>Ga0181604_10004389_pt1 | contig 11587 bp, 8 predicted proteins | sample 041ome_12_FD_148663 | JGI IMG/M metagenome (GOLD analysis project Ga0181604, IMG submission 148663) | Coastal salt marsh microbial communities from the Groves Creek Marsh, Skidaway Island, Georgia - 041410US metaG (spades assembly) | ecosystem: Environmental > Aquatic > Marine > Intertidal zone...
CGAGCCGTCGCGCGCACCCCGTGCGTCGTCTTCGAGTCATCACTCGTCGCGTGTGCGCAAACAGTGCGACGCGCGTCGCGGCGCGCCGCCGGGCCGATTCCGCCGCATTGCGCGGCGCGCGACGACGGCGCGGAACGGCGATCATGGTGCGACGCGACGCGACGCGAGACGCGAGACGCGACGCGCGACGCGGCGGTGGGAGACGCGGCGCGCGAGACGGCGCGCGAGACGGCGACGCGCGAGACGGCGGTGAAACGCGCGCGAGGACGATCGCGGCGTAAACCTCCACGGAACGAAGACGCGACGGGAGCGCGCGATGCGAGCGCGCGCGACGCGCGCGGGACGATCGGAGACGCGCGGAGACTGACGGAGACGCGCGACGCGCGATCGGTGACGCGAACAGGCGCAGTTCGTGCTGTTCGAGTCCTCGTCGGGGTACGGGTTGTTCGAGACGCTGGATTTGGACGTCGTGGGACAGGCGCTGGAGAAGGTGCAGGAGACGACGCAGAGCGCGGACAAGTTCGGGAAGGTTGTGAAATTGCACGGGTTTAAACCGTTTACGTCGGCGGCGAACGCGCTGGAGCAGATTAATTGCGTGTCCGAGGGCGTGGCCTCGGAGGATTTGCAAAACTTTTTAGAGCAAAACTTGCCAAAGTTGAAGGATTCTAAAAAGGCCAAGTTTCAGCTCGGCGTCGCGGACTCCAAGCTCGGGAACTCGATCGTGGAGACGACGAAGATTCCGTGCGTGTGCAACGATCACGTCGGTGAGATTATTCGGGGCATTCGCGCGCATTTCACAAAGTTTGTCAAGGGTTTCAAGGGTGGCGACTACGAAAAGGCGCAACTCGGCTTGGCGCACTCGTACTCTCGCGCCAAGGTCAAGTTCAACGTGAACCGATCGGATAACATGATCATCCAGGCCATCGCGCTGATCGACACGCTCGATAAGGACATCAACACCTTCATCATGCGCGTGCGCGAATGGTACGGTTGGCACTTTCCCGAGCTCGTCAAAGTCGTCAACGACAACTACATGTACGCGAGACTGGCGCTCGTGATCAAGGACAAGGCGACGCTCACCGATGAGGCGATGCCGGCGTTGAAGGAAATCACCGGGGACGAGGACAAGGCTAAAGAAGTGATCGAGGCAGCCAAAGCGTCGATGGGTCAAGACATCTCACCGGTGGACATGATCAACATTGAGTCCTTCGCCAAGCGCGTCATTTCCCTCGCCGAGTACCGAACCAGTCTTCACAACTACTTGAACAACAAGATGAGTGTGGTAAGTATTTCGAAGCGCGCGACGAACGCTCGTACCGATCAATCGCCAATGATTCTCTCGCAGTTCGTGGGGTTGATGATTATGATACACCAATCACAGACCTGATCTGAATTACCTTGTTGAAACAATTCATGCACCACTCTGACTCGCGTCTGTGGGGAACAACGTCGACGCGGAAATTTTTCATCAAAACAACCCGAACGAAGACACTGACCATTTTTATCGTTTTATCGTACTGGCAGGTGGCCCCGAACCTGGGCGCGTTGATCGGTGACATTATCGCCGCGCGTTTGATTTCGCACGCCGGTTCGCTCACGAACTTAGCCAAGTACCCGGCGTCGACGGTGCAAATTCTCGGCGCCGAAAAAGCGCTCTTCCGCGCGCTGAAGACCAAGGGGAACACGCCCAAGTACGGTTTGATTTTCCACAGCACGTTCATCGGCAAGGCGAACGCGCGAAACAAGGGGAGAATTTCTCGATACTTAGCCAACAAGTGTAGCATCGCAAGCAGAATTGACTGCTTTAGCGACTTCCAAACCACCTTGTTCGGCGAAAAGTTGAAGGATCAAGTCGAAGAGCGATTGGCATTTTACGACAAGGGCACGGCACCGCGTAAGAATATCGCCATGATGCAAGAGGTGATCGCCGAGATCGGCCCGCAGGCGGGCGGCGGCGGCAAGCGAAAGGCGACCGACTCTGCGACGGCGACTCCGAAGAAGTCCAAGAAGGAAAAGAAGGACAAGAAAGAAAAGTCCGCCAAGAAGGCGAAGGCCTAGAAGGCGAATAATCGATCCGATATCGATCGAATTAACGAATTTTGTGTGTAACATTACCTCCGACATCCATCTTCTATCCGTCCGACCACCTAACTCGCGTCCGCGTCGACTGGCTCGTCTAACAGCGCCTTTATCGCGTCCTCGAACTCCATGGGCCGCGTGTGCGGAGAAAAATACCCGCGCACGCGTCCTTTTCTATCCACTAAAAACTTCCCGAAATTCCACTGCACGCGCCTCACGCGCTGCGCGCGCTTCAGCCAACGAAACACGTGCGACGCCGCCTTGCCGTTCACCTTGCATTTCTCAAAAACGGTGCCCTTGAAGCCACGCTTTTGCGCGAACGCGCAGATCGACTTCGAGCTCCCGCTCTCCTGGAACAAGAACTGATTGCACGGGAACGCCAGGATGACTAGATCGTCGCCGAATCGGTCCTGCAGAGATGCGAAATCCGCATAGTTTTTCGTCGTGAGCCCGCAAGCACTCGCCACGTTGACGACTAGGGTGACCTTATTGCGCGTCGATTTGAAGTCGAAGTCCTCGCCGGTGGCCGTGCGCGCGCTCGGGAGTTGATCTAAGCTTTGCACGTCGTCCACGTCGGGCGTCGGGGCGGAGTGGGAGGCTCCCATGGCGGCGCCTCGGAATGAAGTCGAGACAAAAAGGAATGCTTTTTTATTGTACAAGACTGATTTAGTAAGTTAGTTACCACGTAGTCGCCGCCGTGAGCGTCGCTCACATGGCGATCTCGTGTCCGCTGGCCAATAGAGCTTCCGCCTCCTTCGCGATGGCGTCGGCTTCTTTGGCGTCGAGCGACATTGCTTGGACGACGTCGGCCAAATCAAAGTCGTCGTCCGCGGCGTCCATGGCGCTTGGCGACGCGCCCGGTTTGGCGCTGTCCGAGCGCGCCAGAGCGTGGACGCCGCCGGCGAATCGCTGTGCTTCTTCGCGATAAGCGCCCAGTGCGTGCTTGGGAAGGGACTTGGAAGTTTGGAAACGCGTCTCGGGACCGCCCTGCTCGAGCGAATTGAACTTATGCGCCATGTCCGAAACGCCGCTCGGATAGTCAAACCCACTCTTCTTTTCGTTGCCCTCGTACTCGCGCTTGGCCTGCGGATGATAGTGTAGAATCTCCTTGTACAGAAGCTCGCGAACTTCTTCGCGAGACAGCTTCCGAGAGTCCCAATCAAATTCATCCTTCGGCAACGGTCGTCGCGCCGGCTCTCGCGAGACGTCCGCTAAACCGTCAAAGTACGGATCTGCCAGCGCCTGCGCGGCGGTGGGGCGATCGTCCGGATCAAATGCTAATAATTTACTAAGCAAGTTCAGCGCCTTGGGGTCGACGCCAGGGAATTTCTCCGATAGCGGCACCGCGGGTTTGATACGCATGTTTTGTAAAAACCGTCTCGCCTTTTCATTGCGAACCTTGGCGATTTGCAGCGGCGTCGGCGTCCCGAGTAGATCTGTGATGATTTCTAACTGCTTCACGACGTTTTTACCCGGAAACAGCGGCTTCCCTCGCAAGAGTTCGGCGAAAATGCACCCGACGCCCCAAATATCGATCGCCGGCGTGTACTTGGTGAAGAAACTCCCGCACAACTCTGGCGCGCGGTACCATCTCGTCGCGACGTAGTCGGTCCAGAATATCATCTGCGGTCCAGCTTTAGCGGTCATCGCCCGCGCCAAGCCAAAATCACAAATCTTGAGCTTACAGTCGCTGTTGGCCAAAATATTCTTCGGCTTCAAGTCTCTGTGAAAGACGTTGGCGCTGTGCATGTACTTCAACCCGCGCAACAGTTGATACAAGAAGAACTGATAGTGTTCGTCCGTCAAGTCATCGTTCGCCTTGATGACTTGATGCAAATCCGTCTCCATGAGCTCGAACACGATGAAGACATCGTTAAAATCCCTCGGGTTCGGCGGCAACATGATGTTCAACACCTCCACAATGTCGGGGTGCTTCAGGTGTCGCAACAGCGTCACCTCTCGCAGGATCCGCGTCGCGTCGCTCGCGTGATCGAACGCGTTCTTCACCTTCTTTATCGCGACCCTGTTCCCCGTCTGTCGATCGATCGCCGCGCACACGACGCCGTAGCTCCCCTTTCCGATGACTTCCTCGAGCTCGTACCGCGCCGACTCGTTCGACGATTCGCGCAGATTGGCGAAGAATTCCGTCGCGTTCGTCGGTTTCGTCGACGACGACGCCGCGCGCGCGTCGTCGGCGGCGTCGTCGCGCGCGCGCGCGTCGCTCATCGCGTCGTCGCGTCGTCGCGCGCGCGCGATCGCGCGATCGAATGGCGTCGGGCCGACGCGCGCGCGGCACTTCACCGCGCGAGAGGAAGCGACGGCGCGCGGGCGACGACGGGGCGAGCGATGATGCTTCGGTGCGCGCGCGCGCGCGTCGGCGGCGACGCGGGCGCGGTCGCGCGCGCGACGCGACGACGACGAGGGACGACGCGGATGGTGACGACGCGCGCGACGACGACGACGACGACGACGACGACGCGGGCGCGACGAAACCGCACGGACGACGACGCGGCGGTGACAGAGACGATGACGACGACGTGGGCGCGAGGGAGCGAACGGACGACGCGGCGCGCGACGGACGCGCTGGCGCTGAGCGCGGCGGCGCTCGCGGCGACGAACGCGGGCGCGGCGTCGGCGGCGCAGCTGGTGAGCGAACTCGCGCTCGATCCGGAGGGCGCGAAGACGGCGAGCGCGGTACTGGGACCGTTGTTCGCGCTGAGCACGATTTTGTTCATCGTGCGCATCGTCATGACGTGGTATCCGAGCGTGCCGTACACGAAGTTGCCGTGGGTCTTGGCGTACGCGCCGACGGAGCCTTTGCTCAAGCCCACGCGCGCGCTCGTGCCGCCGGTGGGGGGGGTGGACGTCTCGCCGATCATCTGGGTCGGGATGATTAGTTTTATGAATGAGATTTTGTTGGGGAAACAAGGATTGTTGGTGTTGTTGGCGAATAAGCAGCTCGGCGGATAGCGCGGCCGAGCCGAGGCGAACGCGACGTCGGGTCGCGCGCGCGCCCGCGCGTTCGCGAGTCATCGCGCGCCGCGGACGAGCGCGCGAACTTTATCTTTGATGTATTAATTCATTCACGCTCGGTCTTTCGACGCGACGAAATCAACTCTTCGACTCGTTCGCGACGCGTCGACCGAGCGCTCGTCGCCGCGCCGACCGACACTCGCCGACGCATGTCGTTCGGCGCGCGCGTTCGCTCGAGAGCGTTCCGTGATTGCGCGCGCATCGCGTCCGCGTCCCGGGCGTCGCCTTCGTCGTTCGCGCGCGCGACGCGCGGTGAATTTGCGCGCGCGGTGCGTGCAATGTCGACCGCCGGTGAAGACGACGACGCGCGTCGAAGCGCGCTCGCCGCGGCGCTGAAACTGCGAAACGCAAATTTGCTTCGTTTCGCGGGCGCGAGCGCGACGGACGCGTCGCGAGGCGCGTCGCGCGCGAGCGAAACGTTCGAGGTGAAGAACCCGGCTACAAACGCGACGCTCGCGACGGTGCTCGTCACGCCGCGCGCCGCGATTTCCGACGTCTTGAGGCGAAGCGAAGACGCACAGAAAGTGTGGGCGACGGAATTCAGCGCGCACGCGCGAGGAAAGGTGATCAGACGATGGTTTGAGCTCGTCGAGGCGAACGCCGAGGACTTGGCGAGAATCATGACGGCGGAACAAGGCAAACCTTTGATAGAGTCCCGGGGAGAGGTGGCGTACGCGGCATCGTTTTTAGAGTGGTTCGCGGAAGAGGGGAAGCGCGTGTACGGTGATGTCGTGCCTTCGTCGTCGACGGGGACGAGAATCATGGTTGTGAAGCAACCAGTCGGCGTGACGGCGGCGATTACACCGTGGAATTTTCCTTTGGCGATGATCACGAGGAAAGCTGGTGCGGCGCTCGCGGCGGGGTGTTCGATGGTCGTCAAGCCGAGTGAAGAAACGCCGCTGAGCGCGTTTGCGCTCGGGGTGCTCGCGGAGCAAGCTGGGTGCCCGGATGGTGTTTTACAATTCATCGTGGGCGATCCGAGCGCGATAGGCGCGGCGCTGTGCGAGTCTCCCGTCGTTCGAAAAATTACCTTCACCGGAAGCACGCGCGTGGGAAAGTTATTGATGAAGCAAAGTGCGGACACCGTGAAGCGCGTAAGCATGGAGTTGGGTGGTAACGCGCCGTTTGTGGTGTGCGCCGACGCCGACGTGGACGCCGCCGTTCAGGGCGCGATGGCGAGCAAGTTTCGTAACGCGGGTCAAACGTGCGTATGCGCGCAACGTTTCATCGTGCACGCGTCCGTGGAGGCTGAATTCGTGCAAAAGCTCGCGGACGCTGCGAGCGCGCTCGTTATGGGCGATGGCTTGGAAAATGAAGACGCCACGCAAGGCCCGTTGATCAACGCCGCGCACGCCGAAAAAGTCGATTCGCACGTTCGCGACGCGATGAGCAAAGGCGCGGTGTGTCACACCGGTGGCAAGCGCGCGCACGGTAGCTTTTATGAACCGACCGTGTTGTCCAAGTGCACGGAAGACATGCTGGTGATGCGCGAAGAAACGTTCGGACCTGTCGCCGCGGTGACGACGTTCGTCGACGACGCCGAAGCCATTCGCATCGCCAACGCCACCACCGCCGGTTTAGCGTCGTACGTGTACACCTCTGACGTCAAGCGTACGTTTTACTTTAGCGAAAAGCTTGACTTTGGTATCGTGGGCGTGAACACGGGCGCCATATCCACCGCCCAAGCTCCGTTCGGCGGGACGAAGGAGAGCGGGATCGGTCGCGAGGGCGGCAAGGACGGCGTTCACGAGTACGTCGAGCAGAAATACGTCTGCGTCGGCGGCCTTTAGCGAGATAGACCTAGCTTTAAATAAATCAAACATAGCGATTCGCGCAATTTCGCTAACCCTAAATCCTAAACGCCGGCGCGTCCTCGTCCGTCGTCGCCGGCGCCGGCGCCGTCGCGCGTTCCTCCCTCTTCGCCGACTCCACGATCTTCACCGGTCCCGGCGTGCACCTATCCACCCTAAAATTCCTACTTCCCTTCCTCAACAACCGTTCGCACGCCTCTCGCGACTCCACGCGCACGCGCACGTCCTCGCACAGTCCGAGCGCCTCGCACCGCTTCAGCACCCACAACCGCCGGTTATTCATGCTGTAGTACCTTCGCACCGTCCTCGACCTCGTCGTCGCGCGCTTCCCTCCGCGCCGTCGCCCGCCCGAGCCGTCGTCATCGCTCGCGTCGCTCGCGTCGTCGCTCGCCCGCTCGACGTCGTGCGTCACCACGGCGATCGTCGGCAGGTCGTCGACCGCGAGCGCGCCGTCGCGAATCTCTCCGAGCGTCTCCTCCAGCGTCCGTCCGCACCCGCTGAAGCGATCGCGCACGCGGGCGAACGTGTACCATATCTCGCTCGGTCGCAATCGCGTCGCGGGCGCGCTCGAGGCGGCGGGCGCGCGCTTCGCGCCCATGGCGGGCGCGGTCTGTCGGTCGCGATTCGAAACCGCACTCGACGGCGCGACGCGCGACGAGACATGGCGCGCGCGGACGCGACGCGAGACGGCGACGCGTCGGATGCGAAGCGACGCGCGCTGCGCGACGCGTGCACGTCGAACGCGATGCGCGCGATGGATGAATGCGCGCACGAGAGCGCGCTGCGATGGATTTCTCTGGCGCTGGCGCGACACGAGATGGACGACGGAGGCGCGATGCGCGCGGCGGGAGGCACGAGCGATGGATGGCGACGAGACGCGATCGATTTCGTCGTCAAGGGGGACGCGCTGATGGGGAGAGGAGACGTCAGGGGGGGGGCGGCGGCGTATAGAAGCGCGCGAGCGCTCGCGAGACGAGTCGAACGCGCGAGAGAGACGACGAACGCGTGTGGAAAGTTCGAATGCGTGGACGCGGATGAGGTGTCGATGAAATTAGCGCGCGCGTTGGTGCGAATCGGAGGCGCGGAGTCGCTGAAGGCGGCGATGGCGTGCTTGGAGGAGACGCCGGCGGCGAAGCGAACGCTGGAGAATAGACTGCTGGCGGCGAAAATCGCGCGGAGCGAAGGGCACGATCGAGCGGCGGTGATGGCGTACAAAGAGGTGCTCGTGAAGTGGCCGTTCGCGATCGAGGCCGTGGTCGCGCTGGCGGAGCTCGGGGTGAAGGCGGTGGATACGCGACACGCGATTCGCAAGGCGGCGGCGGACGCAGAGGCGGAGGGCGAAGATTTTGCAGTTCTGGAAGCGTACACCACGGCGTACGGCGCGTTAGAGGCGGAAGATTACGTGACCGCACAAAACGCTGTGGCGCAAATGACGCGCGCGTTTCCATATGATCCCTACGTGGCGGGCGTAAAAGCGCGCACGGACGCCGCCGATGGCAGAGACGTCGACGCAGCGATTCGCGAATACGCCGCTATACGCGCGATGGATCCACACTTCGTCGAAGGAATGGACGAATACGGATTGATTTTGTACGACTTTGGTGAGAAGCGCGCGTTGGAGGCGTTGAGCTCTGAGATGTTACGATTGACGCCTCACGCCGCGGAGTCGTGGACGTGCGTGGCGCTATACTTTGACACCAAGCTCAGCGGTCGCGAGCATCACAGCGGTCGCGATGACGCCCTCGTCGCGGCGGAAAAGGCTGTACAAATAAATCCGCGCTCGCATGTCGCACATTTAGTGTTGGGATCTCTTTATCTCAAAGGTAACCGCTACAAGGCTGCCGTCCGCGCGTTTAATCAGTGCAACGCCATCAAGGTTTCGATGAAGGCTTACCACGGATTGGTCAAGTCGTATCTTGCTTTGGGATCGATGGCGAACGCTATGATGTGTGCCAGACAGGCGCACAAGCGAAGTCCGCAAAACGCGGTCGCGTGGAGCTTGCTCGGGGACGTCCACGCGAAGAACAAGGACCAGTACGACAAGGCGATCAAGGCGTACGAGCAGGCGCTCGCGTACAATCCGCGCCTCGTGCGCGCCGTGAAAGCGCTCGCGGCGTTGAACATCAGAATAGGCAAAGTACATGTCGCTCGGGCGATTTTGCAGCGACAGCTCGACGACTATCAACCTTCGGATGAGGATGAACTCATTCAGCTGTATTGCCGCCTAGCGCAGGCATTGATGTTATCACGGCAAACGGCGGAGAGCGTCAAGTATTACACGCGCGCTTTGGCGATTCGACCGGATTGTGTCATCGCTCAAAAGGCGTTGGAAAAGTTCGAGCAGACTAGGAACCCAGAATTCGCGGCGACAATGTCGGACGATGAAGATGAAGGCGATGAGGCGATGGATGAAGACTTGCGAGACGACATGTCTCGTGGAAGCGGCGGGGACTGGATGGAACGCGAGGCGGCATGAAGAAGATTCATTCAATCACAACGGTCGTTGACTACTAAGACGTAATTAGAAAGCTAGCACGTTTAGAACATGCTCGCACTCTCCTCGTACTTGTAAAATCTAAGGATGTTCTTCAACGGATCCTTGACGCAAATGTACGAGCCGTCTTCAAACTTGCGGCACGTATCGAGGAACAGCTTGAGCGAACCCCACATGTTCGCTTCCTTGATGTTGATTTGCTGTGCAAAGTCCTTCGTATTGTACGTTTGCGTGTTCAGGATCGCGTGCGCGTTCGGATCGCGCGGGTGCACGCGCGACACGAAACCGAGCTTCATTTGTTCGGCGCCGGCGAGCACGGCCATCGCGGTCCACTTGGCGAGCTTATTCGCGTTGTTCTTGAGCTCGTTGGCAACCACCGCACCGCGCTGCGTCTCGATCTTGAGTCTCCAGTCAATCCCTGTGACCTTGGAATCGAATTCGTTCAAAGCCTTCACGAGCGTGGTCAGCGCTTTGCCCTTGTCCATGCCCTTGGATTCGCTCACGGCGTTCAATTCGCATCGGCACACGAGCTTGGTGGTGTCGTCGACGTTCCATTTGCGGTACTTATACGCGATTGAGTCGTTATCGTCTTCGCCGAAGAAAGGCACGGGTTCACCGAACTTGTACGCATCCTTTTCGACGGTGAGCGATTGTTCGACAAAGGCTCGGTTCGCCTTGGTACCCTCGGCGGAGAGCTGTTGAACGCCATTGATGTCTTCCGGATCGTCCGGAATCGGCTCTTGCGCGGTTTCGGACACGGTGAGCTGATCAAAGTTACCATCGGGGCGCTTGTCGAGGAAGATCTTGCCGTCCTTCTTCTTGATGACGATGTCCCAAGAGTAGTTGGAGCGCGCGGCGCACATGACGGCGGCCAAGACGCCGTCGGTGGTGAACACGTTGCCCGTACCCTCGGCGGCGTACTTCTGAATGATCGGATCTTCGCTCGCCGTGACGTTACGCGGCGGTTCTTCCGTGCGTCTTCGCAGGAGTACTTCGGACTTGGGCGTCACGCGATCGTACGACTTATCGAACCAACGCACAGAGCCGTACGTCGCCAAGTCCTCTGGCGCCGCCTCGGCGAGCTCCAAGGACTGCTTGATGATTTCCGGGAACGCGATTTGTTCCACGACTTCCCAATCCGGACGAATATCCACGGACGCGCTGTAATGCACCTGCTGCTGCTGCCTGTTGTACGCCCACGTGTTCCACTGCTGCGCCTTTCTCGACTGAATGCGCGCCTGGCGGTTGCGTTCGCGCTCCGCCCCGACCCCGAGATCTCGCGCCGCCTCGTCCATGTTCCCGCGACCGCGACCGCGCCCACCGAACTGGTTCCAACGTCCGCCACCGCGTCCACCGCGTCCACCGCCGCCACCGCTCGACCGCGCGTTCGTGTTATCCACCAAACTGAAACTCTCCTCCTCCCCCGCGTCGGCGACGAAATTAAACACCGTCTCCACGCCTCCACCGATCCCACCCGCGGACGCGCTCGCGTCTTTCCCCTTCCCCTCTCGCTCCCGATCCTTCCTCTCCCGTCGTTCGTCTCTCTGTTTATCCCCTCGTCTCTCCCGTCCCTCGCCGTCCCGCTCGCGCCCGTGCCCGTCCCGCTCGTCCCCCATCCAATCCGCGCACCTCCCAAACTTATCCGTCTTGTTATACGGCGCGTAGATCATCTCCGTGATCTCGCTCGTCACCAATCCCTTCCGCGGCGGCCCGAACCCATCGTCGTCTCGCGCCGTCGTCGGCAGTTCGAACGCCGGAAGCGCCGCCATGTTTCGTCGATCGTCGATCGCGCCCCGTCGGTCGCGTTCGCCGCGCACGCGTTCGCGTTCGCTCGCGTTCGCGCGCGCTCGACGTCGCGTTCGCCGCGCGTCGCACGGTCGCGTCGCCGAAGCACACCGCGCGGTCGACGCTTAGTCGCGATCGGGCGTCGTCGCGCGTCGTCGCGAAGACCTAGCGGTCGCGCGCCTCGATTGTTCGAGACGCTCAAACACGGACCAATCGGCACGCGTCCGTCGGTCCGTGTTAAAAACTAAACTTACGGGTCCGTCGACGGCGCGCGAGCGACGCGCGACGCGGAGGACGACGCGGGACGCGCGCGCGATGGACGCGCCGGCGCAAACGCGACGCGCGGGAAACGCGAGGCGCGGGCGCGCGCGGCCGGGACGCGGAC
>Ga0181604_10004398_pt1 | contig 11565 bp, 5 predicted proteins | sample 041ome_12_FD_148663 | JGI IMG/M metagenome (GOLD analysis project Ga0181604, IMG submission 148663) | Coastal salt marsh microbial communities from the Groves Creek Marsh, Skidaway Island, Georgia - 041410US metaG (spades assembly) | ecosystem: Environmental > Aquatic > Marine > Intertidal zone...
AGAAGGTTCAGAGACTAGACGGTTACGGGTCTTAAATGAAGGTTTAATCAACCGGATAAGGCACAAGGTATAGTCCGTCCCCTTAGGAGACTTTGGGGGGTTTGGCTGCATATATGCAGTCAAACAACAAAGGAAATGAATATGCATATGCCACAGAATGTGTTGGCAGAATCAGAATTAAGACACTTAGCAGCAATCCCGTATCAGATGATCAGCCCATCGGGAAATGCTCCAATTATTGGTATATACCAAGATTCGTTATTGGGTTCGTATCGTTTAACCCGCCCAAATATAAGTTTTACACCGCGTGATGCAATGAATTTACTGATGATGTTCCCAAAAGTGAATGTAACTGCATTGCGTAATGCTACGTCCGATGGACAGATATCAAATTTTGATATAATATCCCAAATATTACCCCCATTAACAATGAAATATAAAACAAAACTATTTGATGAAGATGAAGATTATGCTACCTCAAACAATGTCCTAGAAATAAGAAACGGTCAATATATTCGCGGGCAAATAGAGAAGTCCGTTTTAGGGTCGGCAAGCAAAGGCATTATTCACCGAGCATTCAATGATTTTGGAAATACACAAGCGTGCGACTTTATAGATGATATGCAAAACATAGTAACCGAATATATGAAGTCAAGTGCATTCAGTGTAGGCATCAGTGATTTGGTAGCGAATCGCCAAACACAGGACAGTATTATCCAAGAAATCGCTAAACAAAAACAGGAGGTACAGTCATTAATTGAACGTGTGCATCTCGGAACCTTTGAGAATAACACATCTGCGACAAATTATGCCGAGTTTGAAACCAACGTTAATAATATTCTGAATGAGGCAACCAATCAAGCCGGTAAGATTAGTCGTAAGTCATTGGGCAAGGATAATCGTTTCCTAATGATTGTAAATTCTGGGTCAAAGGGTTCGCTAATCAATATCTCCCAAATGATTTCTTGTTTGGGACAGACGAATATTGACGGTCAGCGCATTCAATATGGTTTTGATGATAGAACCTTGCCTCATTTCAATAAGTTTGACGATTCCCCCAGCGCACGTGGATTTATTGAAAATTCCTATATTTCAGGTCTAACTGCTCCTGAACTCTTCTTCCACGCAATGGGTGGTCGTATCGGTTTGATTGATACTGCGGTAAAGACTTCACAAACTGGTTATATTCAACGTAGGTTAATTAAAGGGTTAGAAGACCTGAAAGTAGAATACGATATGACTGTTAGAAATAATATGGGCAAGATTGTTCAGTTCGCATATGGTGATGATGGATTTGAATCCACCAAAGTAGAAAATCAAATTATTCCCTTAGTCGGAATGAGCACAGAAGAAATCTACCTGCATTATGATATGATTGGTGCAAACGACCAAACGGAGGAAACAATCAATGTATATAGCAAAGGGGCATCTAGTCGCGCAAAGAAACAGCTGGCTGATACAAAGGCACGATGTGCGACATATATTGACAAGTTGTTAGCTGTCCGCGACGAAATTGTCAAATCGGTATTTCACTATAAAAATGATAATGGCGTTAAATTACCGGTTGCGTTCCAAAGTACAATTGCTAATATTCAAGGACAGTTGTACCTGAACTCATCTACAATTGTTGATATCACCCCACTAGAAGCATTTGACTTAATTGAAGAATATTTCAATAAGTTAAAGAATATGGCGTTTGTAAAACCAACTGAATTATTCGAAACAATTTATTTCTTCTATTTAACGCCCAAAGATTTACTAGTCAATAAGCGATTTCATCGTGCAGCACTCATATTGTTATTAGAAACAATCGCATTGAAATACAAGCAATCTATTGTTCATCCAGGTGAAATGGTTGGTGTGATTGCGGGTCAATCAATTGGTGAGCCAACTACACAATTAACACTTAATACATTCCATTTATCAGGTGTTGCTAGTAAATCCAATGTTACTCGTGGTGTGCCAAGAATTGAGGAAATCCTACGTCTCACAAAGAACCCTAAAAATCCTTCATTGACTGTTCATATGCACGAGCTAGACGAACAAGATAAAGACCGAGCAAGTCATTTTGCTAATATGTTAGAACATACTCGGTTAGTTGATATAGTGAAGTCAGTGCAGATTTGCTTTGACCCATCGGATAAATCATCCAATATACTAGAAGACAGGGTATTACTAGAGCAATATTACGAGTTTGAGAATATGATAAAGGAATGTATGGAAGATGAGAGTGCGGAGACAACCCAAGCCAAATCCAAGTGGATTATTCGTATAGAGATGAATATGGAAACAATGTTAGAAAAAAATATCACGATGGACGATGTGCATTTTGCAATTAACTCTAGTCACGGCGAAGATATCTCGTGTGTATATGCAGATTATAATGCGAACAACTTGATATTCCGCATTCGTCTAAATGAGAAGATAATGAACAAAGGCAAAAAAGTCCGCGGTGTCCCTAATGCACTAGACCAATCCGATGATATTTATATGTTACGAAACTTCCAAGAGAACTTGTTGAATAATATTGTTCTTCGTGGAATTAACGGTATTACAAACGTCTTACCACGTAAGCTGCAAAACAATGTTATCAAGGAAGATGGTAAATATGTTCGTAAGGATGTTTGGATTATGGATACTACCGGTTCTAATTTAATGGAAGTCTTGGCGCTAGACTTCATTGATGCAAATCGGACATTCTGTAATGATATTCACGAGACATATAAAGTGTTGGGCATTGAAGCCGCACGCCAAGTGTTATACAATGAATTGGTAGAAGTAATGGAGTTTGCTGATGTATATATCAACTACCATCATCTTAGTCTTCTATGTGACAGAATGACCTGTACTGAAAATATGGTTGCCATATTCCGTTCTGGTATCCTAAATGATAATATTGGTCCTATCGCCAAATCAACGTTTGAAGTGCATACAGAAGTTCTACTCAATGCATCCAGACACGCGGATTTTGACCATATGCGAGGTGTATCCGCAAATGTAATGATGGGTCAGATGGGTGTATTCGGTACTGGGTCGTTCCAAGTAATACTTGATATGGACCAAATGAAGAACTTAGATTCAGTAGAAGTTAGCACGAAGAATGCAAGACAAGACGTTGAAAAAATGCTTGTTGCTCTCGCCGACCCAACAGATGCGTGTTCAGTAAATAATCTGGTAATTCGTAATAATATAGAAACGTTAGGGTCACATAATACAAATACGTGCGACGATGATGGATATGACGCGGGATTCTAGAAATACAATGTAAAATTTGAAACCATAATACAAATATTTTTTACACAAATATTTGTATATCCTACCAGCTATAATTATGACTTCATTTATTCGTCAATCTGTTCGTCAATTTGTAAAACATATGATGATAAATAAGTCTCAAATGTTAAGTTATTTTCGGCATAATCGGGGTTACCAATCATTTTATCAAACCCTTTCAATTCTACTAACTTACACACTGGGTCAATTAGATGATATTCCGGTACATTCACGCTATCCATTGGACTACGGATACAATAGTAATTATCAATCTGAGCATTTCCACCAATAATAACCCACTTAATTTTGCTATTAAGTGAAGATAACCGAACATTTGTAAAAAGCAATATTGGTAGATTAAAATAAGATGCTATCGCCCACAAATCTAAGTCGGTAATGAAATATCCTTCACTCATAATTAAATCTTCAAACGTTATCTGATTTGCTAGAACCTTTTTTATCATATTGTGTTTGATTTGGTGGGTTTGTAATATTTGTAGTATTTTTCTTCCTTGTGTAGGCATCAACTGACTATACACTTTCCACAAAGCTTGTTTTATGGTATGAATATGCACGTGTTTTGTTGTATGTTTAAATATAATATGAATGAGTACATAGTAGGTACAATTGACTGTACGATTAAATGTAATTTCTTTGCTGTTAGATGGAAATACCATTTTCCAATAATTAGTACTATTTCCAGGAATGGCAGGAGAAATTGATTTTATACAGTTAGCGTTATATATTTTATTATATAATTCAGAGCTTTCATCCGCTTCACTGATACTAGCTTGTTCTTGTATAGAGACCTCAGATGAATATGTTTGACTGATAGATGGGTCTGCAGTATCAAAAGTAACATTTTTAACATATTGACTTGCTTGAATTGGTATTAAGTTGTCAAAATAGTTCCCATCTAATAATGTCTGCAATAACAACAATTCATTTTCATTTAATTTATACTCCGAATTGCCAATATTTAAGAATTTGTTCGGTTCAAGAACGAATAGACGTACCTGCTTATATCGTAGTAATTCATCCGAAATACGCTTAAAATAGATTATTTCATTTGCTTTATCCGTTATCAGATTGTTCTTTGGGATAACCACCATACACGTTGTTCTATCCTCAGCAACTAAGCAATACTGGTCTTTCTTATATAATGTTTCTATATCCATTATATCTTTCAAGTTTTGTAAAACGGTTGCCTTATATTTTGCAAATATAACGTGTGATTTTAATATTTCCCGAATAAGCAATTCTATTTTATTCAATGCTATACGATATGTACTTTGTGTAGCGTTGTCTATTGCGGAGAGAATTTTCTGGCGTATTTCATAATTTGAATGTTGCCCCAATGCAATGCGCAATGTGGTTCTGAATGCAGAATAGAATTGATCTTCTAGTTTAATACTGCGTATTGTAGCTAACCGAGTAGTGTCTTCTACATCACTTATTGCCAATTCTTTGTCTGTATTTATATATCCGTTATCTGCAAATCCGGTCGTATGCATTTCTGGTATGCCATCCTCAACATTCTGAGTGGGAGGGTCTATTTGCACAAACTGATTTGTCTCAGTCAATAGTCCAACGATTAATTCATCTTCAATTACCTTTAACATCGGACGAGATAATAAAGAACCTTCTGATTTATGTGCTATTTGCAACATTGTGTCTCGCGTATTTAGGTAAGTTGTCCAAACCACTTCATCTGTATATTTGACTGCAATATTAGGTAAAATAGAAGATGGCAAACACGGGATAAAAACCGACCAATTATGTTCAGATGACACTTTTACCATTATTCCAATAACTTTTCTGCGATAATTAACGATTTGAGATTCAACTATATAATTATATGATTTTAATAAAAGAGATACCTTACTTGCAACGTGATTTGTTTTATACTTATACACATTCGGCATACTCGGACGAGGCTTACAGTATTTGTTCATAATATTTTTAATACGTTGAAGTACTGGTTTTAACTCATCAATAGATGTATGATGTGGAAATGTTTCATTTGAACGAATTACTTTACCACTATCTGTTTCATCTATTTTATACATATAAACCGGTTCATAAAAATTATTTTTTTTTAATATAATAACCGTTTCGCGCCTAACATCATACATATTGGATGCATAGGAATTGGTAGGACATATTAATTCAACATCATCTGTAATATCATCGTCTGTTATTTGCAACAATATCATGTTTAATCCTGTTGGAAACAACTTATTGTTTGCAGATGTTACAATGTCCCACAAATATGTGTGGTCTATCATTGCATCATCGTCGTGTAAATACTCTAAGAAATGTTCAAATGAAGAAACAGTGTCTTCATAGAAGTTCATTTGTGCATCATTGGTAGATTGTAAGCTGCTATAAAACAATGTATTTTCATATTTTGCGAGAATATCCTTGGACATTCTACGTCTCTTTGGTTGAAATAAAGAGACGAGTGACCCGTTTTGATATTGCAAATACATATCTAATGTAACTGATGACGCTAAGATTTCTCGCATTTCTTTAATTGAAGGAGTCGGTTTATTTGCTTCTTTTAACCTAGTTACCGAGGCATAGATGTCGGCAATACATCCAACAAATGATTGATGTTGGCTATTTTCAACACCGTATCGTAAAAATGTCTGTTCATTCGGTTTAATCAATGCATCACTTTTTTTAGTGCGTATATTTGAATAACTGATACCTAGAAAGAGTTGCACAGATGAAGGTAGAAATCCCCACCTCTGCTTTACAATAGGAAACTTCTCAGGTCCGACAATATAAAAGTTTGTTTGTTCTGAAGTATCTTCTATTTTTTTCATTTTATCACTATCACTATCTATTATCGTTACATTATCATTCGGATAATCAATGTCCTCATTGTTAATACCCCATTTATTACGTGCGATTTTTAATTGTTTAGAGTCCCAATTTTTACCAAAACAGCAAGGTACCCCGTGTGTAGGGTGAGCATCGGTTACTAACCCAGGATTATGTTCCTTATACTCTCCGTCTTTGATGTGAGATTTTCCTGTAAATTCGTGAAGGTCTTCTTTCGCGCACTTACCGTCTTTCACGTCTTGTTCTGTAAGTGGCACATTATTGGTTGCGCACCAATATCTTGGACATATAAACCAGTGTTGTTTTTCTTTTTCCTCACTATATCCATAACGTAATGCATATCCATATGCTCCACGATGGTCTTTATCAATAGCATTTTTTTCTTCATTAGTTAATATGATAGGTTGTCGATTTACGTTTGCTGGGCAAACCCTAGAATATGCATTAAATTGACCATCTTTTCTAGCTAGAATGAGGTTAGGCTCTAACTGACGCATCTTATTATAAAACTTATTCGTGATTTCCTTCTCTTCGGTGACAACATCTGTTTTTTTTTTCGCACCACCTTTGGTATCTTCATCATCATCTTCTTCTTCATTATTTTCTTCGGTTACATCTTCATCTTCATCTTCATCTTCATCTTCATCTTCATCTTCATCTTCATCTTCATCTTTATCTTCATCTTCATCTTTATCAGGAGTTTCATCATTATCTTCTTCATTATCTTCTTCGTCATCCTCAAAAAATATAAAATCACCTTCTTCCTCAGATTCATCATCATCCTCATCTGATATGGTACTGGGTGGAACATCGACTTTCGGTATAATCATTTCAATCGGGGGTGTAAAATGAGTAATACGTTTGTCTTTACATAAAGTTTCTATATCCGAACTAGATACCGAAGTACTTGTTTTATCAAGCAATATACGACAAAAACTATCTATATATATATCCAATGCAGGGATATAACCAATGTTATCTATCCCAACAATAGTAACAATTAATCTATTTTCTGTTTTAAAATACTGCATTCCTGAAGAGAACCCGTTATTTTCTAATATATCTATTGATTTATTTACATATCTACCATTAACCCGATTGAATTTATTCAAGTATTCTGTAAAATGGCTTATTGCCTCATCGTTTGTTATATTAAAGTTAACCATCAAATCTTCAATTACTTTATTTGGGTTATTGCTTTCTTGGTATATACGGGTAATCCTTGTTTCCATCGCATTCATTCGCGTATAGTTGCCGACTCGTTTATAGTTCATAGTTAATGTGGATGTTCCAGCCTTGGTGGGTTGGTTAATTTCAAACACAGTAGTTAGACATTGTAAAATGCTTTTAAAGTTGGTAACATGCTGCGTAGTTTTTACTTCAAATACATAATCTATGTTCTTTGCTTCAATTAGATGGTGGGAGGCGCTAATAAAATTGCTAATTGTATAGCCAGTTTGTTGCAAGAAGGTGTTTAATGTATTAATTATGCCATTCACCGTTTCTCTTAAAAACTCATCTAGTTCGCTAGATGAAATACCTGAATTAAACTCCCCATTTATACGTATATTTCCATTATGACAAATTGATATGAACAATTCGGTGGTTTTCTCATTAGATATATACAATAGGATTTCACGTTGTATTGCCATCTTAGATAACTTGGTAATATCTGATTTTTTTAAAACTGGTATTTTGCTTCCACTCTTTGTAATTTTTTCACAATATAACCGATAAATATTTTCTTGACGAGAACCTGGAATATATTTCACAAAAGGCATTTCTTTGGTAGCATGTATATTTTTAAAAATAACTTCCAGTGGCAGACTTACCGAAGTTTCTGGATGCATTACAATGTTTAACCGTTTAATGCCTTTATTTATAATAGTTAGTTCTGATGTGCGCTGATTATATATATCATATAATGTGTCAATATCAGAGTTATATTGTTGAATTTCTTGATTGCTACGTAATTTTGCATCTGCATCTAATAACGATTGTCGTGTTTCATCCATACCTTGTTTTGTATTTATGCCTTTATTCGCAAGAACTGGGTAATATAAGCGTATTATATATTCATTAGTCATACCAATGGATTCAGTATATTCTATAACATCGGGTAACATACACAAATACAAATTGTTCTTATCAATTACACCATATTGCAATAATAATTCATCTTCAAATGTGATTAAATTATTATCAACCATTTGTTTGTATGGATTTTCAGTGGATGATATATTATCATACGGGTCTACACAATATAACAAGTCATTATACGTGGCAAACCTTTGTCCAATTAATAAGTTAAGAGTATGAGTCGGACTTGATATATGATTGAATAACTGCTCAAATGTATATTCGTCTTGAGTGGGAATATTTTTTATAGTTTCGCTGTCAATATGTAAGTTTTGCAACAATTGAGCTAACATATTTGAATGGAATGCAATTTTGTCATTATGTGTTATCTGATTGTATATTTCTAATAGGTCAACTGCAATAGTTTGTTTTGCATATAAATATATTTCAGGATAAGAGACTTGTTCGTTTTTCAATGCATCTAATACTTTCCACTTTATAGTACGAATTGTATCGTCAGAATGGATAACATTATTTGTGAATGATACGACAGTTCTATTCTCATTTATACCTGCAATTTCAATATCGCTAAACCATTCATTTAGGTTTAATGTAGTTTGTTCATTGCCATTAAATATTAGAATATGAGTACATTGCTGTTTTGAATTCATCTGGAATACTTTATAAACTTGTTCCGAAGGAACTGTATTAGGTGTTCCTAATAAGGCATTCGTTATAGCTTCCATTGCGTTATACATTAACAAATTATAATTTTGTATCATTTTTACAAAATTATACTTTTATCTGGTATCTGTGTTATCTGTTATGTTCTATTCCAAATACTATCGACTAATCCATATTGCATACATTTATCTGCCTCCCACCATAGGTCATGTTTCAAAATTTCATTCAATTCTTTTTTTGGAATATTTGCGTGTTTTTTATAGATGCTCTTTATTTTTTCCATCAAAAGTTTATTATTATTAAACTCATCTTCCAATTCATTCATTTTACCCCAAGCACAAGATGATAATTGATGTATCAACATATGTGCATTTTGACGAATATACCGCTTCTTGCCGACTACACTAATTAGTGTGCCCGCTGACGCGGTTGCACCTTCTATGATGGTATACACTGGAACTTTACAAGAAGTAATCACGTCAATTGCTGTAAGAGCATCAAATACTATACCACCATATGAACTAATATGTAAATAGATAGGAATCGCATCATCACTTGACAAATTATGTGCCAATATAATATTCTCTATTTCAGCCTTACGAATCAATGCTATGAGTTCAAATACGGTCTCTCTGCTCACCTCCGAATGAAAGTAGATATGATTATGTTCTTTTGTAATTGTTTTTGCCATATTTGCATCTTCATCTTCATCCTCATCTTCGTCATTCTTGATAATGATGTTTCGTGTGCGAATATCTTGCTTCTTAGACTTACCATTGTGTCTACACTGATACATCGCTAATTACATATTTACGATAGTAAAACTTTAACCCATTTCGCATTATATTTAGTTTCGTTAGCAGGTTTGATTTCGTTTGATGTACCTAGATAGATAACTTGGTCTTTCCAATGTATCTATTTGCTTGATATGTTGTAAAATAAAGCACCTAAAATGAAGCATTGGGTCTATTATTCTTCTTCATAATTTCATCGGTAGACATTTCACGTGTAGTCATGCCTCCACGAACCCAACCATCTAATGCAGCCTCCTCTACTGTATTTGCTGCGTTATTCACACGTTCTTCCATTTTTTTATCGGTAGGATACAAAGCGTATTGTGCAAACGACTTGTCCATAATAGTGGATGCACTTTTCTTATCAGATACCATTTCACCTAGCAACAATTGAGATTCAAGTGCAGGGTCACAGCTACCGCGTCCCAAGAATGGGACAGTTAAGAACGGACGTTGAAATAATTGTAACTTTTCCACTGCGTGGTCCTGTTCAGTCTTTAATTTTAATATAGACTCAGCATCTATTGCACTGCTGATTAATCCAGACCCGTGAGTTATACCACTAAACATCACAGCTGGTTGTTTTGTAGCAAAATTAACGTGATTATTAGATGATTTATCGCTAAAATAGTTTGACAATGTATGGTTGGTAAATCTGGTATTATATACATTTCGTTGTGACTGGTCGGTTGCATCGGAGCCAATTCGTCCGGCATTATTAAAAAGGTATGAACTAACTGAAGACATTGTAATTCACTTATTATAGTATAGTAAGAGAATGAAATTCCGAGATTCGTAGTAATTATAATATATGTACTCTAATAATTTGTATAATGAGATGTGTTTCTGGCACAAGCGAAATTATTACCTTCTTTACACGATATCATGCTACCATAGCAGAACTCAGCAAACGATTGTTGGTCGTTTGGTATTGTGGTGTTCGGGTTTGAATTAAATGGGCGTAATGATTGTTCAAATACCAAATTATCTCCTAAATCATTGAATAACTTGTCTGCTATGTTTGGCTGCCCAGGATTTGCCTCATTAACTAACTGTTTTGCGCTACTTAAAATAGCTGTATTGACTTTACTATTAAATGCTGGAGGTGCTGGCTTCTTGTTTGGATTATAATCATAGTCAGTCATCATAACATTACCAAATGGATTGCTTGTATCTGGTTCTAAGAATACATCGGTAGGTAGAGTTTTATTATTTTCACTTAAAAATGCAATGGCAGGACTTTCAAACCCCTCTTTCACTTCTTCCTTTACTTTTTTTGATTTCACCTTATCTGCCTCTTTTTGATGATAATAATGTAATAGATATATTGCACTAATTGTAATGACCCCCACAATTAATGTACGTACACTACGTGATAATAACGCACCTATAACCGTCAGTATTACGACGGTACGTGTCACTGAATTCAACTTTTGTTCATATGTCATATCTTCCACCGGAAAAAATTCAAATAAATATTTTTGATTAAATAGTATATTGGGGTTCTCTGCCCAGAATGGTATATGTCTTATCCTTTTTTTAGCATTTTCATTACATATTTCATCATATGGGCTACATTGCTCAGTTTCTTGTGAAACTATATTATTAGACATAGGCTCAGATTTTAGGTTTGATTGGACCATCTATATAAATCGTATATACATTGTTCGTATATTTTACACCGACGAAATGACTAAATTGTTTGGTGCATTACAGCATTTTCTTTTTTACACATTTGGAATCAATTTGAAAGGTTTCGCATTTTTCATCGTGAGGGATAATCTTCAATATACACTTTGCCTTCTCTCCATATAAAGGTTCGGTACAACCATTCTCTATTTTTTTAGTGTTCTTACACGTTTTGGTTAGTGATTTAGCACATCTT
>Ga0181604_10004424_pt1 | contig 11518 bp, 14 predicted proteins | sample 041ome_12_FD_148663 | JGI IMG/M metagenome (GOLD analysis project Ga0181604, IMG submission 148663) | Coastal salt marsh microbial communities from the Groves Creek Marsh, Skidaway Island, Georgia - 041410US metaG (spades assembly) | ecosystem: Environmental > Aquatic > Marine > Intertidal zone...
AATGGCGACACCGCGGATCGAACGCGGGACCTTTAGATCTTCAGTCTAACGCTCTCCCAACTGAGCTATGTCACCGACTGAGCTCGAGGCATACTCGAGTAAGAGGTCTCCCGCTTTCCTCGCTTTCGCGAGGCGCGCTTCGTGAAGTGGCAGCGAACGTCATCGAATATGTACCTTGTACGTTTGACATTTCTGACGGTTGTGTTGTCTTTTATGTCGCACCGGTATGAGGTACTGTCTTCGGGCAAAAAAAGTTCTCTCACGCTGGTTGCTTCTGGGTTTGAAACTATAACACAACATCGCTAACGTACGCCGAATCACTACTAAGTAATCTCCAATAAATGAAAGCTCTGTCACGTACATCAGGATTCTCTGATGTAGAAGCTTTCTGCAAAACTCGTTGAACAACTCCTTGAGTGCTGGCAACTTTGTGTTGCAAAAAAGCTTTTACCGCAGATGTGAGCAGCTGTAGCTGAACCGAATCTGGCTCATCCATGTAGGTTTCGCAAAAGTTTTCTATAAGTGCAGTCGTATTTTCGATTCTCGCAGCATACTCTCCCACTACCCATATCAACGCTGCCTTTGCTTCTGGCTGATCCAACGAGGAAAGAGCAGAACATAAGGTCGGTATAGTGTACTCAAACTGATTGGGGTAGGTCCTGATGATATCCTTCGTGACAATTATAGCTTCTTGGACGACATAATTGATCTTGCTATCAATTAAATCAAGAAGTAGCGCAACTGATTCCTCTTTGGCATTTTCAAACTTGATTGCGCATACCCCAATAGCACGAATGGCGTGTCGCACAAAATCCAAGTCTACCTCGGAAGAGTACTCCTTCAGCTCATTCAGCACTTGACTGACTGTGTCGTCTGAAACGAGTTCGAGTAGAATTTTTAATTTCGTATGCTTTATGCAGAACGGATCGTTATATCTGCAAAAGAAAGCCTACAAAGACAAAATTTACAAAATTCAACAAAACGATTTGGGGGGGTCTTACCTGCAAGTGTCTTTGTAACTCTTCCTTATAGGATCGGAGCAGCGAATGCACACATCGTAGTGTGATGTACTGAACTTCCATTTCGCTCCCCAAGAGAGTCACGAGTGATGATGCTATTTGCATCTTGATCGTGCGTTGCGAAGTATCAGGTATCGACTGTTGCTACATGGTCAGAAGCAAGAAATTAGAAAGCTCCCAGTCCCGTACCTGTAAGTGATTTGTCAACACTTTGATACTCGCTAAAACGACAGCGCCGTTTGAGTGCTGTAGGTGAGCGCTCACGCGCTTTACTATGGCGGATGCTTCGTGAGAATTGAACGTTGAAAACGCTGCAAGCGCATCTAGTATGTAAACTTGACCCCATCTACTCGATAATTAGTAGAAACGTATGATCAGTGTAACGAACGCACTCTGTACACTCCGTAAGCAAAGTACTCAATCTATCTGCGAGCTTCGCGTCGACGTAGAAAGATCGCTCTGAACTAGATATTTCAGACATAGCGGCAATGGCGTTGGACAGAACAGTGGGATTGGTTTCACTGTACAGCAGTTCCTTCAACGTATCAATGAAACCGCTGAAGCAAAGTATGAGACTAGAAAGACTATTAAATATTCGTGAACTTACCGACTTTCAACTAATTCTGGGTCGATTTCAAAGAGCTTTGCCACACAAAGCACTGCGGTCTTCCTCACGTATGGGTCTCCATCCTGAAGTGGAAGGTTGAGATAATTTTTACTTTATTTCTCGTTAGAGTTACCGTCAACGCTAGTTGCAGCGGATCGCACAGGTACTCTGCTATCCGATGGACACGTATACATCCCATTGTCCGAACTGCAAGGGCACGGACGAGCGGATTGGCATCTTGGGCGTCCTGAAGCAGTTTAGTCAAAATAAACTTTCTACGAGCGTCAGCTCACCTTGATGAATGTATTCACAGCTAAAATTGTGAGTTCTGGTTTTGATTTCGCATAATTGATCAAGTAAAGATATATGAGTTTCTTCAACTCGAGATTTGGAGTTTGCATGCACTGAACCATATCAGGGAAGAGGGAGGACACGTCCTTGCCGACGGTCATCGCCGCTATGACTGCGATAGAATATCACCATCGTTTATTAGCAAATGGCCGTTCAGACTAAATTACCTTTCTTTACAGCTTGTTTTTGTACCAGCAAATCAGTACGTCGTAGTTCGTCGCGCCATTCAGCAATTTCGCCTAGAAAAGAAAGAAGTCAGCTTTCGGCTTCTTTTATGACAGGGCATCTACCTTTTCGTTGAGATTGAAAGAAGCGTGTGTCTCCCGCGGTCATGAGGGCAAGTTTAGCGACAGGCGATGTTGCCCTATCTCGAGAAGCAGTTAGTGACGGAACGGACCGGAAGTTGTCCAGCAAACTGTTCTTCTCTGCGTTTTCATATAATGAATATACCAGTAGTACTGTACCAATTTTGTATATTCATTTGTCTGTGTACGTGTACGTACGTATATAATCCGGTAAAACGATATCCAAATTCCCTTCGAAATGGTCTGATGGTGTGAAACGCAACAAAACCCTTGGCAGCGATTTCAACAGTGCACTGTCGCATCCCATGGGCTTGAGCTCCAAACTCGTGTAATATATCGCCGCGGTATCTGACACACTTTCCTACTTTGATGCCAATCCCCGTGCTAACCAGTGGAAGCGCCTCAGCTCGTAGCGTGTTTCGTCCTTCCACTCCCCGCAGACAACGACGGTTCCGAAGTGAAAGGCTAGCTCGAAAACGCATGAATATCGCGCTGATGTCTTTGAACACTATTGAAGATGGTGCCGACGTTTCATGGTTGCTTTCTACCTTTTGTGTTTGCGCCGCAGTGCCTCTCCTGCAGTACATAAGTAAGCAAGGAAAAGACTCAAGTACAAAGGAAGGCAAAAGTAGCGTGAAAAAGATTGGAAGGAACAAACTCGCAGCTACCGATTGGGGAGGTCATGACTCTGAGGGCCCACGTGACGAGATGGAGGATTCCTGGTGTATGCGCAACCTTAATGGGAAGCTTCTTTACTTTGGAATTTTTGATGGACACGGTGGCGCCGCAAGTTCTACATATTTAAAAAGCAACCTCTTAGATTTCATTGACGAAGCAGGGATAAAAATGTGTGATCAGATTGTTAAAGATGATGCGTTGAAGGATTATGGGGTAGATGAACAAAATCCCCTTGCCAGCGCGTTCGAAAGGGCAGATTCTGCTCTACTTGACCACCTCGGCTCTCTTGGTGACCCAGAGTGTTGGAGCGGCAGCACTGCGACAGTCTGTTTTGTGAGCGAAAATTACATCATCACTGCGAATGTTGGCGACAGTAGGGCCGTTTTAGGTCGAAATGGAAGAACAGTTGATATGAGCAACGATCACCGACCAGTTGGGTCCTCGAAAGCAGGTCGTGCTGAGATATCGCGTATAATTGAAAGTGGTGGATGGGTCTCACAGATGCGCGTTTGCGGGATCTTAGCGGTCAGTAGGGCATTTGGTGACTATGAATTCAAGGGAGGTAGGGTAGAGCTACTGCAGGAATTCAAGTCAACCGGTGCATCTGGGATAGGCACTCTTGAGAGACCACCAGTCGTTGCTCTACCAGATGTTCGCGTCTATGAACGTTCAGAGGAGGACGATTTCTTGGTCATCGCCACTGATGGTCTTTGGGACGTCATGAACAGTGCACAGGCTATAACCTTCGTTCGTTCCATGATGAAAAGAGACAGCACTTGTAAGATGCACGACGTGGCGAGTGCACTAGTGGAGAGAGCTATCAAGAGCCGTACACAAGATAATGTATCCTGCATAGTGGTGGACCTCCGCTCCGGTCAACTTTGAATCAATCAAATGTGCTCGTGTGTTGCGTTGTCAATCGCGCATCTAAGCCAATTAGTTCCTTAGTTTCTTTCACTTCGGATTTTAGTCCAGTAATACTCAAACAGTCTCCGAAGGATGCACGAAAAGTTCTCGACTTGACGTCGAACCGCAAGCAGACTCATGCCGAATATTGCTGTGGCCGGCACACAAACCGGGCCGATGCATATCTATACACCGAGCTCATACAATTTTTTCAGGAAAAGGTAGACGTCGCACCATTTTTCCGAGTCAGAATCTTGGCTGCTCCGAGCGTTGAAAAGGACGAATAACAACTGAAAATATTCGACAACGCGGCCTCGATTATCGATAAGTCAAACCCTACTTTAGTTGATGTATGTTCACTCGTCGCACATAGCATATCACGCTTCTGCGATTCGGTTTACACACTTCACTGCGGCGCGCGGCGTCCACGGACGTCGACGTCGAGCCCGCGGAAACAAGACTGTTGCAAAATGTATCCATCGGATCATATAAGAGTCGAATTATCCTCTATTTCGATAAAGGGCCATGTATTGTACATATAGAAATATTACTGGTATAGTATGAGATCCCTCACTGTGTTTTATTTAGTTTCCGAAGCGGGAATGGTCTTTCCGAGCAGACGGTGCGGCGGCTGGCTTTTGCGGTGCGTGACGACACAACCACGAACATTGGAGTTATTCAAACGAATAATGCGAGCACCTGCTGGACGAGGGCGAAGTGCGGGAAACAGATCAGCTAGTCGAGGTTTCGGTCGCGGAAGTAGCGGGCGAGGCCGTGGTTTTATCGCCGATACAACTCCCGACACCGTTGAAGGTACAACTTTTTGTGTAAGCGACATCGTTGAAACCTCAACTGTGATCGTAGAAATCGGCGAATTAATGCATGAATGCGAAGGAGAGCTAGTTCTGAGTTTGACAAACAAAAAGGTACCATCAAGCGCGTAGTCCGGTACAAATCCTGACAAATGTTGACAAACACAGATTCCGTATTTCAATGGTCCGATTTTTCTCGAAAGTAAGGCTCTCATTGGACGAGTTGAGGAAATTTTCGGTACAATTAACGAAGTGGTGGGTGTGAACAATGTCTGCGCCTGTAACTTCTCAATTTGTAAACAGAAATTCACGGTTAAACTTTCGGATGGCGTGAAAGCGTCTTCTTACAAGAAAGGTACGAGTGATTTTAAATAATCTTTGACAGTGTATATTGAGTCGAATTTAATCTTAGGTGACAAATTTTACATCAGTCCAGATAAGCTTCTACCAATTGAAAGATTCACGCAACCTGCGATGCAGAGGTAAGTTGCTTTGACGGAAAATGTTATGCATATTTTCAGCTCGTGCAGGGGCAATACCGGTCGTGGAACTGCACGTGGAGCTGGCCGAGGTGGTAGAGGTGCCCGCACTGCAGGTCGTGGCGGCGCCGGCGGCCGTGGTAGAGGTCGAGGTGGTCGATTCTCTGGCCGTGGGCGTGCTTGAGGAAAACCGTCACCGTGACATTTTTCTTTCGAAGTTCCTCGTGGTGTAAAAAATTGTGAGTTGAAAGATGTAATCGTTACGCACACATGTTATGTTATAATATGTTATGTTATGTTCGTTTTCGACTGTTATTTCATTACAGGAATCGATGGCACCGTGTACAGTGCCAAGCCTCCGCCCTACAAAAAGTACAAGTGCACACTTCTCCCATAGAGCTCTATGGTGTGTTGTTGTTGTAGTCGTATAGTGTGTCTCTCATATTTCGTGCTTATTCACCCTTTTTCGACGACTTGTTCATGAGGGACTTGTGGATGTGCGGAATGACACCACCACCGGCGATGGTAGCCTTAATGAGCATGTCCAACTCTTCGTCACCGCGAATGGCAAGTTGCAAGTGTCGAGGAGTGATACGTTTCACCTTTAAGTAGTGTGAGTACAGTGTCGCAAGATGCTAACAATTTTAAATACCTTCAGGTCTTTGGACGCATTGCCAGCGAGCTCAAGAACCTCAGCAGTAAGATATTCTGTTAAGTAAAGTCAGTTTTGTTGCTCTAGCCTGCTGGCCAATAACTCACCGAGAATGGCGGCCGAATACACAGCCGCAGTGGCACCCACACGCCCACCGGAAGCGGCACGGTTCTGTTTATGGCGTAAAATCGTCAGGATGAATGGATACGTACACGCAAGCGCTCAACGACAGTAAGAAAAGTCTCCGCGATTTTCAAATTTTAAACGGTCAAGTCAAGGAGACACTCTCCAGTCACTACTCCGCTCGGCGCCAACGCGGTACTCGACGCATAGGATCGATTTCTGAATTATTTACCTTCAAAAAACGATGGATGCGCCCAACGGGAAATTGAAGACCAGCCTTCACGGAGCGCGAAGTTGGCTTACGCTTGTCTCCCTTCTTGGACGACATCGTGCCCTTGGCACCCTTCCCGGAAAGCCCTTTGCCGGACAAACCCTTTGCACCTTTACCAGACATATTCAAAGCTTTTATTCTTGTTCGCGCCGGGACCGTTCTCGGAACGTGACGATTTGCTAGTTGCAAAGTGGTATCTCGGCGGACTCCTCCCCGGCCGTCCCAGTCGTCCCAGCCGTCCCAACAGGTGTGCGCAGCTTTTTATCTGATGTAGAGTGGTTTGATCATGGTGCTATACAATGCTATGATATTGGAGGCCAACAACGAAAGCAAACACAGAATGAAAAACCACTTTGACTAACTAGCCTTAGAATACGGGAAACTCACATAGGTTACCCCAGAAGGAGTCATTTGTGAGAAACCTCGGGTTTATACGTCGCGATGGGTGCCGTGCGTGCTTGTCTGATGCTTATCCGTATGTATTACTTTCCACGCCCTAATGTATGGGGTGTTAACACTTCTCGATCGCCACGCGCGCGTTGTGGCGTCGTCGCGAGTTATTAGCACTTCGACGGCGCGCACATATTAGGGACGTGGAAAGTAATACATACTGATATTCATACGCGCTAAGTCTATATGTAGGTCCAGGTCATGTAGTGTATGCATAGGCGTTAGCATCACTACAATACGAGATTGGGTTCAGTACATGTACATTATCGCTCATTTCACAGTTTCATTGCACGGCATCGCAAGGTGGTTTCTTTTTATTTTGACGTGCGCCGGACTACGAGTGCCCGCCATAGCGGAGCGCAGCAGCCCGAGACCAAACGGAGTCGTCCGTTGCGACGAATCTCGATCCAAATTATTTCTCCGGTAGTGCGATTCCACGATTGGCGATCTTACGATGAGCGGGCTTCAGCGCTTGAGCGCGGCGAAGTCGTCCATTTCGTCCCGGCGAGTTAAACCTACCGAGAGGAAGAGTTGCGATCGCACACAAAGCAGGTAAGACGATCCGGGATCTAATGTAAACACTGAATAGGATAAAAGGACAATCCTCGAATTTGTTCTCTATGCTTACAGTTGCCTGACCCAAGTTTCGTCCGCTCGCAGATCGACACGCAGTATGCACGCTGACGCCACACGCAACGGCCCGTCGTATGTATACGATTCCAGGTAAGCAGGCTTATACTGAACAGACCAAATGTGTGCTAATTTTACTTAGTGCCATCATTCAAGCGCAGCAAGGGAAAGGCCCTTCGCCGCTAGTCGTGGAAAGATTCCAAAATGTAGCCAGCCAGTTGATGAATCAGCGCATCATTCGACTGGGAGGAGCTGTGGATGATGACGGCTGCAACCTTATTGTTGCACAACTTTTGTGGCTGGATGCGAACGATCCTGAGAAAGACATTACACTTTATGTGAACTCCCCAGGCGGTTCTGTTACAGCAGGAATGGCTGTGTTCGACACCATGCGACACATTCGTCCTGATGTGTCAACTGTCTGCGTCGGATTGGCTGCTTCGATGGGAGCCTTTTTACTTGCATCGGGTCAAAAAGGCAAACGATTCAGTCTACCGAATAGCCGAATCATGATCCACCAGCCTCTAGGCGGTGCACAAGGTCAAGCAGCAGATATTGAGATTCAAGCGAACGAAATCATGCATCACAAGTCCACTCTCAATGGCTACCTTGCCGAATTCACGAACAAACCGCTTGCAGACGTCATGGAAGATACAGATAGAGACTTTTTTATGTCGGCGGAAGAGGCCGTGGAGTACGGGCTGATTGACGCTGTCATTCAGCACCCAACACACCTCGCAGTTAGCAACTCTGGCATCCCCATGTTTGCCAGTGAATTCTGATCAAACGTGTCATACAAGGTAAACCACGTGCGCCCTCAGAACATCTTTACTAGACCCACCGATGTTATATCGAATTGAAGTGATTCACAACGACGACAAGAGAGAAAGCAGACAAACCCCACTGTGATGCTTGCTCTCGGTTAGTCACTAAAATCGCATTGAAACCTAGAAACGCGCGCGAGAACCACCTGACGTTGAACTCACAGAACAGTTTGAGTGCGACACGTAGTTACGGTATTACAAATGCATTTACTAGATGTATCAACGCGTAACTCGCGCACTTTTACGTCAAATAAATTAAATCAACTTTATCTTGCTGAGGGCGATGTACTGACGATGAAGAAGTTAGAGGAGAAGTATGAAAGGAATATATGTGTACTCACCGCCCCGGCCGCAAAGGTAAGCGAAGAAGTAAGAAAGCCAAAGTAGAGCAAAGGGGTTGGGACAGCCGCTATTTGAGCCACCTGGGAAGACACATGTGAGATCCATCGAACAGAAAGAACGGAGTCGCGAAACGTTGTCGCGTGATCGAACGCACCTGTGCGCTGATGGTATATGCAGCTTCTTCAGCTCTCGCTTCGCTTGCCAGAGTCATGCAACCTAAGTAAAAAAAGGATAAGTCACAATATCTTGTACAACCAGATCAGGCTACACGACCGAGCAAGTGAGCGAAGCCAAGGTCAGCACGGCTCGCGCACGCGAAGAAAGAATTATGCGAAATTCCATCAAGCGCGCGCACGGTACCTACCCGTTGCGATAGACACCGGAAGCGCAAGCTTCACGCTGCGTTGCGGACGACTCGTAGGTTTCGCGGACGCGGTTTTTTTGGCTTGAATCTTCGCAACCGGGCGAGTCTGCGCACGGATTGTGCTCACTACCATTTTGCGGGGAACGAACTAAATATCGCGAGTTCTGCACCAGCTGTCGGGTGCAACACAGTGTGCCGATCAAAGCCGCGTCCGGACGCGCCACGAAGATCTATCCAAGTTTCCTTATCCAACATAACCCCTCTGACATGATAGTTCGTATTGAGCTTGAATACATTACTCATCTCACATTTCTGCGAGGGTATATTACATATTATGAAAAGTAATATTAGTATGATATCATACTTGTATATCGTCGTGTGATATGATATCACGATACCGAGGGTATTTTCACATACCGGGGTCGGCCCGAGTGATCACACACCAGCCGCACGCTGCGACTCGCTGCGAGTGCACTCGACGGCGACACTGCATTAGCACTACCATGGTACGTGCAAACAACGCTCTTCGTGGTCGCGGTTCGCGTACGTATGCACTGACTGACTTGTGTTTTGGCTTGCTTTGCGGCGCTTCAGGACGTAATAAAAAAGTAAGCAACGTGCGCAGTCGACAAGGAGGGCGAAGTCACCTGCACGCGGTGGTAGAATTTGTTCGTATCGGCACACTACTCCGTGGCATCTGCGATATTTACTCTCTCCGAATTGAAGGGCGAACGTGAATACTGACCGTGTCCCACGTTTTTTCCCGCGACTTTAGGGCCATCGTCATGAAAGTTATCGGTCGGACGGGCTCGAGAGGCCAGGTGCGAAATGCGATTATCCGGCGGGCAGAAACCGCTTCGAATATTTGAATGACACATGCAATTGATCAGCTGTACTGACTGAAATTCGATGTACAGGTCACGCAAGTTAGGGTCAAATTCTTAGACGATCAAAACCGGCAAATCATGCGCAACGTCAAGGGTCCGGTTCGAGAAGGTAAGATGAAACAGTCGCTTCGCTTCACAATGGTGCTAATTTTATGACAGGTGATATCCTGACTTTGATGGAGTCCGAACGCGAAGCGCGTAGGCTCAGGTAGTTGAGGACCTACAAAATAGCACTAAGCGTGTAATGTTGAGAGTAAACTTTCTCAGTGTGTTGGCTCGGCCGATGAATCCGTGGGAAACCGCGAGAGTCGTAACTACGATGCGACAACCTTAGATCACTGGCAGCACTTCTTCATGTTTTGGTTGCTTGCATCAGAAAGTTCTATGAAGTCTTGCGGGCGTGCAGTTGTTGCTGTGACGTCGTCTTGTGCCTGTTTCTTATCACTGTAAGTACAAAAAGGTGCAATGGCATACCCACAGTGAGGAATGATCATAACATACCTTGCACATGACCGAATACGTTTGCGTCAATAGATCGATGAATGCCTGCTCAACATTCGTGGCGTCGAGGGCTGAAGTCTCAACGGTTGATAACTCTACATAGCGATATTCAAGATGAAAATATACAGACATATTTATTTCCAAACCTTCAGCATGGGCGAATTGTTGTGCTTGTGCGGCTGAAACTGTGCGTAGATGTGCAAGGTCGTTTTTGTTTCCGGCCAAGAGAACAACTATGTTGGAATCAGCGTGGTCCCTGAGCTCAGTGAGCCACTTGCCAGTGGCATTGAACGAGTCTGCATCATGTCTGAAATACATAAGTCGATTTAACTCGCACATAACTCACCTAGACTCGTTATATCATACACTAATAAAGCACCAACTGCTCCACGGTAATACGCACTCGTGATGGCTCGATATCGTTCTTGGCCAGCGGTGTCCCAAATCTGAGCTTTGATAGTCTTTCCATCTATCTAGTTTACGACCAAACTCATTCGTTGTTCACCACGTTCACTAATTTATATCATGCATACCTGCACACTACGAGTGGCAAACTCGACACCAATCGTCGACTTTGATTCTAAACAGAACTCGTTCCTGGTGAAACGCGAAAGTAGGTTTGATTTTCCAACTCCAGAGTCTCCGATGAGGACTATCTTGAAGAGATAATCGTAACTGTCGCTTTCGTGTCACGGGGTCCCTCTAAAAACACTACGCTCAACTTACTCGTCTGAATCTTTCATACTCATATCGGTCTCGTTCGGAACTTGTCTGAGAACGAGAGCTTCTTACGCGTACTGGCCTTCTAGAAGTGTCAGCGCCCACAAGCTAGGCGTAGATACCGCGTTATCGAGTGTTCAACCCAACTTCACCGTAATGGCTCGCGCGACGGTTTCTAGCGACTTGAAGTTTGTCCGTGAACGACCATGTGAAAGAAGGCGGCAAAATTGGACGCAGGATCTCGCGCAGTGCGCGAGTTAGACTGGTATTTTATGTGAAGATGCAATAGGTCGGATTGTACAAGGTATCCATCGAAATTAATTTTCACTGCGTTGTGTTTACACGATCGCCTAAAGTCACACCATACCTACATCAACTATTTGGCTCTTTTCTTGTTTAAAAGGTCCAAGGAAATACGAAATACGGCCTGGTGAATTTCTTGCAACCGTGGTCAGCGAACAAAGTATTAGTCGTAGAACTCTTCCTTACTTATGACGACGCTGTCTTGACCCAAACTCCCGCCATATCTTTCGTCTGGGTTCAGATCACTCTCGTCCAACTCCGGTACGAGGACGGCGGGAGGTGCTTCGCTGAATT
>Ga0181604_10004426_pt1 | contig 11516 bp, 7 predicted proteins | sample 041ome_12_FD_148663 | JGI IMG/M metagenome (GOLD analysis project Ga0181604, IMG submission 148663) | Coastal salt marsh microbial communities from the Groves Creek Marsh, Skidaway Island, Georgia - 041410US metaG (spades assembly) | ecosystem: Environmental > Aquatic > Marine > Intertidal zone...
CTTGTCGCTTTGCGTTTGCTTCTGCGCGTTTAGCGGCAGCGCTGTCTTGAGCTGCCTTATTCTCCGCTGCGCGTCGAGCCTCGTCCTCGAGACGTTGCGCTTCGCGCTGCTTGCGTTTTTCTTCTTCATTGTTCGCCACTTGCTCCTTCTTTTGCTGGTTCGCCTGCTCGGTCTCTCGTCTTTGGCGTTCAGCTTCCCGTCGGGTGGCGTCGCCTTGGGCATCACCGCGCTGTTGCTCCACGCGCTGTTGCTCACTGCGCTGTTGCTCACTGCGTCGTTGTGCGCCGTCATCGGCGTCAACCGCGTCGCCACCCATGCCTGCGAGAGACAGACACGGCGCGCACAGACTAAAGAAGCCACTTTTCGCCATACGCTTTGCGTCATCCGCCTTCTTCTTCGCGGCGTCGATAGCGGAGTCCATGATGATATTTACTGCTCAATTTAATTGCCTGAATTGGCACGGTGTGCGCTATCGCGTGTCGTGTGCGCGTTGCGACGTCCGATAGGAAATAAGTCGCGGTGAAAACGATAGCGCGCGTTTTGTTTTCTTGCGCACATGTGTTGCACGCGTGTCGCCGCGCTGCGCCGCGCCTGCGTGTGACGCGCCTGTGCGTAGAATTTCGCGTGTTCTCGTTGTCTGGCCAGCGTTGAGCATTCAGGAATGAGCCGCGCGTCTTGTCTCGGCAGTCGCGCGCGTGTCGTGAGATCGCACAAAGTGGCCTGCGTGGAAACAAATATCAAAAGAATATGTTACAAATATCTGCGTGTTCTACGGTTCGTCGTCGTCGTCGTCGTCGTCTTCGTCTTCGTCCGTGGAGCTCAGCATAAAATCCTCTGTGTAAATTCCGAGCGCCCACAAGTCGCAATCATCCAACGCTGGATCACAATCGTCATCATATGCGTCTTCATAAATTTCTTCGCCTCCTACGTGACCGGCGGCGGTGCCAAAGAGGCACGGCTCGCCCCAATCTTCGCGAATGAGCGTCATGCGCTGCGGCCCGTCAACGCGCTTTGGGAAGAAACACAACTTCAGGACGAATGAATACCTCGGAAGATTCGCAATTTGACTCGGTGTGGATACGCGGTGAAGGATGTCTTGATCCATAAGCACCACGCGTCCGGGTTGTGGACGAACAAATACGCCTGTACCCGTGCCTGGATCGAGGAAGAGCGTCTCGGCGTCAAACGCCGCCGGCCACGGTCCCGGGTTCAAGTACACCATCGCACTCACGAACAGCGGACGACCGCGCTCGCGGTTGACGTATGAGCCGAATCTCTCAACCCATGGGGCTGATGGGTCAAGCTGACTCGGATCCATGTCGATGTGCCAGTGAAACATGTCGCCGTACACCGCGGCGTTGCCGACGGCGCTGCAAATGCTCGACCCGCCCCACGCGCCCGGAATGCCATCCGGTTCCAGCGCGTCGCTCGGCATCGTGCGAATGTCATACTCTGGATACATCGCCGCGAGTCGAGCTCGAAATGACCGCACCGCGTCGGTCTCCATCATTGCCGCTAAAGTCTCGGGTGTAAGTCCCCAACTCGGTGGCGGCGACTCGCCGCCGGCGTCGTCCAACCCGTCACGCATTTCTCGATTCCACTTTGTCTCTGGTGGCCCTGTTTCGCTGAAATGATCGTAACCAACCTCCGTGAGCGCGTCTAACAATGCTGTACGTAATGGCTCGCCAACAACGCCATCGACAGCGACGACATGCGACGCGTCGCTCCGCAGTCGCTCTCCACCCGTGTCCCGCGTCGCCGTATCCAAAACGTCCGCTCTATCCATCGCAACCGCCATCGCTGTCGTCACGCGCGATAAATCCCAAACATCTAGTTCACCATTGTACTCAAAATGGACATCATCGTCGGTGTAGGAATCCGCGGCGGTCGTCGGACGAAGGTCCCAATATCGTTCGTGCGCCGACGCGACGCTCGCCGCCGCGGCTCCCACGGGCAACGCGATCAAACCATCGGTGAAGACGCCGAAAATCGCCCCCGGGAACCCCTCTTCGTTCATTTCGAGCTTCAAGTCAGGCATGAGCGCCTTGGCGTCGTCGCCGTAGAGCATGACGACGCGCGTACCCGCCGTCGGGTCGTTCCGTTGGAACACCCCGCTGTCGGGGTTAGCCCCGCCTCGACGAATATCATCGATCGTGCGCCCGAGATGGGCGTCATCGACGCCGAGCACATCAACCACACCAATATCCATGCCAGAGTCTTTCATGGCGGCGCGCAGCGCGTCGACGAGATCGCGCACGCGAGGAACTTCGCTGGACTCGTAGCCCACCAGGACGACGCACGAAGAGGAGCTCTCGCCCGCGTTCGCCGCGACACGGTTCGCGCGCGCGCGCCACGATGTGCGTGAATGCGCATGCGTGCGTGCGTGTACGCGCGCACACGCACGGTGAGAGATCGTCGCGCGCATGGCGCGTGAATATGTGACATACCGGCGCGAGCGCGCTTTATGCTTTATGCTTTATGGAAAGGATGGACATTCATTCATTAAATAACGCTTGACAACTCCATTTGCGTATGATACACTCCCCGCAGTCATGGAGGATGGCAATTGTTATGGTACTTATTTGGACAACTTGTTCACGCATCTGACGCGCATTGGCGTAGATGGGTGGAATCTTGGATTGGAGAGTTACGTCGGCGTCGGCGTCTTCGACGTCGGCGTGTCGCGTGCCACTTTTTACAAGTAAAGCACGTACGCGCCGAGGAGCGTGAGCGTAGCCATCAAGACTTCCGGCACGTAGTGCATGGGATACTTGATAGAGAGGTTATCCTTGAACAAGTTGAACTTGGCGTTGAACGGGTACAACACGGCGACCGCCGCGGCGAGGTAAAAGGCGACTTGCGCGGCTTGGTTCGCTGCCAATAACGACATGGCGTAAATGGCAGCACCAATAGCAGCGGAAGAGCCGCGAATCCAAAACTTTTCCATGGACGTAGGCGTGGCATTGAAGTGATCGGAGACCATCTGCGTAGGTATCATAACGTTCGTCGTCAGTACGCGTAACCGAATTGGAATAATGAAATGGAATAGTTTTATGAATTCACACGCACCTTGGCCGGCACAAGCAACATTTGCGCCGCGTACACGCCTGTATGCGAACAATACGAACGTTTTCAGGTTAATTTCATGTCGCGACATCGACGTCTGGCCCGTCGTCAGCGCGATGAGCGCAAAAGCGAGAGTGAATTGAATTGTCATCGCGGGACAATTAAATTAATTCAAATCACAACAAGCGAGGCACCCGACCAGTGCGCGAGACGCACCGAACACGACCGACGTGACTTGCACGTATTGCGCGGCGGATAAGAACTTGGCAGGCGGCGGCGGCGGCGGCGGTGCCTTGGCGGCGATTTGCGCGACTTGGCGCGTGACGTGCGTCGTGGCCGGAGAAAAGCGCGCGGCATTCGCTTGCACGTGCACTCGGCGCGATTTGTGCGCGACGCGAGCGCGCGTCGCGATCGGAGCGATCGTTACAGTGAACATTGAGTGTGTCTTTGAGCGCGGGTGCGTCGGTGGTGTCGGCGTCAAGCGTCGAGGTTTGACGTGGACGCATTCGCGCATGTGGATTAATTGATGCTGACTAGGATCTTCGATGATAGTGGTCGACTTCGGCGTTTACCGCGCGCACGTGTGTGAGTTAAGACGCGTGTGCATTTAAGAACATCGTTTGCATGATTTTCGACAGTAGTTGCCTCGGATGAGAAAGTCGCGGTCGCATTTACCCCAACGTGCTTGGTCCGTGCAGTCGGCTGTGGAATCCGGCGGGACATCGTCGCACGCGCCCGACGATGGTATCCTCGGCGATTGGAGAACAGAAGACGATGGATTTGATCCTAATTGACGTACGAGGGTAAACTCGTCGACTTTAACGCGGGCGCGGCGTTGTTTTTCGGCGGCGGTGGCGCCACGGCGCGCCGTGGTGGCCAAATAGCACGGCGCCGTAGACTCAGTCGGTGCAAATTCGCAAATCAATGCACCGTACTTGTGCGCGTCGTTAGCGTATTCGCACGACGACGACGAACACGATGAGCTGTATACCTTGGCCCAAATACCGGAATCAGTTTGCTGCGCTTCGTTTTTGTATCCTCCGATGCCGACGACGGCGATTCCAGTCGTGCCGCTTTGTTCGCCGGGCTTCAGAGTGATCACCGACTTATCGTATGAAGCAACTTGTAGATCTTGTCGAGTGAATCCATAAACTCGCGTTCCAAATGACTTCATGGTGTACGATCTCGAATACGTGTGCGCGTGACCCGTCACGATGAACGCTCCGTACTTTCGGCATATCTCGTAGATGCCGAAACCTGTGGCGTCGCCCTTGTAGCTCGATTGCAAGGAGTTCATGGTCATGTGCCACACGCATATTTTCCACTTCGCGTCACTCGTTCGAAGTGCGTTCTCCACAAAGTCATAATGTGCTCGATTTGCGGACTCTCCCGGTGAAACAGATCCCACACTCGAAAGCACAAACAGCACGCCTTTATACTCGCACGCGTAATCTTCGCCATAACTACCTCGACAGCTCGCCCCGCGCGGTATTTGGCGCGACAATAACGTTTTATAGCCTCGAGGTCCAGACCAGAGGTCGCTTACGCCGTCCCAGCCATCCACGTCGTGATTCCCTTGACTAGCGAGGTACCCCAATCCCGGCCTAAACGCTTCTTCGGTGAGAAAGCGTAGCCAAGATGTCGGGGAGGATTCGTAGTCTAAATCGCCAGCGTGAATAACCAGTTCAGCGCCTGAGCCGCGAGCAAGTTCGAACACATCCCGCGCGCGACTGAAAGCTCCGCAGTATTCTCCCTTGTAATTTTTACACTCCACTCCATCAACTGTGTACGATGGTTGTCTTAAATTTCCAAGATAATCAGTCCACGCGTCTGACGGGCGGTCATTACCAATACCCGTGTCAGCGATAAACGCCACGCGAAATCCGTGCCCGCACGTCACGTAAAACGCGCTCGCGAGAGTATACGCGGATATGATATTGCGACGCATGTGAAGTTGTGACGCGAAACACGAGGCTCCCATGTGACTTTTACTTTTTTCTTCGATGCCTGCAACTAACAACGCAAAAGCTAAGCTTTGTTGGACTTCATCGCGTCCTTCCAAGATCGCCTCGCTGGCGAAGGTGTGACGCTCTTGACTTCTGCTTCCCAAGGTTGAAACGTCGTATCGTTCATATCTGGCAAGCGCCACGGCGGACACTCATCTAAGCGTCGCATGCAGCGTCCGCCGAGGAAATGTGGCACCTTGTCGACTCCCCCCATGATTTCTGCTAACTTATCCATGTTCTTCCCCTTGATCTCACCCATGATTCGCACTTTCGCACGCACTCGAGATGGTAACAGAGGCGCGATGGTGCGCCAGACGATTCTCGCCCCGAGTGGCGCGTTGACGAGATAGGTGCGATAGAGGAACTCTGGATAGTTGCGATCAATCTCCTGCAAACGCTTGAACATCGCCAGGTTCGCCTTTGACACCAGCTTGGATGACGCGTCTTTTAAATCTATAACGTGAATAATTTTATCACGAGCAATAACACCCTCGCGATTCGCCATGAAAGGCAACAACGTTTTGGTTAAATATCCTTGCAAGCGCATGCGCTGTTCAACGATGTCATCTTCGCTTACGACGTCCAGCACCTTATTCATATCCAGCCCGCCGAGACGTTCGATGTACACTGCGACCCCGAGCGGGGAACTCACCGAGTACCACGCGCCTTCGTAGACGGCCAGAAATCGTTTGCGTGTTTCGGCGTCTACGTTTACCCAAGATTTCATAGCATCCACGACAGAGTTCTTCTTATGCCACGCCGCACGCGCGCGCAACTCCTCAGCCGCACGAGTCGCATTCGTCCCCGCCGCCACTAATGCACGCTCGTACACATCATTCACATCTACTTCTCTATTCCCACTCGACACGATTTGATCCTCGTGGAGCTCTTCTATAGCGACGAGTCCGCGCAACTTTTTCAACGCGAGCGAGTAACCGTTCGCCCGCCGACGTTCCATCAAACTTTCAGCCAACTTCAACCGCGCCTTGGCCGCACTTCGCTCGCCATCTCTCCCACTCTCATGCTCGCGCCGTCTAAATGACGCTATTTCGCGAAGAAACGCCGCGCGCTCCTCGTTCGCTTCCGCTGACGCGAACGCGAGTTTCACCCACTCCGCGCCGCGAACGCCGACGTACCACACGCACATCACCGCCACCGCGATAAAACTGAGCACGCGAACGCGAAGCGCGGGGTTTTTCTTCAATATAACCACGAATGACGTAACGCCAGCCATGGCGCCGGACGCGACGGACGCGAAGCGGTTCCCAGTGACACCATCGCCAGTGTTCCCGCGACTACTCTCCTTCCGCGCGTCGGCGACGGCGATAGAGGCGATGACGAGCGCGACGAGCAACGCGTATCGACGCACCCACGTGCTGTGCGGCGACATGACCGTGTCGACGCGAGATTAGGGACGCGGCGATGAATTCGTGGCGGATACTGAGGATCTCGGCGCGACAGTTGCACGCGTGAAGATTTTTTTGCGATAAAAAGCTTAAAACGTACGGTTTCTCTCAAGCGCGCGTAAATGCCGTCGTTCATGAAGTGTCGTGCATAAATGATTAAAATCTACGATTACTTTTGCTTGGCGATCATGTCCTCGGACACGCGGTGGATGCAATCGACGAGGTAGGCCACCTTTTCGACGTCCTCCTTGCCGCTCAATCCGGCGCCTAAATTTGCGATGAGCTTTTGCGGCCCAAAATCCTTGAGCATTTGCGTTACTTCGGCTTCGATGCCCTCGAAAGACGCACCGTCTTCCTTATTCAATAACGTCGGGTCGAAGTTACCTTGAACACCGGCCGGGGCGACGCCTCGGGCGTCGGCGTCGGCTTGCAACGCGGCGCGCGCGACGTTGCGGTCCATGGCGGTGTCAATGGTGATAATTTGATAGCCCGCACGTTGGAGGGCGGCGATACCGTACGGGGCGTCGCGCGCGAAACCGAGCAAGGGCACATCCGGATGTCTGCGCTTCATTTCTGCCGCGATCTTCTCCATGCACGGCATGGCGAATTCGTAAAAGCTTTCTTCCGTGATGTGCTCGCACATCGCCTCAAACACTTGCACCATGTGCACGCCAGCCTTGACTTGCTCGTCCAGGTAATCAATCACGACGTCGGTCAAGATGTCCAACAACTTCTGCGCCTCCTTGGGATGTTGCTTCAACCACTTCATCCCAACGTCCGTGTTCTTCTTACTTGAACCGCCAACCATGTAGTACATCAACGTCCACGGCGCGGCGCTAAAACCGATGAGCGGTACGCCCAATCCCTCCGCCTCGATGGTTTCATTAATCTTCTTCACCGAAGCCAATACGTGCGCGAGCTTAACTTTAACGTCGATCTTCTCCGGTACCCGGTGCATGTCTTCCGGTCCCGTGATCGGTCGAGGCACCAAAATTCCTTTCCCGCCCGGCATCTCCACGTCCACCCCCAACGCCTCGGCGATGACCAAAATATCGCTGAACAAAATCGCCGCATCAATATTATATCGTCTAATCGGCTGCATCGTGCACTCCGCCACGTCATTCGGATCCGCCAACAGCTCCAAAAAATTCTTCCCTCGCGTCTTCTTGTACTCCATGTACTCGGGCAAGTGTCGACCGGCTTGTCGAAACAACCACACCGGCGTGCGCTCCACCGTCTCGCCTCGCGCCATGCGAATCATCAAATCATTCGCCGGCTTTGCGTTCGCGCCCGCGCGAACGACCACAGACACCGCCCGCCCGCGACGACCCGCACGCGTCGTCGTCGTCGTCTTCGACGACGCATTCAATCGAACCGAACCCGAAACCGAAACCGAAGACATCATCATCATCGTGCGCGAGATATTTCGTGACACTCTATCCAAGCTCACGCCGAGCTCGTCGCCTCACGTCGAGCACACCGCGCTGAAAACGCGTGGGTGACGAAACCGTGTGATTTCTGTCGCGCTATGAACGCGCGGTTCGAGCGCGAGCGTCGATGGTTGCCGCCTGGCGCGCGCGCGACCGCGCTCGTTATCCACACGCGACTGGGCGAATGTTCGGACAACCGGCGTTCGGACAACCGGCGTGCCCGCCGCCGCCGCCGGGTGCACTGTCCCGTCGCGTTCGACGCCGCACAGCGCGACGCCGACCGCGAGCGACGCCGCGCCGACGCCGCGCGCGGACGGGGATTTTCGTGTTTCGTCTTTTGCGCGCGAGCGTCGGTGTCGATCGGTGACGGGCGCGCGCCATGCCGGGCCCGAGCGCGCACGGGCAGCGCAACAAAAAGCACACCACGGGGAGGCACGCGAGTAAGCACACGTGGAAGCGACATAAGACGGCTGGGGATGATACGCGCGCGATGTTTGGCGCACGTGTGCGGGCGTCGATGAAGGTTGGGCAAGGGGTTGGGAATAAGCAGGAACGCGCGGTGCGGGCGAAGCAGATTAGGGATGCGAATAGGAGCGCGATTATGGAGGAGAAGCGCTTTTCGCGAGCGACGCCAAAGGTTGTTGGGGTTCTGGCATTTAATGCGGATGATGACGGTGGGAGCGATGTGTTGAAGTATTTGGTGGAGTTGATTTCGTGCATGGTGGGTGACGAAGGCGAGTGTGATGTGCAGGAGGTGGTGAAGGCTTTGGTGAACGATTGTACGACGCCGCGGACGGTGACGTGCGGGCGGTTTCGTCATCGCGTGTCATTTTTATTGATGAATCCCGCGAACACGCTCGCGGCATTGGAGGTATTGAAAGTGTGTGACTTGCTTATGATGGTCGCTCCGGTATCGGCGCATGAACCGAGTGGAGAGTTGTGTCGATGTTTACCGACGTTGAAAGCGCTCGGGATTCCGCAAACGTTGCTCGCGCTGCGAGGTCTTGCAGACGTCAAACAAGCGAAAAAGCAAGAGGTGAAAAAGGCAATGATGAATATCGTTTCCAATGAGCTTCAAATTCCGACTGAGCGCGTGAAGACGCTTCCGGCAGATTCACAAGCTGAACTCGCAGAGGTAGTGCGTCAAACCGTAGAGCTTCGCGCCGACATGCCGCGTTGGCGCAATCAACGCCCGTATGTTTTAGCGCATCGCAAGGAGGTCACCGCGGACGCAGCAGATGATCGCTTCGCCACTGTTGTGATCGAAGGTTATGTGCGCGGCGTTCCAGCAACGGCAAATCAACTTTGGCATTTACCCGGCGTCGGTGATTTCCCCGTGGAGAAGATTGAATCCATCGCCGAGCCGCGCTCGGCGCGCTTAAAAGCTAACAGCAAAGATGCTGATATGGGTGATGAAATTTTCATGACATGGACGCGTGATCCAGAGACTGCAGATGCTGTCGTTCGGGAAAATGAGCCCGATCCTTTAGAAAACGAGCAGACTTGGCCGACGGCGTCTGAGCTTCAAATGGCGGAAATTGAGGCGATGAAGTCGCAAAAGCGTCCGGCTGGGATGAGCGACTATCAATCCTCCTGGCTTGCACTCGACGGCGATGCCAATACTGTCAACGATACCGATGTGGTTGACGATGAAGACGACGATATGGCTGATGCACCTGGTGAAGATACGTTTGGCGCTGAAGCGGAGATGCGTGAAGGTGGCGCGGATGTGGAGGACGACGAGTCCGACGAAGAATGGGTCAACGCCGGCGATGACGACGATGACGAAATGGACGCAGAGACCCGTCGAAATCTTGATCTGGCTCAACGCGACAGCCATAAGCGTGCGCTGTTACAAGACGCCGCGGATGAGGATTTACAGCATCCAGACGAAATGGACACGCCCGACCACATCCCCGCTCGAGACAGATTCGCCAAGTATCGAGGATTAAAATCGTTCCGTTCGTCCCCGTGGGACTCCAAAGAGTCGCTTCCGTACGATTATTCGCGCGTGTTTGCATTTGAAAACTATCGCCGTGCGTATAAGCGCGCGCTGGATATTCAAGAGGAGGACGCCGTGGGCGGAGCCCAAATCGGTGCCTACGTGCGAATCACCTTGCGCGGCGTTCCTCGCATCCCAGTCATCGCACTTTTCCAAGGGCAAGGTGGTTACGAACCCCCTCATCCGAATGTATGTCCGAGATCGGATGACGGTAAGATTGGCTCTGGTGTCGGACCGCTATGGACTGGCTGGGTCGGCGGCGCCGGTCCGGTTATCGTCACCGGCTTGATGCAATACGAGACGTGCTTGTCGCTGATGCACTATTGCGTCACCAAGTCCTCGGTGTATGAACAACCATTGAAGTCCAAAGACCCGTTGTGGTTCCACGTCGGATTCAGGCGCGAACGCGCGGGGCCGTTGTACAGCACGGACAACTTGGGCGACAAGCACAAGTTGGAGCGCTTTTTGCGCGCGCGCGTGCCGACCATTGCGAGCGTGTACGGGCCGATTACGTACGGCCCAGCGCCCGTGATTGGGTTCAAAGAGTCGTACACTCCCAACGGCATCCGTGCAGATCTTGCAATGACGGGTTCAGTGCGAAACGCCAACCCCGATCGCATCGTACTCAAGCGCGTCATTTTGAGCGCGTTTCCGTTTCGCACGCACAAGCACAAAGCCGTCGCGCGTCAAATGTTCTTCGATCCTAACGACATTCGATGGTTCAAACCGCTCGAGCTATGGACAAAATACGGATTACGAGGCAAAATTGTCGAGCCCGTGGGCACGCACGGTCGCATGAAGTGCATTTTCAACAGCGTCATTCACCAGCACGACACGATTTGCGTCACGTTGTACAAGCGCATCTACCCGAAATTCCAACCGGGCGAACACGCCGAGCAAGAACAGCAAGGCGGGCGATGACGTCGCGCAAGAAGTAGTCACACAAAGTCATAGGAAACAATCAATTAGCACAATCACCACACACACACACACACACACACACACACACACACACACACACACACACACACACACACACACACACGACTGAACGACGCGCAAAGCAAAGCAAACCGCGTGGATAATATATATTGACAAAGCGCGCGCGAGATTAATCATCATCCTTAAACTCTCTACGATCCAAGTACCTCGACGGACGCAATTCCGCAATCTCCTCCGGACTCATCTGCTCCCCAGTCGCCTTCAACGTCGCCCGGTTCAGCTCGCGAATCTCCTCCAAGCGCTCTTTATCGCGCTTCTCCTGCCACACGAAAAAGATTGGAATCCCCAGCCCCGCACCGACGCCCAACACGCCCGCACCGATGGCGGTGAGCGTATCGGCATCGAGTTCGAGCGCGACTTGCGCGATGTCGCTCGCGATCGCGCGCGCGCGCGGCGGCGCGCGCGCGCGCGGCGACGGCGCCGGCGCCGGCGACGACGACGGTCGGCGCACGGAACCCTGCGCGCGCACCGACGCGCGCGCGGACGACGACGCGGACGACGACGAGAGGGCAAACATGACGAGCGACGGCGGACGACGCGCGAGACGGGGCGCGGCGGACGGCGGCGGACGGCGGCGGACGGCGACGGACGGCGACCGGCGCGC
>Ga0181604_10004431_pt1 | contig 11506 bp, 10 predicted proteins | sample 041ome_12_FD_148663 | JGI IMG/M metagenome (GOLD analysis project Ga0181604, IMG submission 148663) | Coastal salt marsh microbial communities from the Groves Creek Marsh, Skidaway Island, Georgia - 041410US metaG (spades assembly) | ecosystem: Environmental > Aquatic > Marine > Intertidal zone...
CATGAGCAGGGCAGCAAAGCTGCCAGAAAAGAGCAGAATGCCCCGCGTGAGGACTTTGTTGGCCTCGGGTGCGTGCCTCGGGAGTTCCCTAAGCAGAACGCCATCGAAGCCCCATTTGGCGACCACCGAAAGCAAACTCAAGAAGGTGAAGGCGAGTTCGAAGCGGCCATAGCCCTCCGCCCCAAATTGACGAACAGCCACCCACACAAAAGCATACCCGCCCAGTGCTCCTGCCACCTTGAGGGCAAGAACTAGGGCAGAACTCCGGAGCAAACTGGACCAAGGATGGGCTGAAGGAGTCGTAGCCATGGCACAAAGGTCATACTTTTGAGGGCATGCCCCTTCATCCGCACACTTCTCCCCCTTCCCCCCTGCGCATTGGCGTTAACGTGCGCTGGCTGATTGCGGGGAAATTGGAAGGCACCGGATGGTATACGTACCGCATCCTCGAGCAACTTTTTCAGAGCCATCCCGAGGTGGAGTGGCATTTGTTCTATGACCGAACGCCCGGAGAAGAGGTGGCATTCTCAGGAGCTAGCCCGTCCCTGCATAGGCATATCTTGGGCCCTGCCGCCCGCCACCCCTGGCTCTGGGAATACTGGAATACGGTTCAAATCCCGCGAGCACTGAAAAAGCACCAAGTTGATGTCTACTGGTCCCCAGATGGCTTACTCCCCAAGCGGGTTCGGGGATGGAATGGCCGAATGGTCACCACCATACACGATTTAAATTTTGTGCATCAGCCCGAGGGCATCCCTGCCCGAGTGGGGGCGTATTATCGCCGCGTGGTCGCGCAATCGGCCAGGCGTGCAGACGCATTGCTCACCGTGTCTCAAAAAACCAAAGACGACGTCCTTCAAACCTACAGGGTCCCCGCGGACAAAGTCGCGGTTTCTTACAATGCCCCGGCGCAGACCTTTCGGCCGCTGAATGCGCAGGAAAAAGTGGCGGCCCAAAAGCGTTTTGCAATGGGCTTTCCTTATTTCTGCTTTGTGGGGGCCTTTACCCCTCGTAAGAATGTTCGCACCCTCGTCGAAGCTTTTGTGGACTTCCGAAATCGACTTCCAGAAGCTCCTCATCGCCTCGTTTTGGCTGGAAGCACGCTGCACCGAGACCAGGCATTACGCCGAGCCTTGGAGGCTGCGGGCGACTATGTAGTCACGCTCGGCCATGTTCCCGGGGAAGATCTTCAGGCACTTTATGGTGGAGCCGAAGCCTTTTGCTTTCCGAGTCTTTTTGAAGGTTTCGGCATTCCCTTAGTCGAGGCCATGGCTTCCGGTTGCCCCGTGCTCTCCAGCTCCACTTCATGCATGCCCGAAATTGTGGCTGACGCTGGCCTGCTGCTCGACCCCATGGATGTAAACGCCTGGAGCCATGCATTGATCCAAATGGCCCAGAACCCAGAGATGTTGGCGAATTACCGTGAAAACGGCCTGGCTCGGGCCCGGGATTTCGGTTGGGAACCATCCGCTGAGATCGTTTGGAAATCCCTTCAACCATGCTAGCCGGGGTGGACGAAGCAGGCAGGGGTTGTCTTGCAGGCCCCGTAGTCGCTGCCGCTGTGCTTTGGCCAGAGGGCCAGGAGGTGCCTGGTCTAACGGATTCCAAAAAGCTAAGTGAAGCACAGCGAGAAAAGCTGCGCACCACCCTAGAGAAACTCCTTCCAGACGGACATTGGGCGGTGGGCATGGCGAGTGCCGAAGAAATTGATGCCATGAATATTCTTCAGGCCACCTATCTGGCCATGCATCGTGCGATCGCGGCCCTACAACCTGCTCCAGATCATCTGCTGATAGATGGCAATCGATTTAAGGCCTTTCCAGGAATTTCGCACCAATGTGAGGTAAAGGGAGATGCACGATTCCAAGCCATTTCCGCGGCCAGCATTTTTGCGAAAACAGAGCGCGATCGCCTCATGCTTGAGGGTCATAGCGCCTATCCCCACTACGGATGGGACCGAAACAAAGGGTATCCATCGGTCGGACATCGGCAGGCACTGGAAAACCATGGCCCATGTCCCTGGCATCGTCGTAGTTTTACCTGGAAACCTGCTCAACTACGATTGGACCTGTGAAAAGATTCCGCCTTCTCTCCCTTGCCGCATGGATGGGGTATTCGCTCGTTGGGTGCCAGGAGGACATTGCCAATTTGGACCTGATTCAGGCGACTCCTGTCAACGCCGTCGTTTTAATTCCGGTTCGCCACGCGCCTACCCTGCTTTCTGCCTGGACAGATGGTCAAGCTCTACCTGACGCGGATAAATTGGAATTTTTCATGAAGCAACTCCCTTTGGACGCGAATCGAGAAGGACTGTTGAGTCTGCACTCGGTGGGAGCAGACCGGTTGCATTGGGCCTTTACCGTGCGACGCGGATTCACTTCCTTTCATCCCTCGAAGCTGTCTCATTTATCCCCGACTCGGCGCAATTATGCTTCCGGAACGATTTGGGAATGGCGAGATGAACAAGGTAAATGGGCCTTGGCCGAAACGACCGATTGGCTCATTTTGAGTACCACCGACATTCTTGCCGAAGAAGCAATCCGGCAAATTGACGCCCAATCCGGGGGGAGTTCCTATCAAGGATATCCTGACTTAGCCCACCAACTTGCTACCTACGACCTCATCACTCTGGCTTTAGAAGATCGAAATCCCCTCTCCAATGCCTGGATGGCCATTCCAGGGGGAAAACAAGCCCCATCGGATGATTTGCGTTCGTGGCGCTTTGCCCATCCAGCGAGCCGGGGGTGGACTGCCCGCTATACGTCAGACAGCACGGCCAAAGTAGCGATTAGTGATGCAGGTTTGAGATCTGAATTGCTGGGCTTTGCCGACACTGTCGAAGCGAGGGCCTTTCCGGGATGGAGATGGCTCACCCCACGTCTTCAGTGGGCCCAATGGACCGCCCTAGACAGCCGGGTGAGCTACCGAGGACATCCCTTTGCCATTCAAGCCCAAGGTGAATGCTTGGTGGAAGGACGACGAAACCAACTCCATCGCATCACCCTGCGTTTTCAGGAAACGGCCAATTTGCGCATCCCCCATTGGGTCCCATCCAACGATTTTGTTGCCCCGAATGATCTGAAGCTCAAAAAACCCTTAGCGGTCTTACCCTATATAAAAACGATGGGGGAATTCATTTTAACCTGCGAGGACACCCTAGCCGCCAACCGCTATTTGGCCTATATCCCGGACGTCCGAGACAGTGCACAGGAGGCCCACTACCAGGCCGCCATCCGATATCTTCGCAGTCAGCCTAGTGAGGGGCAACTCTGGTGGGTGAGTCGACAGCCCAATCCTCAAGCCCCCTGGGCAGGATTGACCTACCGAGCCCAAGGAGAGGAAGGATACTGGTCAGCCAGTGTGTTAGTTCCTTAATTACAACGTGCCCGCAGGGTTTTTTGTCAACCCCAACATGGGGCCTTGCAGGCGAATCAGCTCGCCATCCCCAGGCTGATAGCCTACCGGCCAAGCATTCATTCGATACAACGCTTCGAGCTGAATCCCATAGCGCTGAGCCACATCCCACGTACTTTCGCCTGCCACCATTCGGCAGGTACTGATTTCCCGGAGTTTTCGGTCCCAGTTTTTCTTCTTGGGGGTGACGTAGATTCTGTCTCCAGGGTGGGGAATCCAAGCGTACGAAGCATCATTGAAATCCAAAATCTTATCCAGCTTCAAATTCAAGTCAAAAGCCACTTGTTCAATGGTTTCGCCTTCCTCCAGGAGTACATAGCCCGCCCCATTGGGAGTCATTTTATACCTGGAGTGCGCCTTTAAGCCTTTGGTTGCGGGTTTTATCACCTGCTGATCAAAACGGTACAACTCTTCTTCCTCGATGATTTTGATCAGCTTTTCCGCATAAGTAGGGCTCGTTGCGTAGCCTGCCGCTTTCAAACCCTTGGCCCAGCTTTGGTAATCGCGAGGATCGAGAATGAACAGCCCATCATATCGGCTACGACTCAGTAAAAATTCCGAATGATCAACAAAACTCTGTTTGGGGTTTCGATATACTCTGAAACACTCATCGGGCTTATCGTCATCGACGAACATCGTTTTGCCTTTCCATCCTTCGTGGCATTTAATGCCGAAGTGATTATTGCCTTCGGTCGCGAGCCGACTTTGCCCATTTCCACTTTCCAAAATGCCTTGTGCCAGCGTGATCGAAGCGGGCACGCCCGTGCGCTTCATTTCTTTTCTCGCCATTTTTTCGTAGGTCGCTATGTAGACCTTTCGAGGCGACAATTCGGACCCTTGGGCAGGAGATGTATTTTGCGCGCCGAGCGAATTCGGAACAAAAATCAGAAGCGAACTTAGAAGGATGGCATATGTTCTCATGGGATAAAGGTCGTTTCTTTTTGACTTTTATGGCCGACTTTTGTCCCTGCACTCAACCTGCTATGAAACCTTTAGACCCGGAAGATTTTTACTACAGCCCCGAGGGATTCATCGTCTTCACGGAGGCCTATCACCGAAAAAGGGGCCATTGCTGTCAGAGTGGTTGCAAGCACTGCCCTTATGGCTTTGACAAGCGCACGGGAGCATTCAAAAAACCGACCTCATGACCGAATTTCAACGTGCCATTGTAGAAGGCATTCCTTCTTCTCTTCCCGAACATCCAGGGTTCGACTCGACCGTTTCCCACGCCCCGATTCGCAAAGACATCTTGACCCGGGCCGAGAAAGGGCTTGCACTCGAGAACGCTCTGCGGTATTTCCCACCGGCCCTGCACGCCGAGCTCGCCCCCGAATTTGCCCAAGAACTCAAGGACTACGGCCGCATCTACATGTACCGATACCGCCCTACCTATGCGATGCATGCCCGGCCCATCGGCGACTACCCGGCGCAATGCGAGCAAGCGGCCGCTATCATGCTGATGATCCAAAACAATTTGGATCCCGCCGTCGCGCAACACCCCCATGAATTAATTACCTACGGGGGCAATGGCGCCGTGTTCCAAAACTGGGCCCAGTACCGCCTCACCATGCAGTACCTGGCCACCATGACGCAGGAGCAGACCTTGCACATGCACAGCGGGCACCCCCAAGGCCTATTCCCCTCTTCCAAAGAAGCGCCCCGCGTCGTCGTGACGAACGGCATGGTTATCCCCAACTACTCGAAACCAGACGATTGGGAGCGAATGAACGCCCTGGGCGTATCGCAGTACGGTCAGATGACGGCCGGCTCCTACATGTACATCGGCCCACAAGGCATCGTCCATGGCACGACCATCACGGTCATGAATGCCGCCCGAAAATTCACCCGCGGCCCCTTGGAAGGCAAACTCTTCGTGACCGCTGGACTTGGTGGCATGAGCGGCGCCCAGCCCAAAGCGGCCTCCATCGCCGGAATGGTCAGCATTACCGCCGAAATCAATGCCACTGCCGCCCACAAGCGCCATAGCCAAGGGTGGGTGGATGCAATTTTTGAAGACGTGGATGCGGCGATAGATTCGGCCTTGGAGAGCCAAGCCACCGGGGGCAACCGGTCCATCGCGTTTGTCGGAAATACCGTCGATCTCTGGGAGCGCCTCGTTGAGCGCAACATTTCGGTCGATCTGGGCAGTGACCAGACCTCCTTGCACAACCCCTGGGCGGGGGGCTACTACCCCCAAGGATACACCTATGAGGAAGCCAATGCCTTGATGGTGAGCCATCCCGAATCCTTCAAGAAGGCTATACAGGAGACCCTGCGAGCCCATGTGCAGGCCATCAACACCTTGCACGCCCGAGGGATGTATTTCTTTGATTACGGCAATGCCTTCCTACTCGAATCCAGCCGAGCTGGAGCCGAGGTCATGGCCGAGAATGGCTTGGATTTCGCCTACCCGAGCTACGTCCAAGACATTTTGGGTCCTTTGTGTTTTGACTATGGATTTGGCCCATTTCGTTGGGTCTGCGCCTCGGGGAATCCCGACGATTTGCGCCGCACCGATGCCATCGCGGCTCGGGTTCTTCGCGAACTCGCGGCCCAAGCCCCCGAGGACATCCGCCTCCAAATGGAGGACAACCTTCGATGGATTGAGCAAGCCGAGGAGAACCGCCTCGTAGTGGGGTCGCAAGCCCGCATCCTCTACGCGGATTCCGTCGGCCGTATTGCAATTGCGCGGGCCTTCAACGAGGCCATCGCCCGTGGCGAAATAGGTTCGGTGGTGTTGGGGCGTGACCACCACGATGTGAGCGGCACCGACTCTCCCTACCGCGAAACCTCCAACATCTATGACGGCTCGCGCTTTACCGCGGACATGGCCGTGCACAATGCCATTGGAGATAGCTTCCGAGGTGCCACGTGGGTGAGCCTGCACAACGGCGGGGGCGTCGGCTGGGGAGAAGTCATCAATGGTGGTTTTGGCATGCTGCTCGATGGGAGCCCTGAGGCAGACCGTCGATTAGAAAGCATGTTGTTTTACGATGTCAACAATGGGATTGCCCGACGAGCATGGGCCCGGAACCCGGAAGCCCTAATTGCCATCGGCCGTGAAATGCGCCGCCAGCCCGCCTTAAAGGTCACCGTGGCACAAATTGCATCGAAATCCCTCGTGGAGGAGACGATAGCCCGGGTCTTTTGATTATTTTCGGCGGCATGAAAACCTTGAAAACACTTCTTTTGGCCGGTGCCGCTGTCATGATGGCCGCATCGTGCACCACGGGTGGCGGCACAGCTCCCTCCGGCGACGGCATGAAGGTGGGCTACGTCCGCCTCGATTCTTTAACGCAGTTGTACACGTACCACACCGAATTGGTTGGGCAGTTTGAGGCGACCGCCAAGAAAATGGAGGCCGAACTCATTCGCAGCCAGCAAAACCTGCAAGCTGAATACGAAATCTTGCAGAAAGCGGCACCCAATTTGTCCAAAATTGAATTGGAGCGCGCTCAGTTGGACTTCCAACGCGTCAACCAAAACTACCAGGCCCTGGAGCAGCAGCGCAGCGGGGAGTTGGCCCAAGAAGAAGCCAAGATGAACGCCTTGGTCAAGACCCAAGTGGACAAAGCCATTGCCCAGCTCCAAGAAGACATGGGCTTGGACTTGATCTTTGTGTATGAATCCAATTTGCTTTACGGCTCTGAGGCCTTGGATCTCACAGCGAAACTCGCTGAGGTGCTGAACAGCATGGATCCCCCCAGCGAAGAGGAGTAAGAATCGATCGAATACGGGTTGCTTGAGCAACCAACGCAAAGCGCGGCCCGAGGGCCGCGCTTTTTCGTTCTACCCGATCCGTGGCAACGCTTACATCGCAGCCATCTCGTCCAGGATCGCGCGAGAAATCACGATGCGCTGAATCTCACTCGTGCCCTCGTAAATCTGGGTAATCTTCGCGTCACGCATCAAGCGCTCTACGTGGTATTCTTTCACGAATCCGTAGCCTCCGTGGATTTGCACCGCCTCGACGGTCGCTTCCATGGCCACTTCGCTGGCGTACAATTTCGCCATCGCGGACTCTTTGTCATAGTTCAGGCCTTGGTCTTTCAACCAGGCCGCCTTCAACACGAGCAATCGGGCCGCTTCGACCTTGGTTGCCATGTCTGCCAACTTAAAGGCAATGGCTTGGTGCTCAGAGATGGCTTTGCCAAAAGCTTTGCGCTCCGTCGCATATTTTGCCGCGAATTCCAGGGCCCCAGAAGCAATGCCCAGCGCCTGTGCCGCAATGCCTATGCGTCCCCCGGAAAGCGTTTTCATCGCGAATTTGAATCCAAATCCATCTTCGCCAACGCGGTTTTCCTTCGGGACCTTGACATCCGTGAACATCAGGGAGTGCGTATCGCTACCGCGGATGCCCAACTTATCTTCTTTCTTACCAACGATAAATCCTTCCATGCCCTTTTCGACAATAAGGCAATTGATACCGCGGTGGCCCTTGGCGACATCCGTTTGCGCCATGACCAAATAGACGGAGGCCGAATTCCCATTCGTGATCCAATTTTTCGTCCCGTTCAGGAGGTAGTGGTCTCCGCAATCGATGGCCGTGGTGCGCTGGCTGGTTGCATCTGACCCGGCCTCCGGCTCACTCAAACAAAATGCCCCAATGATTTCGCCGCTAGCCAGGCGAGTGAGGTATTTCTGCTTTTGGGCTTCTGATCCAAATTTCTCTAGGCCCCAGCAGACCAATGAATTGTTGACACTCATAACGACCGACGCCGAGGCATCGATTTTGGAAATTTCTTCCATGGCCAACGCGTACGAAATCGTATCCATCCCTCCGCCTTGGTAATCGGGTGAAGTCATCATGCCCATAAAGCCCAACTCTCCCATTTTCTTCACCGCATCAGCAGGAAAGGATTGGGCATTGTCGCGCTCAATGACACCGGGAAGCAATTCGGCGTGAGCAAAATCACGCGCCGCATCGCGGATCATGAGGTGCTCTTCGGAAAGTTGAAAATGCATAGCAAGAATTGATTTCTGAGTCTGCCGCAAATTTACGGCCGCATGGCCTCTCGTCGGTTGGCACAACTACCTCATCTTTGCGAGGTCATGCACGTGGAATCCTCCTTGGCCGCTTGGCCCACCTTTCAAGGCCCAGGCCCCTTCTATGTGGGAGGCGCTATGTCGGGAACCTCGCTCGATGGGCTGGATTTGGCCTTGGTGAAATTCTGGCACCAAGATGGCCGCTGGCGGCATGAACTGGTTCAAAGCACCTGCCTGCCGTACGATCAAAGCCCATGGGCCCACCGCCTGCCGGCAAGCTATTCATTACGTGGGGCGGCATTGGACGAGGTGTCCCGAGAATACAGCCAGTGGCTGAACGCCGCCTTCCATGAATTCTTTGATGGAACGCCGGTCCAAGCCATCGCCAGCCACGGCCACACGGTCCACCATCGCCCGTCGGAAGGCCTTACCCGTCAAATTGGCCAAGATCCTGAACTGGCTCAGGGTTTTGGCGGCCTCCCTGTGGTCTGTGATTTTCGCGTCGCGGATGTAGACCGTGGAGGTCAAGGTGCCCCCTTAGTACCCTTGGCCGATGCCTTTTTGTATCCCGAATATGCCGTCTGCCTGAATTTGGGCGGGTTCTCCAATGCGAGTTGGACAGCCCAAGGTCTGCGCCGCGCCGGAGACTTAGGGCCCGTCAATCTCCTCATGAATCACTTTGCCCAACAATGTGGCCATGCCTACGACCAGGACGGCGCCATCGCTCGAAGCCACCCACCCGATGAGGGCGTTTTGGCGGCGCTCCAAGACGTCGCCTTTTACCACCAAGCTTTTCCCAAAAGTCTTGGACGAGAATGGGTAGAAGCCTCGGTGCTTCCTCTTTTTGACGGACTCTCGCCGAAAATCGCCCTTTCCACGGCCACCCACCATGCTGCGTGGGCCATTCATCATGGATTGCAGCACGCTCCGGACGGGGAGGTCCTTGTGACCGGAGGCGGGGCAAAAAACGCCTTCCTTCGCGCCCTCCTCGAGGCGGATACACACCGAACATGGCAGGTACCATCGGCCGCGGAGTGCGACTTCAAAGAGGCGGTATGCTTTGCTTTTTTGGGACTTCGGAAACTCCGCGGCGAAATCAACGTCTGGGGCAGCGTCACCGGGGCCGCTCTGGACGGATGCGATGGCACAATATTGGTTGAAACACCCTTGAATCCTTGATTGGGGAACGAAATTCCCCCTACATTTACGACTTACATCCAAATTCCACTTCCATGTATACCCTTATGATCGCCGTCTTCGTTTTGGGCTATGCGGCTATCGCCTTCGAACATAGTCTCAAAATCGATAAAGCGGCGGCGGCGCTCGTGACAGGGGTCATTTGTTGGACGATTTACGTCATCGGCGGTCCAGATCTTCATAACGCGGAACACCATCTTCTGGAGCACTTAGCGGAAATATCCGGCATCCTCTTTTTCCTACTCGGAGCGATGACCATTGTGGAAGTGGTGGATTCCCACGAAGGTTTTGCGGTCATCACGGACCGAATTTCCACCCAAAGCATACGAAACTTGCTTTGGATTGTCGCCATTTTGACCTTTTTCTTCTCGGCCATTCTAGACAATCTGACCACATCGATTGTGATGATTTCCCTGCTTCGCAAACTGATCAAAGACCGGGAAACACGCTGGCTCTTTGCCGGGGTGGTGGTCATTGCCGCCAATTCTGGCGGGGCCTTTTCCCCCATTGGGGATGTCACGACCACCATGCTTTGGATTGGGGGGCAAGTTTCTACTGAGAACATCATTGCCTTCATCTTTTTGCCTTCGGTGGTCTGTATGGTCGTCCCTCTCACCTACCTCACTTTCACGCTAAGAGGTACCGTTGAACGCCCTGAGGAAGAGGCATCCCACCGCGGCGAACATGCCGTTAGCCGACGCGAACAAGTCACCGTGCTCATTGCCGGGGTAGCTGGATTGCTCTTTGTTCCCGTATTCAAAACTGTCACCCACCTCCCTCCTTTTATGGGCATGATGTTGAGTCTCGGCGTTTTGTGGATTTTGACGGATGTCATGCACCGGCACAAACCCGCTGAAATCCGCCGCAACATGGGGGTGCTCGGTGTATTGCGCAAGGTGGACACTCCCTCAGTGCTCTTCTTCCTAGGTATTCTTTTGGCCGTTGCCAGCTTGCAAACTGGGGGCCAGTTGGTGGATTTGGCCGCCGGATTGGATGCAACCATTGGAACATCCACCCAGACGGGGATCTACCTCGTGGGTTCCATCATTGGTGTACTGTCCGCCATTGTCGACAACGTGCCGCTGGTCGCCGCCTCCATGGGCATGTATGAGATGGTTCCGGGAACGTACTTCGCCCACGACGACTTGTTTTGGAAGTTTCTCGCCTACTGCGCAGGAACGGGCGGCTCACTCCTCATCATTGGTTCCGCCGCGGGCGTAGCAGTGATGGGATTGGAGCGCATTCCCTTCGGTTGGTATTTGAAGAAAATTACCTTCTTAGCCGCTCTCGGTTACTTCGCAGGCATTGGGGCCTACATCCTTCAACGCTGGATCATTTTTGGCTAAGCAAATGCCCGCCAAAGCCCGTAATTTTAATCCGCCGCGCGTTGCCCTTTGTGGCTGCGGCACCAAATTTGATTTCTCTACGTTAGTCCTATAAACATCTTTTCATGGCCATGACCTTTTTGCAAATCGAACTCCCCGGAGAAGCCAGTAGTGCGGCCATGCCCGCAGCGACGGCCGCCGTATCCGAGCCTACTCAAGAAACCTTGAGCATCATGGACTTAATGCTTTCTGGAGGCATTGGAGGCCAGATCATTATGCTCTTGATGGTTCTTCTCTCCATCGCCATGGTCTACATCTTTGTCAACCGCATGGGCGCGATCAAGCGTGCCAACAAAATTGACCCCCAGTTCATGAAGGACATTAAAGACCATGTGGCTTCTGGCAATGTGCAATCGGCCATCAATCTGTGTGAGCGTTCGGACAGTCCTGTAGCCCGAATGATTTTGAAAGGTTTGACCCGAATTGGCAAGCCCCTCCAAGACATATCCGCTTCCATCGAGAACCAAGGCAAATTGGAAATTCAGCGCTTGGAGCGCAACCTTCCCTACCTGGCTACGATTGCC
>Ga0181604_10004432_pt1 | contig 11505 bp, 8 predicted proteins | sample 041ome_12_FD_148663 | JGI IMG/M metagenome (GOLD analysis project Ga0181604, IMG submission 148663) | Coastal salt marsh microbial communities from the Groves Creek Marsh, Skidaway Island, Georgia - 041410US metaG (spades assembly) | ecosystem: Environmental > Aquatic > Marine > Intertidal zone...
AGCACCTGCAGCAATAGCAGACTCCATATCCATTTCCTGAGTAAGAACCTCAGCGTTACCTCTAACTTGGTCATTCACGATTGAAGCAACCCGCTCTAACTCCTCGGCAGTCATAGCTTCTGTGTGAGAGAAATCGAAGCGCAATTTATCCGCGTCCACCAACGAACCTTTCTGCTGCACGTGCTCTCCGAGGACTTGTCTGAGTGCCTCATGCATCAAATGTGTCGCCGAGTGATTTGCCTTGATTCGGGTTCGCAGCGATGCATCGATAACTGCATTAACATTTTCACCCGTACTCAGGGTGCCCTCAACAACGACAACATGGTGAAGATGGTGCCCCTGAGCTTTCGTTGTGTCGCGAACCTCAAGCTTTGCCAAATCAGTGCTTATATACCCTGTGTCACCAACCTGACCACCGCTCTCGCCATAGAAGGGTGTTCTATCGAGAACGATGACAGCGGAGTCGCCAGTAGCAATCGCATCACGCGCCTCACCCTCTACAAATATGCCACGGACAGAGGATATCGATTCGACCTCTGCATAACCCAAAAACTCGGTTTCGCCTTCAACATTGATAACGTTGTTGTAGTCGACTTGAAAGGAACCACTCTCTTGAGAGCGCTTACGTTGCGCCTGCATCGCCGCCTCGTAACCCTCTATATCAAGTTCAAGGCCACGCTCCCGCGCAATATCATTGGTGAGATCAACGGGGAAGCCAAAGGTGTCATAGAGCCGAAAAACCACATCGCCGGGTATCTGATTACCCTCTAGGGAACTGAGCGCTTGCTCCAGAATGTCCATACCTTTATCGAGTGTGCGCGCAAACTGTTCTTCCTCTGATGAGAGAGCTTTCATGATCGCATCTTGTTGCTTCACCAACTCTGGGTATGCTTCTCCCATTTCTTTGACTAACGCAGGCACGAGCTTGGCAAAGAACGGCTCCGTAGCTCCGAGCTTGTTACCGTGACGAATAGCACGACGTAAAATCCGACGAAGCACGTAACCACGGCCTTCGTTACTTGGCAGGACCCCGTCAGCAATTAGGAAGGCGCAAGAACGCAAGTGGTCGGCCACAACACGAAGCGACGTATGACTGCGGTCCTCAACCCTCAACTCCTGAGCTGTCGCTGCGATCAATGCTTTAAAAAGATCGATGTCGTAGTTGTTGTGAACGCCCTGTAGTACCGCAGAGATACGCTCCAACCCCATCCCTGTATCGACTGATGGCGCTGGGAGCGGGTGCAGCTCACCCGCGCTGTCGCGGTTGTACTGCATGAATACAAGGTTCCAGATTTCGATATAACGATCTAAATCGTCATCCGGAGATCCGGGCGGTCCGCCTGGCACCTCTGGCCCGTGATCAAAGAATATTTCTGAAGAAGGTCCACATGGGCCGGTGTCGCCCATTTGCCAAAAGTTATCTTCGTCGAGACGTGAGAGGCGGTTGGGATCAACGCCAATCTCATCAACCCAGATTTGGGCAGCTTCGTCATCGGAGGTGTGGACCGTGACCCACAGCTTGTCCTTTGGCAACTTCAAATCTTCGGTTAGGAACGTCCATGCGAAGTTAATTGCCTCACGCTTAAAGTAATCTCCAAAGCTGAAGTTTCCGAGCATTTCGAAGAAGGTATGGTGACGCGCGGTGTACCCGACGTTCTCTAAATCGTTGTGTTTACCACCCGCACGAACACAGCGCTGACTCGACACCGCTCGGTTGTAGTCGCGGGCCTCCAAACCTAGGAAGGTGTCCTTAAACTGATTCATTCCAGCATTAGTGAAGAGCAAGGTCGGATCGTCGTGTGGGACCAGCGAACTGGAAGCCACGCGTGTGTGTCCTTGGCGCTCAAAGTAGGAAAGAAACGCCTCTCTTATATCAGCGGTTTTCATGGTTATATCTCTAAATAGGGGGTTCAAGGAACGTCGGTTATTGGTTCAAACCTTGAGCGATTTCACCTTCTTTCATATCGCGTCCCGCGAGGATGTGTAAATGAAGATGGAAAACCGTTTGGCCGCCACCCTCACCGTTATTAATCACAAGGCGAAACGCATCGTCGACACCCAGTTGCCGTGCAACCTTTCCTGCAACAACAAGCAAGTGACCTAGTAGAGCTTGGTCTTCCTCACCGGCCGCCGCCAGCATAGGTATTGGCTTTCGTGGAATGATCAAAACGTGTGTCGGCGCCTGCGGATAAAGATCGTTGATGACAACGCAGTGCTCGTCTTGGTAAAGAAAGTCGGTCGGGATCTCACCTCGCGTGATTTTCCCAAATATCGTGTCTTCCATCCCCCTTACCCCAGCTTTTCATCGGCGGTTAGCACTCTCGCCTCGCCCTCTAACAGAACAGGAATACCGTCACGGACGGGGTAAGCTAATCCGCTCGCTTTACACACGAGCTCTTGCGCTGTCTCGTCGTAATCCAGTGGCGCCTTTGTGACGGGGCAGACCAATATTTGAAGTAACTTTTTGTCGAGCACGTTTTTCTCCTTTGACGCGGGCTGAGTATACGCCCTAAACCACCTCAGGGCATGGGTGGGACCAGTAATTGGGGATCAATCCGCTGATTAAACCAACTCATCCTCCAGTCTAGATGGGGACCCGTGGCCCGACCTGTCGCACCGATAGCACCAATCGGGTCGCCCGCTTTCACCTCATCACCAACGCTGACATCGATGCGGCTCATGTGCAGGAACGAAGAGTTCAAGCCATATCCATGATCAAGTATGACTGTACCGCCCGAATAAAACAGGTCAGGTTCAGCGAGCGTGATGACACCGGGTCCCGGAGAGAGTACGGGCGTTCCCTTGGGCTGAGCGACATCAACACCATAATGCGGATTCCCGGGCTTTCCGTTATAGAAGCGCTGGCTACCATAGACCCCGCTGATGCGTCCTATTGCGGGCCAGTCCAAGCCAGCTTTAACGGCGTCCAAGAAATCTTTGCGTTGCACACGCGTTGCTTTTGCAGCTCGGACTCGCTCTCTCTCCGCCCGAATGCGTGCAAGCTGTTCCGCGGGTGGCGTTACCGTTCTTTGAGGTACGCCTTCTACGCGAGAAATTCGATACTGCCGACTCTCGATATCGATAGTGCACGCGTTAGCATCACCGATCTTTAGTTCGACTGTGGCAGGCGCGTCGCGTCCGAGTCCCAACAGGAATGTGCCATCCTCTAGCACTGGCACGTCGACCCCATTGAATTCGAGGGCTGTATCAGGTGGCACCCGTCCCCATAAAAGGCCTCCTGGTTGAAAATCTCCCTCGAGCTCAGGGCAGCCAAACTCTCCCCGCACCATAGGGTTCATGCTGACCATGACCGCACCCGTGATAAAGGCCGAAATAAAAGCTCGTGACAAACGCATGTGCTCCCCTACTTTTCCTTCGTATCTTGTGTGTCTCATTGTTTTCTTTCTGTGGCTGCTTGTGCGAGTAGCGCAGCCACTAACCTAATTCTACCTGCCCGGAGAACATAATATACTTCTCGGTAGTCTGGCCGAGGGAGTCGCCCCCAAAAGCTAAATATCGATTGCTAAGGAGCATTGATGTCTCGGTATCGCCCACCCCGAAACAAAGCCTCTCCCTACATTACGCCGGAGGGCGCTCAGCGGCTTCGCGACGAGCTTACAATGCTTTGGAAAGATGAACGCCCCAAGGTGACGGCAGTTGTGCACGCAGCGGCGCTTAATGGTGATAGGTCGGAAAACGGCGATTATATCTACGGCAAGAAACGACTGAGAGAAATCGATTCCCGAGTGCGTTTTTTGCAAAAACGCTTGGAAGAACTCAATGTAGTGGACTCGGTACCCAGTGACCCGACCAAAGTCTATTTTGGCGCTCATATTATGCTCGAGGATGGTGACGGGGTATCTCACCAGTTTCGAATTGTGGGACCCGATGAATTCAATCTCTCCGAGGGGCTTCTGAGCTGTGATTCGCCTTTGGGACGAGCGCTTCTCGGTAAGTCTCAGGGCGATACAGTAGTGGTGCAAACACCCGAACAAGAAACCGAGTGGTTTATCGAATCTATCGAATACCGATAAGCTAAAATAAATTCTCTAAAACCACGACACTCCCCCCTCCTCCAACTACGGAAGCGCCAAGCGAGTGTTATTATTGCGCTTCGTTTAAACGAGCCACCAGTCATCAGGAGACAAAGCTTTGAGTCAGGGCGTCACACATCATTTCCAGCATCGTCACATCGGAACAACCACAGCCCAACAGCAAGAAATGGCATCCACTATCGGTTTTGATAGTGTCGAGGATCTCATCGACACCGCGATTCCTGACAACATCAAATTGCAGCAGAGCCTGTCGCTTCCAGCAGCACTCAGCGAAGCCGAGGCACTCAAAAAGCTTCGCGCTTATGCCGAGCAAAATGTGGTTCTCCGCAGCTGTATTGGTATGGGGTACTACGACACGCTCACGCCCCCAGTGTTACTGCGAAACGTCTTTGAGAATCCTGGCTGGTACACCGCTTATACCCCCTACCAACCGGAGATCTCACAAGGACGGCTTGAAACCCTACTCACGTTCCAACAAGTGATCATTGACCTGACGGGAATGCCGCTGGCAAACGCTTCACTGCTTGATGAAGCGACGGCTGCGGCCGAAGCCATGACGCTCATGCATCGCATGAACCGACGATCAAAATCGTCAACTTTTATCGTATCAGATGACTGCCACCCGCAAACGATCTCGCTTTTGCAGACACGAGCGGAGCCTCTCGGAATTGATGTTGCCTTGATAAGCCCTGAGTCACTGACCCAGATAGATGACGCCTTTGGCATGCTTTTGCAGTATCCCGGCACCTTTGGTCACGTGCGCGACTTGAGACAAGTAATCGAAACCGCTCACCAGAAAAATATTTTAGTGGGTGTCGCGACTGACCTGCTTGCGTTAACACTATTGAAATCGCCCGGCTCAATGGGGGCCGACGTAGTTGTTGGTAGTTCCCAGCGATTTGGCGTGCCCATGGGCTTCGGCGGGCCTCACGCCGCTTTCTTTGCCACGCGCGACGAATATAAACGCTCGATGCCGGGGCGTGTCATCGGCGTGTCGATTGATAGTAGGGGCCGACAGGCCCTCAGAATGGCGATGCAAACCCGTGAACAGCACATACGTAGAGAAAAAGCCACGAGTAACATATGCACGGCTCAAGCACTGCTGGCTATTATGGCGGGGCTCTATGCCATGCATCACGGTCCGGAAGGACTGCGCGCAATCGCGAGCCGTATACACGGATACACGTCTCAGTTAGCCGCCGCTGTGAACGCCTCAGTGCACGAGGTCGTGAACGAGTCATGGTTTGATACGCTCGCCATCAAAACAGAGTCTGCTGATACGCTGATCGCGAGTGCCGAAGAGGCAGGATTCAACTTACGCCGAATCGACAACGAGCACATCGGGGTTTCTCTCGATGAGACAACCACTGGAGAGGAGCTCGATTCACTCATCCAACTGTTCACGGGTAAAGCTAACGTCACAGAGACTGACGTACCGTCCCCTATTACGCCGCGTCTATCACGTGAAATGGATTATCTTCAACACCCTCTGTTTCATGATTATCGAACTGAAACGGAGATGCTGCGGTACCTGAAGCGGCTGGAGAACAAAGATATTTCTCTTACTCGCGCCATGATTCCTCTCGGCAGCTGCACCATGAAACTCAATGCTGCTGCAGAGATGATCCCTGTTTCTTGGCCTGAATTTGCACGGGTACACCCTTTCGCCCCATCGCACCAAGTCCGTGGTTATCTCGCTATGCTGGAAGAACTGTCTGGGTGGTTAACAGAGTGCACCGGCTACGATGCCATGTCGCTTCAACCAAATTCGGGCGCGCAGGGGGAATACGCAGGTCTAATGGCTATCCGGCGATATCACCGAGCACGTGGTGAGTCGCATCGCAACATTTGTCTCATTCCCACCTCGGCGCACGGAACCAACCCGGCGAGTGCTGTAATGGCAGGCATGAAGGTTGTGCTTGTTAGCTGTGATGAGAATGGCAACGTTGACATGCAGGACCTCAGGGAAAAAGTGGCGTCCCACTCAGCAGACCTCGCAGCCATCATGGTCACATATCCGTCGACACACGGTGTATTTGAGACATCTATTGTTGAGCTGTGCGCACTAATTCATGAGCACGGCGGTCAGGTGTACGTCGATGGTGCAAACCTCAACGCACTAGTTGGCCTGGCCGGACCTGGGAAATTTGGCGCTGATGTTTCGCACTTGAATCTACACAAAACGTTTTGTATCCCCCATGGTGGAGGCGGCCCTGGAATGGGGCCCATCGGTGTTGGACAACACTTGGCGCCTTACTTGGCCTCGTCGGTGGTCGTACCACAAGCAGGTCTGGATGCGACAAATAACGTGATTTCGGCAACTCCTTTTGGCAGCGCTTCGATCCTTCCAATTTCTTGGATGTACATAGCGATGATGGGGCCAGATGGAGTGACTGAAGCGAGTCGGATTGCGATTGTTCATGCCAACTATATTGCTAAGCGACTGCGCGGTCACTTCGATGTTCTTTATACCGGCCGTAAAGGGACCGTGGCGCATGAGTGCATTATTGACATCAGACCGTTAAAAGAGCGTACAGGCATTAGTGAAGAGGACGTAGCAAAGCGTCTAATCGATTACGGATTCCACGCACCCACTATGTCTTTTCCTGTTGCTGGAACGTTGATGATTGAGCCCACTGAATCAGAGTCACTTGCTGAGATCGACCGGTTCTGTGATGCCATGCTGTCGATTCGGGATGAAATCAGGGCCGTCGAGGAAGGAAGATTAGACCCAGTGGATAGCCCGCTAAAGAATGCGCCACACACAATCGATGAGGTTACTGCGACCGAGTGGGATAGACCGTACTCTCGAGAGCAAGCTGTCTGGCCCGTTGACTCGCTCAGAGCGGATAAATATTGGCCTCCTGTTAATCGGGTAGACAACGTTTACGGGGACAGAAACCTTATTTGCTCTTGTCCAAGTATCGAGTCGTATTTAGAGACCGCTTAGCGACACCTTGCGGACACAGATAGCCCATCAGACAAATAATAGTCGAGCGTTTAAACCCGCTAGAGGCCGTTTGCTGCAGTGTTTTTCCAAGCTCAAGAGGTGGGTGCCGTGAAAAATCGTCTAACCGAGATTAAGTGACAGAGGTTCTACGATCAGAGCGTGTTGCAGAGGACGCCGGTTGGCGGCTAATAATATGGCTTGGCTTTAAGGCGGACTTTCCCGTGGCCAAGCCAGAGTCATACATAAGCAAATTACTTACATAGCCTTGCCTTGCAACACGCCGTCACACCTGTGACCTGCATTCGATCAGTCGTTCAGCGGAGTCTGGAATCGTGATTTCCACTCCTCGTAAGGCATCCCGTAAACAAGCTCTCGCGCTGCGTCCTTGCTCATAGACTCGCCAGCCTCATTCGCTGCCTCTGCATACCATTTAGAGAGGCAATTTCGGCAAAACCCAGCCAACTCCATGAGATCAATATTCTGAACATCAGTACGCTGCTGAAGGTGTGCGACCAAACGCCGAAACGCCGCCGCCTCTATTTCTGTCTTCGTCATGAAGGCCCGCCTTGCAAAAGTGCATATAGGGTGTTGCCCTGATCCGGATAACGCCACTTTAACTGCGGAAACTCTTGCGGCGCAAACCAGTCTGCATCTTTTATTTCTAGCGGTCGGGTAATGTTAATATCGCGCCCCGAAGCAGCATCACACCAATAAAGGTGAAAACCGTTATCGAATTCGATAGCCAAATCTTGAGCGTGTGCGATGACGCCGGTCTCTTCATAGGTCTCGCGCTCCGCCGCGCATTGTGCCGATTCGCGACTATCAACGGAGCCACCCGGGGGGCCATAACTCCCTCCCATGATCTTCACCAGTAGTACTTCACCTCGATCAACCACCAGACAGCCTGCACTCGGCGCAGTCATATCACCCGACGCTACCGAACAAGTGGGCTCATCTGCACATGCGGATAACACCATTGCTATCGCAAAAATGAGTAACCAAACTAATTTCAAATTATCTCTCCGACTCCTGGCCGCGCAACAGCCAGACGGCCTTACTTTCGCAGGATAATACTATTTATCCACTCCCAAAACTTGCGGCAGTGTGACGGTTAAGTGGAGTATTAACTAAGCCTATATGCAAAACGCCTGTTATTCGGAATCTAAACGACTTTTTTGACTCAGACAGCGAAAATAACGTTCAGCGAAGGGCCGTTAGCGCTCGTAAATAAGTTCCACGGATTCATGCCCTATTAACTCCTTAAGCTGGTCGAGCAACGTATCCGTGGGTGTGATCCGATAGCGATCACCAAATCGCACCATCGCGGACCCCGCTGCCTGCTTGTACTCGACTACAATAGGGCAATCCCCTGCATGGGCTGAGAATGCGCGCTTTAACTCAGAAGACACCCCTTTCCCAATAGCATCCGAACTTAGACCAAGCTTTAGCTCACGTACACGCGAACTTCTGGCAGCCTCTAGCGTCGTAAAGGATTTAGCTCGCAGCGACAACTGACCTCTAAAATCATCCATTTGCAGACGACCATCAGCCAATACAATTTGATCCTTTACCAGTAAGTCACGATTCTGCTCGTAGACCTCGCTGTAGGCCGTTGCCTCAATTTGTCCAGTGCCATCGTCGAGCTGCAAAACCGCCATCGTGCCACGCTGTGTTTTCACAAGCCGAACGTCAACTATCAACCCAGCCACCCACTGCTTGCTCCCCGCGGTGAGTTCTCGGATCGAGCGCGGCGAAAACTTGCGGACTTCCTGCTGAAACTCATCCATTGGGTGTCCACTTAAAAAGCTACCCAAGCTGTCTTTTTCGCCAGCCAAAACATCTCGGAGTGTCCAGCTGCGAGCGCGCCGGTGATCTTGATAAGGGTCCCCGCTCACAGCAGAGGGAACAACTTCGCCAAATAAATCACTCATACCTGCTGCTTCGTTTGCGGCCGACTGCTCAGCCGCCCTCAGCGCATCATCCAAAGCGGACATCAGTACAGATCGCTCGGCCCCCAGTTCGTCGAGTGCACCGCTTTTGATTAACGCCTCAATTGCTCGCCGATTAACCTTCCGTGGATCAGTTCGGCTACACATGTCGAAAAGGTCACTAAACGGTGCGTCATCTCTGGCTTCGAGCAAATCATTAATCGGCCCCTCGCCTAGACCCCTTATCCCTCCTAGACCGTAAATAATGTGGCCTTCTGAATTAACAGAAAAGTGGCGTTTTCCCTCGAGAACATTGGGCGCTTTAACCGTTAACCCCATGCGCTTACACTCGTCGCGTAAGCTCAGCAACTTGTCCGTATTATCAATTTCAGAGCTCATCACCGCAGCCATGAACTCAGCCGGAAAGTGTCGTTTTAGCCAGGCTGTTTGATAACTAACAAGTGCATAAGCAGCGGAGTGCGATTTGTTGAAGCCATAGCCTGCAAACTTCTCCACCAGATCGAAGATCTTCATGGCAAGCGTTGGATCAACGCCCTTATTCTTCGCACCCTCCTCAAAAACGGAGCGCTGCTTTGCCATTTCCTCGGGCTTTTTCTTTCCCATGGCCCTGCGCAAGAGATCGGCCCCACCCAAGGTGTAACCTGCCAGTTCCTGCGCAATTTGCATCACCTGCTCCTGATACAAAATGATTCCGTATGTCGGCTCCAAGATCGGTTGCAACCACTCATGCTGATATTGTGCATCCGGATACGAGACCTGTTCACGACCGTGCTTTCGATCGATAAAATTTTCGACCATTCCTGACTGAAGGGGTCCGGGTCGAAATAAGGCTACTAGAGCGATGATATCTTCGAAACAATCCGGTCGAAGGCTTTTAATCAACTCCTTCATACCTCGACTTTCAAGCTGGAAAACCGCGGTTGTCTCAGCACTTTGAAGCAAGCTATACACAGCGACGTCGTCGAGTGGTATCTGGTTGATATCGACCGGCTCTTCGATATCGTCGCGCTCGTTAATCATCGCGACGGCCCAATCAATGATCGTTAGCGTCCTGAGACCTAGAAAGTCAAACTTGACGAGGCCCGCGTCCTCGACATCATTCTTATCGTATTGCGTGACAAGTCCATGGCCCTCCTCATCGCAAAACAACGGTGAAAAATCGGTAAGTTGAGACGGCGCAATAACCACACCACCCGCGTGTTTACCCGCGTTTCGGGTAAGCCCCTCAAGCTGAACCGCCATGTCCCAAATTTCTTGAGCGGCGCTGTCCTCACTCAGAAGACTAACAAGCTGTTCCTCCTGCTCGAGTGCTTTTTCTAGCGTCATCCCCACTTCAAAGGGAATCAACTTAGACATCTTGTCCGCTAGCGCGTAAGGCTTGTCCTGCACTCGCGCAACATCTCTCACCACCGCTTTTGCCGCCATGGTTCCGAATGTGATGATCTGAGAGACGGCTTTACGGCCATACGTTTGGGCAACATATTCGATGACCTCATCTCGTCGATCCATACAAAAGTCGACATCAAAGTCAGGCATTGAAACCCGTTGCGGATTCAAGAATCTTTCGAAAAGGAGGTCGTATTCGATAGGGTCTAAGTCAGTAATCTCAAGAGCGTAAGCGACCAGCGAGCCGGCACCGGATCCCCGACCCGGCCCAACGGGTATTCCATTAGCCTTACCCCACCGGATAAAGTCCATCACCACCAAAAAATAGCCCGGAAAACCCATCTGATTGATAATATCGAGCTCGAATTTAAGCCGGTCTCGGTAAACCTGATCATCATCGACATCTAGGGTAGCAAGCCGTTTTGCCAATCCCTCATTGGCTAAATTTTCGAGGTGCTGCTCAATAGTCACTCCGTCCGGCGTAGGGAAGTCCGGGAGATAAGCTTTTCCAAGCTCAATTTCGGTGGAGCATCGTGCTGCAATATGAAAGGTATTTTCGATCGCCTCAGGAATATCTTGAAATAAGTCCGCCATCTCATCAGGCGTTCTAAGATACTGCTGCTCTGAGAAGAGTCGTGGTCGACGAGGATCGTTGAGCGTTCGGCCATCACCAATACACACCCTTGCTTCGTGAGCGTCGTATTCTTCGGGCGTGAGGAAACATACCTCGTTGGTCGCGACGACAGGACAGCCCTCTTTGGCGGCCAAGTCCACCGCTAAATGTAGATAGTTTTCCTCATTTTCTCTTCCCGTTCGCTGAATCTCTAGGTAGTAACGATCGGGAAACAAGGACATCCACCATTGGAGTGCCATTCTTGCTTCCTGAATTCGCCCGGCAACGAGGTGCTGACCGACATCGCCATTTCTGCCTCCAGACAGTGCAATCAAGCCCTGACTTCTTGCTTGAATCCAATCGCGTCGCAGTAGCGGCCGGCCAAGAATTTGTCCCTCTTGATACGCTTGAGATATCAGGACCGTGAGGTTGCGATAGCCCTCGGTAGACTGCGCTAGGAACGTCACCTGGTGGCGACGTTCGTCCTCCTCTAGAACCTCAAAATCGGCTCCGATAATGAGCTTTACGCCCTCGCGCTCAGCCGCTTTGTAC
>Ga0181604_10004434_pt1 | contig 11500 bp, 15 predicted proteins | sample 041ome_12_FD_148663 | JGI IMG/M metagenome (GOLD analysis project Ga0181604, IMG submission 148663) | Coastal salt marsh microbial communities from the Groves Creek Marsh, Skidaway Island, Georgia - 041410US metaG (spades assembly) | ecosystem: Environmental > Aquatic > Marine > Intertidal zone...
CGATTACTACTGCCTGTGCATGCGTTTTCATTTTGCCCCCCCCTTTTAAACCGATCCTGTAGTTTTGTCTTTCGGCTACAGGGCCGCTGGAGCATCCTCATAGTCTACCTATACACTTTGAACCAAGTTTTCTTTGATACCACCAAACAAAAGGTCATGCATCAATTCCTGTTTAAAAACGACAAAAATTATCAATTTTTTTATTGCTGACAAAAAACGTTTGGTTCAATCCATGCCTAATGCAACACTCACTTCAAATTACGATGAACATTTTTGCAAACATATCAACTTTTGGGTAAAACATACTCCTTTCTAGGCTCATGCTTTGCTCTGAAGCCATCTCGGTTCTTCTTGTATTCCCTCTCGACATCGAGTCGTTCGAAACGTAATTGCAGTGAAACGAAAGGGAAACACCTATGCCTCAAGAGATGAGCATGAAGATCGACTATGTCGAGTTTTCTTCTCCGGAACTGGAGGCAACGCAGTCGTTCTTCGCAAAGGCCTTTGGATGGAGCTTTGTCGAATATGGACCCAACTACCGAAATATTCAGAATGCCAGTTTGGGTGGTGGCATTGAAAGAAATTGTCTAGCCGCCTGTTTTTGACCTCATTGAGTTCCTTTTTGACCCAATTTGAGTTCCCTTTTTAGCAGCCTAGGTTAAGTATGCTTTATTATAAAGGAAAAACTAGCCTAAATCTGGTACCCACGGCCGGACTCGAACCGGCACGGCCTATTAAGCCCAGAGATTTTAAGTCTCTTGTGTCTACCATTCCACCACGTGGGCAGGAACCAGATTTTCAAACATGCCGTTACTTTAAGTTCCAACCACCAAACAGTATCAAATTTACGTCCATCGGTTGTTTTTTTTCATCCAGGGCTCAGCACTTTCCCCTGCATCATACCTCAAAGAACCACAGTTTTTTGTCGAGCCAAGCGCTGTCACCTGTTACTTGTGAAAACGATAAACTCAACAACTGTGCTATCAAGGTAACCGCGAGGGGTAAAGTACCTTTTATGCTGGACATGACAATAAACGCCGCGACTCCGTTAAAATAACTTAACCACGTCAGGTTGGCCACAACTCGATAATTTCAAAGGCTCGCTGCTACGGTCCAGCCTGCAATCAGCACCGTTCTGAGGCGGCTGATTAAAACTGCCAAAGACACTAAGCAAGCGCTAGAAATTATTAATGCAACCGCGAACCAAGCGGCACCGCGCGATCTGGGCCCACCAACACAATAGCGCCATCATCGCCAGAGACCCCCAGCACCAAAACTTCGGACATAAAGCGCCCAATCTGACGTGGCGGAAAATTGACAACCGCCAATATCTGCTTCCCAACCAACTGATCAGGCTCATAATTCTGGGTGATTTGCGCTGAACTTTTCTTCACACCCAGTTCAGAACCAAAATCGATCCACAGTTTAATCGCGGGTTTACGCGCTTCGGGATAGGGCGCCGCATCAACGATACGTCCCAGCCGAATATCAACCTTGGTAAAATCGTCAAAGGAAATTTCAGCCATTGGCCAAATCTCGCGAACGATTTGCCGCGGCGGCCACGGTTTCGCGTATCAAGGCATCAAGCCCGCCTTTGGCTTGCATCAAAACCTCGAGACCGGCTTGCGTAGTGCCATTGGGACTGGTGACATTGATCCGCAATTGCTCGGGCGGTTCCTGCGATATGGCGGCCAAAGCTCCGGCGCCGGCCACTGTCGCCTTGGCCAATTGCATTGCTACATCTTCGCCAAGCCCTTGTGCACGGGCCGCCGCAGCCAAACAATCGATCATATAAAACACATAGGCCGGGCCCGAGCCTGACACACCCGTCACCGCGTCCATCTGCGCTTCGTGCTCTAGGCGAAGGGTCTGACCAATGGCGCCCAAAAGGCCTTCGGCCAATACCAAGTGACGTTCTTCGATCAGGCGATTTCCCGATAATGCCGTAATGCCTTGCCCAATCGCGGCTGGCGTGTTTGGCATTGCCCGAATGATGGGAGCGCGCGGCCCCAATATCGCTTCAAAACTGGCAATTGTAATGCCCGCAGCGATTGATAAAAACAAAGTGGTTCCATTTCCAAATCTCGACATTTGAGGCAAAGCCGCTTGCATCAATTGGGGCTTTACCGCCACCAAAACCAGCGCCGGATCAGACGGAAGAGCGGCATTCAAATGTATATCTTGCACTTGAAGCCACGCCGAGGGATGCGGGTCTATTACCCAAACGGACTGAGCTGGAAGCCCTGAACTCAGCCACCCTTCCAGCATCGCTGACCCCATTTTCCCGCAGCCAAGCAGCACCAAGCCACGCTGCGCAATATCAGAAAAATCCATAGCCCCCCCTATGGGCACTCTGCCCAAATACAGGGAAAGTTTAGGCCCGCCCGTACGCCTCTGCAATAGCCACTTGCATCGCATCTTTCGCCGAATGATCGCCATAAACGACCAATTGAAAGGCTGGGTAATACCGCTCGGACGTGGCAACTGCTGAGGAAATTAATGTGCTTATTTGATCCGCGCTGGCGACTTGCCCGCCAGACAATAACAAGCCATAGCGATAAACCATCAAAGATTGCTCGGTCCAATAGGTGAAAGCGCCGGCCCAGCATTGATCGTTGATTTCGTTCAAAGCTTCGAATAAGACGCCATGTTTATGCGCGGGCGGTTCCATCTCGAAAGTGCACACCATGCGCAAGGTTTCATCATAAGCCGACCAGGCCAACGTGATGGAATAAGTCCGCCAGCGCCCTTCAACAGCCATCGCGATTTGATCCTCTGCAATGCGATCGAAATCCCAAGCTTTATGCTCTGCGATATTTTCAACTATATCGATTGGATGGATATCTTCTTCAAGAAAACTCTCGGTCAATGCCATAGCGCCACCTCTTACGTTTTTAGTGGGGGGGATATGGCAGTATCCCTACCACTTGGTGCCTGCTCTACAGAGTGCTGCCGATTGCTGCACTCCTACTACATATGGTTATATGGATTGACCTTCCTGTAAAGCTAAATCTTCGCAGTGCCTACAATAAGTTGTGGATATATTGATTATGCCTACGACATAGGCGGATATCAGCCGCTGTTATATCGCAAAAATAAAGCTGGTTCCAAAAGGAACCAGCCGCATATTTCTGCTTAATCGGGTTCAGAAAAACCGCGCAGCGTCTTGAGAATTTATTTTCCCTGCTCCAACGCTTCGAGCCGCGCAGCCAGTTCGGCATTTTCTTCACGCGCTTTGCGCGCCATAGCCTGCACCGCATCAAATTCCTCACGGGTGACAAAATCACGATCAGCCAACCAACGGTCAATCATTGACTTCATCGCCGTTTCAGCTTCTTCGCGCGCACCCTGTGCCACCCCCATCGCGTTGGTCATAAGTTGAGAAATATCGTCAAACATTTTATTTCTGGTTTGCATTGGACACTCCTTCGTTACACTTACCTCCTATATGGGGCTTTCCACGCATAGTCTCAAGCACCAGTTTACATTCTGCAGCGTTCATGAGATCGCTAGAGAGGCAAAATGATTATATTTCCTGATATCTCTCCTGAGATTTTCTCAATCTCTGTTTTCGGATTGTCCTTCTCCGTTCGTTGGTATGCTCTGTCCTATATTGTCGGTATTTTATTGGCTTGGCGCATGGCGCTTGTCGCGTTGCGCCGTGCAGAGCTTTGGCCCAAAAACCTTGCGCCAATGGCCGCTCGGGATTTTGAAGACCTGCTAACCTGGATGATCCTTGGCATCTTACTGGGGGGACGCTTGGGTTATGTGCTGTTTTATCAGCCCGCATATTATCTGGCACACCCGTTTGAAATTGTAATGATCTGGACGGGTGGCATGGCCTTTCACGGGGGCTTGCTGGGGGTCGTAATCGCGGCGTTTTTTTACTTTCGGCGCAATCTTGTTCCTTATGCAAGCGGCGCGGATGTGATCGCCCTATCCACGCCAATGGGGCTTTTGCTTGGGCGCTTGGCAAATTTTATAAATGCCGAGCTCTGGGGGCGGCCTACAGATCTGCCATGGGGGGTGGTGTTTCCCGGCCAGGCCGCACAAGCCTGTGGCCAAGCTGTGGGCCTCTGCGCCCGCCATCCCTCGCAGCTTTATGAAGCGGCGCTTGAGGGCTTGTTGCTAGGCGTGGTGTTGGCCGCGATGGCGTTTCGCTATAACGCGCTGAAGCGCCCCGGCTTGATCACTGGCGCTTTCTTTACAATATACGGGCTGTCGCGCTGCCTTGTTGAATTGGTGCGCCAGCCCGATGCGCAGTTTCAAAGCCCCGAAAATCCTTTGGGATATGCGCTGAACTTTGACGGCTTTGGGCTTACGATGGGGCAGCTTTTATCACTGCCGATGGCTCTTTTGGGCATGGCTTTGATGCTGCGGGCTTTTCGCAAATCATGACTGCGCTTGCACCAGTTCTTAAACAGCGCATCGCGCAAACCGGCCCCATTGCGATAAGCGAATATATGCAGACCTGTTTGCTGCACCCCAAGCATGGCTATTACACGACCCAAGCGGTTTTCGGCCGGCAAGGCGATTTCGTGACGGCGCCTGAAATTAGCCAAATGTTCGGCGAATTATTGGGCCTCTGCTTGGCACAAACCTGGCAGGATCAAGGGCGTCCCGACCGCTTTATCCTGTTAGAAATGGGCCCCGGGCGCGGCACATTAATGGCAGATATTTTGCATGCCACGCGCAATATTGATGGATTTCATGCCGCTGCCCAAATTCATCTACTGGAAGCCTCGCCTCAACTGCGCGCCATGCAAAAGGAAAAACTGCACCCGTTTCACCCGGTCTGGATTGAGCAGGTTGTAGATCTTCCAAATCTTCCAATTTTCTGTGTCGCCAATGAATTTTTTGACGCGCTTCCCATCCGGCAATTCCAATTCGAGGCCACAGGCTGGCACGAACGCCTGATCGGGTTGAAGGATGGGGCGTTTCACATTGGCCTGACCAGCGCGCCTACCCTCCTTCCTGCATTAGACCATAGGGTTGGCGAAATTCAAATTGGCGATATCGTTGAACTAAATACCGGCGGCCAGGCGATTGCCAAACAACTTGGACAACATATAGAAGCGCAAGGCGGGGCCGCTTTGCTGATCGATTATGGCGATTGGGAAACGTTGGGGGATACGCTGCAAGCCGTCTACGAACATGGCATAACCGAGTTTTTAAGCGCACCCGGATTGGCAGATCTTTCCGCGCATGTCGATTTTGCAGCTTTGGTATCGAACCTTGCCTGCAAACACAGCCGGCTGACCCCGCAAGGCGTTCTGCTCGAGCGTCTGGGAATAACCGCCCGCGCGCAAGCTTTGGCCAAACGCTTAAGCGGCATGGCGCTTGACCAACATATCGCGGCGCATAAACGCTTGACCCATCCTGCAGAAATGGGAAACCTGTTCAAAGCGATTGCGCTATATCCATCCACAGCCCACGCGCCTGCAGGATTCACTGAATGAGTTTGAAACGCCTAACATCCCCGCTTTTATCCGCGATAAATCACGGGTTTTATACGCGGCTTGGCGGCGCCTCTTCTGGTATTTTTGAAGGGCTGAACTGCGGCACCGGATCTTCGGATCAAGCTAAAATCGTGCAGATCAACCGACGCCGCGTGGCAGAAGATATGGGCGGTGATTTAAGCGATCTTGTCACGGTTTACCAAACACATTCCACAACCGCGCTGACAATCACCTCAACCAGAAATCCAGAAACCGCAGCAGATGCCATGGTTTGCGCATCGCCCAATATCACCTTGGCTGTGCTGACCGCCGATTGCCAGCCAGTGCTGTTTGCCGACCCCAATGCCAAAATCATTGGGGCGGCCCATGCCGGCTGGCGCGGCACTTTGAACGGAGTGCTGGAGGCCACAATCGACGCTATGGAAGGATTGGGCGCACAGCGCGAAAACATTGTCGGGGTGATCGGGCCCTGCATCAGTCAGCCTGCTTATGAGGTCGGTCAAGAGTTTATCGAACGCTTCTTAGAAGCAAGCCCCGATAACCACTGCTTTTTTAGCAACGCCAAATCCCCCGAGAAATATCTATTCAACCTGCCAGACTACGGACTTTTCAGAATGCGAAAAGCGGGCATAAAAGCAGCTGAATGGACGCAATATTGTACCTATTCAGACCCGAAACACTTTTTTTCATATCGGCGCGCCACGCATGAGAAACAGACGGATTACGGGCGTTTGATTTCCACCATCCGGCTTTCTTGAACACACACCGCGTCTTTCAAAGCGGCGTTACGCTTTTTTGGCCAATCGCTCTTCTAAAACGTCAAAGGGCACGCCAGGTTCTTCCTTGGCGCCTCGAATAACCAAGGATGTTTTAACGCTTCCCACATTCTCTGCGGTGAGCAAATCCGAGGTCAGAAACGTTTGAAAACTGCTCAGATCAGGAGCAACGCATTTAAGCATGAAATCAACTTCGCCGTTCAGCATATGACATTCGCGCACCAACGGCCAGTCAACGCAGCGATCTTCAAAAGCCCGTAAATCTGCTTCTGCCTGGCTTTGCAGCCCTACCATGGCAAAAACTTGAACTTCAAAGCCCAATTGCCGGCTGTCAACTTTGGCATGATAACCTTGAACAAAGCCCTGATCTTCCAATGCGCGCACGCGGCGCAAACATGGCGGCGCCGAAATTCCAACGCGGCGTGCCAACTCTACATTCGTCATTCGGCCATCGGCCTGCAACTCAGCCAAAATGAGCCTATCAATAGGGTCTAAACGGGTTAACGGCATTTAAATTCTCCACAAGCTGCGTAATTCTTACAGCAAGCAAGCTCTATGCGCAATAATATTTCAAAAAACCGCAAGATTGTTCCAACTCTTTAAATTATTGGTAACAGCGAGAGTTTTAAATATCTTGGGGGTTTTCCAGCCTAAAAGACACCGTTATACCGTTCCGAGCAGAATTTAAATGATATCGGAATCATCATGTCAGAGACCCGCCACACCAAAGTTTTGATCATCGGATCAGGCCCCGCAGGCTATACGGCCGGTGTTTATGCCAGCCGAGCCATGCTTGAGCCCATTCTGGTGCAAGGAATCGAGCCGGGCGGTCAATTGACCACAACAACCGAGGTGGAAAACTGGCCCGGCGATACGGAAGTGCAAGGCCCCGATTTGATGATCCGTATGGAGGCGCATGCAAAAGCGATGGGATGCGAAATTATCGGAGATATCATCAGCAATCTGGATCTAAGCCAACGCCCCTTCATCGCCAAAGGCGATAGCGGCGCGGTCTACACAGCAGATGCCGTGATATTAGCCACCGGCGCACGCGCGAAATGGCTTGGCCTACCATCAGAAGAAAAGTTCAAAGGATTTGGTGTATCGGCTTGCGCCACCTGCGATGGGTTTTTCTACCGTGGCCAAGAAATTGTGGTGATTGGCGGCGGCAATACTGCGGTGGAAGAAGCATTGTTTCTCACCAATTTTGCAAGCAAAGTCACGTTAATCCACCGCCGTGATGAATTGCGCGCAGAGAAAATTCTTCAAGACCGGTTGCTCAAGCATCCAAAAATCGTACCTTTATGGTTTCACCAATTGGATGAGGTGATCGGAACCGACAGCCCGCTCGGCGTTGAAGGCGTGCGAGTGAAGAACGTCAAAACCGGAGAGATCACGGAAATTGCGTGTAAAGGCGTGTTCGTGGCCATCGGGCATTCCCCCGCGACAGAGCTGGTTAAGGATGTATTGGAAACCCATAGCGGTGGCTATGTGGTGGTCGAACCGGGCAGCACCCGCACCTCAATCCCTGGTGTATATGCGGCCGGTGATCTGACCGATGATACCTATCGACAAGCGATCACCAGCGCGGGCATGGGATGTATGGCCGCCTTGGATGCGGAAAAATTTCTGGCTGAAAACGGCTAAAATACCCCGCTTAGATTATGATATGACGCAAAGCGCGGCTCGATATCTGAATCTCAACTCTGCACGTCAAAACGCGCATTACCGCTTGGCAATGAATATATAACGGGGCCTTGCCATGGCAAAATCGCCTGTCAAAGGCCCAGCATGATCGCTCTCCTGATCCTCAAAGCATCTGCATAAAAAACTGAGACCACTGGTTTCGCGTTGTCTTAGCGCCGCAAATCATCCCTGAACGCTGCGCCTATTTTCTTGCTTTGTGAATTTTAATCGTTTGCACAACGGTTTCAGGTTGAGTTTGCGTTAAATCAATATGCAGCAAACCATTTTCCATGAGCGCTTCGCCCACATCCACACCGTCGGCCAAAACAAAACTGCGTTGAAACTGCCGCGCCCCGATCCCGCGATGCAAAAACACCCGCGCGTCGCTTGTCTCTTGCTGCCGCCCCCGAATAAGCAATTGGCGATCCTCAAGCGTGATCGATAAATCTTCCTCGCGAAACCCCGCAACGGCAAGCGTAATCCGATACGAGCTGGCCGAGGTTTGCTCAATATTAAAAGGCGGGTATCCTTCATTTCCAGATTTCGCCGCGCGCTCAAGCAAGCGTTCCAGCTGCTCAAACCCCAGCATATGCGGATAAGATCCCAAATTTAATTTTGCCATCGACACGTCCTTTTTAGAAGCGACAGTCCGTAAAAAGCCCCAAACTGGCGGCCTATCGGTAGATATGGGAAACCAAAATGATAAAGACAAGGGCTTTGCAGCCCAAAGCCTTTCCGGTAAACTAGCCAAGGAACAAGTCAGTAGATGTGAATGATCAACCCCAGCGACCCCGCCTTAGAAAATGATGAAGTTTTACAGATCCAATTGGCGGTGTTTAAAAGCGAACACCGCGATCTGGATGATGCGATCAGCGCTCTGGTTGAGAAGGGCACCGCAGATCAACTGACCCTTCAGCGGCTCAAGAAAAGAAAATTGGCGCTAAAAGATAAAATATCGCGTTTAGAGGACCGTTTGACCCCTGATATTATTGCCTAAGCTTGGGCAATCCTTATACTGCGCGTTTGAAGCCAAGGACAAAGAATGACACAGCCTGACATCGGAATAATTATGGGTAGCCAATCAGATTGGCCAACTCTGCGCAACGCTGCTGAAATTTTGGATGATTTACATCTTCCCTATGAAACCAAAATCGTATCGGCCCATCGCACCCCAGACCGTTTGTGGAGCTATGGTAAAACCGCGATCGATCGAGGTTTGAAGGTGATTATTGCCGGTGCTGGTGGGGCAGCCCATTTGCCGGGTATGATGGCGTCAAAAACCCCCCTGCCGGTGATTGGCGTTCCCATACAAACGAAAGCCTTATCGGGTGTTGATAGCCTCTATTCGATCGTCCAAATGCCCAAAGGCTTTCCCGTAGCAACGATGGCAATTGGGGCGGCAGGAGCTCAAAACGCGGGGCTGATGGCGGCCGCAATTTTGGCCTTAAGCGATCCAGAGCTTGCGGCGCGTTTGGCGCAGTGGCGCGCCAAGCTCACCGCTTCAATCGCGGATGAGCCCGTTGATGAATGATCCTTTGAAAACGGGCGCCGTGATCGGTATCTTGGGCGGCGGACAATTGGGCCGGATGCTGTGTATTGCCGCCAGTAGATTAGGGCTGCGTGGCCATATTTTTGATCCATCTTCCGCGCCCCCCGCCGCCGATGTGGCTTACGCCATCACCTGCGCTGCCTATGAGGATGAGGATGCGTTGCGCCGTTTTGCGGCCGAGGTTGATGTGATCACCTATGAGTTTGAAAATATCCCCACATCGGCTTTGGATATTTTAGAAAATCTTCGCCCAATTCGACCCGGCCGTGAAGCCTTGCGCATTTCCCAAGACCGATTGACGGAAAAAGACTTCCTGACGGGCTTGGGATTGAAAACAGCCCCCTATCGCGCAGTTGACACGCGCCAAGACTTAACCGAAGCCGTGGACGCGCTGGGGCTGCCCGCCATATTGAAAACCCGGCGCTTTGGCTATGATGGCAAAGGTCAAGCGCGCTTATCCACCCAAGAAGATCAGGCCACGGCAATCGCTGACATGGCCGGGCAAGCGGCAGTTTTAGAAGGCTTCATTTCCTTTTCAAAAGAAATTTCAATTATTGGCGCGCGCAACAGCGCTGGTGATGTGGCGTGCTTTGATCCGGGCGAAAACATCCATCAAGCGGGGATTTTGCGCACGACCACCGTACCAGCGCAAATCAACGCCACCCAGCGGATGGATGCGGTGCTTTTGGCCGCGCAAATTATGAATGCGCTGGATTATATAGGCGTTATGGGCGTTGAGCTTTTCGTCACTGGGCAGGGTTTAATCGTCAATGAAATCGCGCCACGGGTTCACAATTCGGGGCATTGGACGCAAAATGGCTGCGCGGTTGATCAGTTTGAACAGCATATACGCGCCATCGCAAATTGGCCGCTGGCTGATGGCAGCCGGCATAGCGATGTCACCATGACAAATTTGATCGGAGATGATCTTGACGCGCTTGAAGCCCTGTCTTCGCAAGCCGGCACCGCGCTGCATTTATATGGCAAAGCCGAGATAAAACCGGGCCGTAAAATGGGTCATTATAACAGCGTGCGGCCGAAAAGCTAACGCGCCGACGGGCGAAAGGCCGCTAGGAGTGCGCTTCACCTGACACGAGCCCCGTCATCCTTGCCGCCAAACCCCCTGTAAGATGTACAGGTCGACCCTGCGCAAACGTGCCTTCGACTGCATGACTGCGCCGATCCAAAACCACCATATCAGCCCGTTGGCCAAGGGCCAGATGCCCCCGATCATCGAGGCCCAGAATCTGGGCAGGCCGCGAGGAGACCAGCGCCCAAGCCTTGGAAATGCCAATATCAGCCTTTAAACTTAGCGCCGCTTGGCAAAGCGATGGGTAATGGTAATCCGAGGCCAAAGCATCGCAAAGCCCCTCTGCCATCAAGGTTGCAACGCTGATATTGCCTTTATGCGATCCACCCCGCAACAAATTTGGCGCACCCATCACCACCGGCGAACCAAGAGCATTGGCTTGTTTGGCAACCTCATAGGTTTCCGGAAATTCACAAATCGAAACGCCCATCTGCGCCCAAATTTGACGCTGCTGAGCGCTGCGGTCATCATGGCTGCCCAGTATTGTATGCGCGCCGAGCAGCGCTCTTAAGCGCAACAGCGCGGCAGGAACTTGGCCACGGGCGTCATGCATCTTCGTTAATAACGCCAGATGCGCATCTGGATTGCGGCCGCTTTTTAATGCCTGACCCGTCAATCGGGGGGGGCGTTTTCCTGCGGCCAATGCCGCATGGGGAATATGATCATTGAACACGATATAAGGCACTTGGAACCTAGTGCACAAATCCGCAAAACGCTCATAATGATCCAGCATATGCGTTTCAAAGCGCAACTGCGCGCGCAAGGTTAACGGGCTGCTTTGTTGAAAACATTGTAAGGCCTGCAAGAATTTTTCAGCGAATTCCGGGCCGCGCATGCCCCCTTCCCAGCTGTAAAATTGCGCCAGACACGCTGTGGTAATCCCATGTGCCGCCAATTCAGATTGCACGGCAGAAAATCCTGTTTGCAAATTTTTCACCGC
>Ga0181604_10004448_pt1 | contig 11467 bp, 6 predicted proteins | sample 041ome_12_FD_148663 | JGI IMG/M metagenome (GOLD analysis project Ga0181604, IMG submission 148663) | Coastal salt marsh microbial communities from the Groves Creek Marsh, Skidaway Island, Georgia - 041410US metaG (spades assembly) | ecosystem: Environmental > Aquatic > Marine > Intertidal zone...
GCGCGCACGCGCACGCCGCCTGGACGACGGACAGGAGCGCCGCGAGCGTCAATCGCGCGAGGTCCTCGCACGGCGACCGCGCGTACGTCTCTTCGCGCGCCTCGCCCTCGAGCGCGGCGCGCGACCATGCGGCGCTGTCGCGCGCGTCGTGATTCGCGTCGTCGCCGCGGTCGTCGTCCGCGCTCGCCGCGACGCGTCGCAGCGGGTCGACGCGCGCGAGCGACGCCATCGGCGCGCGCGCGAGTGGCGGCACGTTCGGGCGCGTCGGAAGCGCGTCATGGCGCCCACGACGGCGGAGACGCGCGCGAGGCCGTTCATCCTCGTCACCGGCGTCCCGGGCGCGGGCAAGACGACGCTCGCGGACGCGCTGGCGACGCGAATCGACGCGAAGAGGATCGACGTCGGGGCGCTGTGCGCGCGCGAAGGTTTTCACGGCGCGTACGTCGAGGACGCGGACACGCACGAGCTGGACGAGGACGCGCTGTTGGATCGCATGGAAGACCTGCTCGAGGGGCACGCGGCGCGAGGGGAGGCGTGCGTGGTGGATTATCACTCGTGCGAGCTGTTCCCGGAGCGGTGGTTCGACTTGGTGACGTGCCTGACGCTGGTGGACGACACGGCGACGCTGTACGATCGGTTGGCGGCGCGAGGGTACTCGGAAAAGAAGATACGGGAAAATGTGGAGTGTGACATCTTTCAAGTCGTCGTGGAGGAGGCGAAGGAGGCGTACGAGGAGGTTTGGGTGCGAGCGAACGCGGACGCGGACGCGATGGAGGCGACGGTGGAGGAAATCGCGGCGTGGTGCGAGAGCAGGCAAATTTCGGGGGAAAAGTAGACTACGGGGGTATGAACCCTAAAACTATGATAATATTCATTCATTTCGTGCGCGTGTACACCGTCGCCGCTCATTCGGGCACGCGAACGCGCATGGGCGGCACGAGTTGCGCGCCGGCGTCTTCGTCGGCGGCGATGCGCTCCGTCTTAAACGTCCCCACCGAACGCCATTCGCGACGGATTAAGAACCGAGTTTGGTTCACGAGCATGCGGCCTTTGTTCGCGCTGACTTTATCGCCCCAGGCCAAGGTTTTAAAGTACAGCGACTCTTCGCCGAATTCGATGTCGCCTCGCCGCAAGCCGCCGACCATCTTCAGGTTGAACCGCAGCGTGTCACCGTCAATGCTCCACGTGCCCGCTTCAAACTTCGTCGGCGTGAACGCGCCCGTTGCGATGGGTTCGACGACGCCGTTGTCTTTAAACTCGATGGCGATCGGACACACCAAACGCATGCCGGATTGCCCCCACGCCGGAGGCATCCAGGTGCCCGATTCTCGTCCTATGTCCGCGTACACGCGCCAACGCGTCCCCACGAGCGCGTCAGGCTCCGCGTCGGCGTACGCGAACCGTCGCGCGAGATTCTTCGACACGTCTTCCGACCGTCTCTGCGCCCGGCGCACGCTGTACACGACTCCCCCTATGACGCTCCATTGAAACGCCGCGCTCGCCGCCCGTCGCGCGTCGAACGCCCCCTTCCTCCGCGCCGTCGCCCGTCTCGGCGGCTCCGTGTACATCATCGCGCTCTCGTTCTCGCCCTCGCTCGAGCTGCTCAGCGTCACGGGAATCCCTCGCTCGGAATCTTTCGCCGACTCGCTCGCGCGTTCGCCGCTCCTCGCGCGTTCAAAGTCTCGCAGCGACTCAAAGTCCTCGCGCTTTATCTCTCGCCGCACCACCGTGCGTCGATCGGCGTGCGCCCGCACCGGTCGCGCGTGCGTCGTCGTCGCCATCGCCACCGTCAGCGCCGCCGCCGCGCACGTCGCGCGCCGCGACGCCGCGTCGTCATCTTTTTTCGCGGCGCGCTCGCCGTCGCGTCGCCGCGTCGCGCGTCGCCGTCGCGCGTCGCCGTCGCCGTCGCTCGCGCGCGCGCGCGGCGCGTTCGCCGTCGCCGTCGTCGCCGTCGTCGCGCGCATCGCGCGCGCTCGACGCGGCGCGAAGTGCGTCCGCGCGTCGTCGTCACTCATCGACGTCGATGCGCGTCGTCGCGTCGTCGCCGCGTCGCGCGACGCCGCGTCGCGCGCGCGTCGCGCGCGACCGCGCGCGCGGCGCGTCCTCGCGCGCGTCGCGTCGCGACGACGACGTCGTCGTCGAGCGCGCGCGCGACGACGCGCGCACCGATGCGCTCAGCGGCGGTCGCTTCGACGACGCGACGCTGCGCACGTGGGAGTCGCGCGCGGCGTGGTTCTACCCGCGACTGACGCTCGTCGGCTCGCTCGCGCTCGGACTCGCGCTGTCGCTGCCGAGCTCGATCGGCGACGCGGCGCGGAGCGGCGGGAGCGCCGAGGCGACGGCGGCGCTGCTGGAGAACGCGGGCGGGCTCGCGGCGTGCGCGACGCTCGCCAAGGTTGACGCGGATAAGCGGAAGAAAGATCTGGAGCGGTTGCAGCGAGAGCTGGCGCTGGGGAAGATGACGGTGATTCAGAGGAATAAGTTTCGGGAGGAGACGAGGTTCGCGCTGGGGGAGCTGCGGGACGTGGCGCGCGTCGCGGTGGTGTACGGCGACGCGGCGAAAGTGGAGCGAGATTTGATGGCGGCGACGCCGTATCGACGGCGGTTGGAACAGAGTCGGATTTTAGTCGTGCCCGTGGTCGAGCGCGAGAGCGCGGCGGCGACGTCGGCCGTCGCGGACGTCGGACCGGGACGGTGGGAGCTTTTGAAGGACGTCGTTAAGGCGTTTCCGGGCGCCGGCGCGGGAAGATGGCTCGCGTGGCCGACGCGAAACGACGATTGGAGCGGGTATTTCCGGCGACTGATGGGTGACGCGGCGGCGTCGGGCGGGTACTTGACCATTTCCACGAGCGGCATGATTCGCGGCTCTGGCGTGGGCGCGCCGAATTGGGATGTTTTGTTGAGCACGTTTCCTCGGAACCGGCCGGGGAACAAACAAGATGAAGAGGCGGAGAAAGCGTGGAAACGCGCGACATTAGATTCGTCCGAGGCGCTCACGTCGAAGGAGGAAGGCACTCGAATCGCCTCGGGCGGTGGGCGCGGCGCGATTTCGCAAGCGCTTCCACGCGACGTGCCCGAATTGAGCGAAATCGTCGCCATACACGAAGGCTTTTATCGCGCCCTGGGCGAGGGCGACGAAGAAGCGATGGCGGCTATTTGGTCAAAGAGTAAGACGCGACAGAGCGCGCTGGCGCCGCTTGTCGATAAGGGTGCGCGTCTCGATGGATGGGACGTTGTTTTGCGACCAGATCGCCGACCGCAGGGTATCATAGTGAGCGACCTCGACGTGACGATCGAAAAGGGCCTCGCAACGCTCACTGGATTAGAAACCGTCGCCAATGGCGCGACTCTACTCTGCACGCAGACTTTCGAACGCGATGACACCGATGGTGCATGGATAATGACTGGTCACACGACGATTCCGTATGGCGCCGACGTCGTGGCGAAGGTCGTGTTGCGATGCGACGCGAGCGGCTGCATCGCTTTGCCGGCGAAGTCTGTCGCGTCGAGCGTGCGTTGATGGTGTACAAATTTCAATTCAATCGTTCTAGTGTAGTGTTGTAGCTATCTACGAGCTCCGCGCGGAGCTTTTCGACGTAACGCGACGTTTAGCATTTTTCAGCGTTCGTCGACGTTTACGCCGTTCGCAGTTTGTGTGTTCAATACAGATCGTCGTCATCGTAATATTCGTCATAGTGAATTTCGCCGCCATGTCGTTCATGGCCAACTCCTCCTTTGGTTCTGTCTTCAATCGTGGTTTGCAGTGATCGAACGTAATCGTCAAAATCTTCGACTGCGATGGACGCGAGCTTCAATCCGACAATCTTTTCGCCAAGCGTGGTCTGCGCGCGCATCACTTTCAAATGAGTTTCGCGAACAGTTCCTTCTTCCGTGGCCACCATACCCTTGAATTGGTCATTTATCTGATTCCATACCGGTAACACGGCGCCGCAAATGAGCAGATCGTTCCGGAAACGTTTCCCGGCGTCGCACATCCGCCTCCCTACACCCTGCTTACACGTTTTGCCGTGCACACACGTGGATTTGAAGAAGTCATACCAAAAGTTCCACAGCTCACGAAAACGAAGCACGCCGTCAATATCGGTAAGTTCTACTCTCTTGTAGTTTGCCTGCAAGTTGTCCAGGTCCATCTTTGAAGCGTTGAGCTTATTCGCACGCGTGATCTGCATTTGCGGATTCTTGATCGAATTTTGATTCTGCTGGCCCATGTTCCTAATTTCATGCGCGTAACAGACGTTCGGTCGGTTCGTCTTGGCCATAGTCCCGTACGTCGCGATGTAGAATCCACACAGTCCACGCTGGTTTGATCCTTCGAACAAGGTCTCTCGATTCTCTTCGTAATCGCGCATCATGGCGCACACTTGACGATATTTAACGCCGGAGTCGCTGACCACTAAGCGAACGTTGGTCTCAGCACCAGATGTCGGACACTTGTGAACAACTTTGTTGTGTTCTGGCTTTGAGACGATGCTCTGACCGGTAATATTCGTCACGCCCGAGTCATACTTGCCACGTTGTTTATGATCCTTGATGACGCCTTCAAACGTTTGCGTAAAGTAGTCGAATGCAATTTCTTGCATTTCGATAGGCATCCCGAGAAGACGATTCAAAAATGTGGAGATCTTCAGACCAGAATTTTTAGTTTTGTTGCCTTTGAGTGTAAACCTCCCGTCGCCATTGTCTTCGTCGGCGAGACCGACTTTCACGAGCTCGCCTCGAATGATGTTGATGATGGCGTCAAGCTGCGCCTCCGTGTACTGCACAGTCGGCATGGGATCGGTGTCGCGCTTGAGATCAGAAATCATGCGCTTCAGCGCTTCAGAGCCGTATGCGTTATCTATGTCAAACGCTTGCAGACTTTGGCCGGCGCCGAGCGCGCGTCGATCACCCTTGAGCAAGGCGCCGAGCGAAAGAAGACGTTTGGCTGCACTGGACGCGAAGCGTCGTTCGCCACCGCACGGCGTCATGAGAATGCGATAGAGCGGAGCACTCGACTGATTCGACCGGTGAGAACGACCGAACTGCTGAATTGCCTTATCAGCGCTCCAGGGAAGCTCAAGCGTCATATGGCATCGTCGACGCTGATTTTGGACACGTTTATCCGCCTGGAGAGAAATACCGGTGCTCGCCGCGTCGGAGATGATCGCGATGAGTTTTTCACCTTGTTGGAACTTTCTCTTCTCGGTCATGTTCATCAGCTTGGCGTTCGCGGCGTCCGTATCGTCCATACGCTTTCGAGTCATAATTTTGCCGTTCTCCTGTCGGACCTGATGCAGCTTTCGGCCAGTCATCTCGGCGACGTGCTCGTGTCCACCGCAGAGCGCGATGAGATTGTCGAGCGGATTTGGTGGAAGCTGCAACGAGTCGACCGCTCGAAGCAAAAGAGCGCGGATGTGCACGAGATGCTGGTTTTCGACGTCATCGTCAGGTAATGGTTCGTCCATATCCGAGAGCTCTTCTCGCGCGCCGTCGCTGTCTGAATCTTCCGCGTCTGCGTTGGCGAACTCGTCCTTAAGGTTCACCGGCGCGGCGGCGCGGCGGCGATCTCCTTGAACAGGCTCGGGTTTCACTCGGACAACACCTGCATTCGCGCGAGGCGCGTCGCGCGGTGGAGCGTGATCTGCTGGAACGAAACGGCGTAGTCGTTCAAGAGCGTTCACGGCCGGTTTGGGCGGATCAGGCGCGTTTGCCCGGGAAAAGTGCATCCCAGAGCCAGAAGCGACGGGAGCGTCGGGACGAGCCGGCGCCGGAATATCCATAGTATGCGCGGCACCACTGAGTATCTGACCGTTGCGCGCGAACTCTTCTCGACGTTTCTGCACACTTGAATTGAAAGCATCTCGCGACTCATCATCTGAAGAAGTAAGGTCTATCTCGATGATGTCGACGTCGCGAATTGCGCCGGCAACCTTCTGTCGCGGATTGGGCGGCAGATCCGAACCATCATCGCTCCGAGAAGATCTCTTATTTCCCGACTGTGAAATCTGCTGACGATTTTCCACGAGCGCTTGTCGTTCTGGCGGTGGACTCATCGGAGGCGGCAAATTTTCATCGTTCGAACTCGGCGACGGCGCCGCGGCCAAAGCTTCTTCAACGCGTCGACGATTCAACTCTGCCAGCTGACGTTCCTCAGCAATCAGACGATCTCGTCGCGCCTGCTCATTCGCAGCGTTTGCTTCCTCCATGCGCTCGAGATCGCGCATCTGAGCCTCGTTGACCCCATTTCGCGCGCGTCGTTCGATGTCGTCATCCGTCAAATCTAGAAAGTTGCCGGCGAGTTTGGCCGCCTCTAAGCGCTCGGCGAGCACCTCGTCCAGCCCTTTCTCATGCACGACTTCGATGTCATCATCCCTCGCCGCGGCACCAACCGCGTTCGCAGCTGGGACGTTGTCATCAAGCGGATTACGACCAAGCACTTCGACGATGGTTTCTTGCGAGCACCACGTGTTGACGACGCGCACAACATCGGCCAAAACAGTGTCCCAAAGTCTGGCGTTGTTCGCAGACGCGCGGCACGAAGTTGTGGGGAAATTGTTCTTGAGATAGTTCGTGAGCATCTCAGCGGGAGAGCTGACGAAGTCTTCGTCACCTTCATCGTTCGCTTCGTCAGCCATGCGCGTGAGGCTGGCTTCACCAGTGCTCTGAAGTCCGATCACAACAGCCAAGTTTTCCTGCGTGACGGCTTTTCGAGCGAGCTTCGCGAGTTCAGGAACTTTTGCGCATAGCAACATCTGACGGTAAAATCGCTGGTGCGTCGCCCAAAACAATCTGTTGAGCGCTTTGGCGCTCTTCTCGTTCGCGGTCACCCACTCTTCACCGCCCATGCCGCGTAACTTGGAAATCGCTTCGTCAACTTTTTTGAACAAGACCCACAACTCGGTGCTACGATTGTACATCATTTTCAACTCTTCCGAAATCGGACAATCGACGAGTTCAAACTCCGCCTGCTCGTACGAAAGCGTCCTACAAAGATAGCTTCCCGTGGCCTTGAGCCCGCACGCGAACATCTCCAACGCACCCAGACCCGCGCTCTCGAGCTTTTGCAACATGTCGAATGTGTCGGCCCATCCAAAGTGACCCAGGCGCGTCATGTAGCCCAAATTCCTCGGTTCGCTCGCGCCGGTGGCGGAGCAATACAGCACACGCGCGTCCGGAATCGCGAGTTGCAGCGCCACCACACACAAAGCGGTCTTGGTCGGTTTGCCACCCGAGTTGTACAAGTTCTTGGCCTTGTGACATTCGTCAAAAACTATGAGCGGCCCGCGCTCATCCTCCTTGAGCCACGTCACAAACTGCTCCAGTCGGCTGTTCTTGGTGATCATCTTCAGAATCTCGTCATTGTTCGAATACTTGTCCTTCTTGACTTTCGCCGTGCCCTGCGTGAGCAAAGAGTACGTGGAAAACACGACGCCCGAGTCGAGGTGCTCGCTCAAGTCTCCGCGCGGCATCGCCGCGGTATTTTTAGGAATCACCTCAACCTTTGGTTTCGCGTTCAAATCGTTCAAATCCCGCTCGGCGTCGTACCTCAAATCCGCGCTCGTGCTCACCCACAGCACCCGTCTCCCTCCCCGTCGCACGTGTTCGTACACCAATCCCGCGATCTGTCGTCCCTTCCCCACGCCCGCGCCGTCTCCCAAGAAAAATCCCGCCCTTTCATTTCGCTCTCCCGGCAGTCTCTGCTCGTGTCGCATGCACGCGTACGTCACGCACTCCATCTGCAGCGCGCTCAGTCCACCGCTGTCGCACAGATCCCGTATCCCGTGTTCGTACGTCGGCTTCGGCGGCGCCACCTTGGCCAGCGTTCCCGTCTCCACCACCGGATCCGGATGCGGTCCTCCCGCGATCGTTCCGTGCGTCGGCGCGTACCGCTCGTACTCCGCGTCCCTCGCGTCGCCCTCGCCGTCCGCACCGCTCGCGTCCAGCGCGTCGACGCGTCGTCGCGCGTCGTCCTCCTCGTCTCGCGGTCGAGCCGCGTCGACGACGCGCGCGCGCTCTCTTCGCGGCGCGCGCGGTTTCCGCTCGCGTCGCGCCTCCATCTGCCGCGCCGCCAGGCGCTGGACGTAGTCGCGCATCACCTCGTCGTCGCCCGGCGCCGCGCGCATCGCGCGCGCGTCGAACGCGCGACGACGTGTGACGCGACGTTTGAAATTCGAGGCACCGCCGCACCGCGCGACGCGCGCGCGATGCGGCGCGAGACCGTCGCGTGCGCGATCGAGACGGCGGCGCTCGCGGTGCGTCGCGCGTCGCGCGTCGACGCGACGCGCGCGGTGATGGCGGCGCGCGTCGCGGGACGCGCGATGACGGTTCGCGGCGTCGAGGACGCGCGCGTCGCGGGCGTCGTCGCGGGCGTCGCGCACGTCCTGGGCGCGTGCGCGTGGTTCGTCGCGGCCGGGGCGTTCGCGGGAAGCGCGCTCGGCGCGGGCGCGCGCGCGGCGGCGGAGACGGCGCGCGGGACGTGGCGGGCGGCGCGCGCGCTGAGCGCGACGACGACGACGGCGTTCGCGCTCGCGCGCGACGACGGCGACGGCGACGAGAAGACGGTGAAGGAAGCGTTGCGAACGTACGGGGAAGACGTGAAGCGGGTGTTCGTGGACGGGCGCGCGCGAACGGCGAGGGAGGCGAGCGCGCGAGCGGCGGCGCTCGGGAGCGCGGCGGGGGCGTGGTGCGGCGCGTGCGCGACGGCGCTGGATTGGGAGCGCGCGTGGCTCGCGTGGCCGAACAGCGTGTTGCGAGGGATCGAGATAGGACACCTCGTCGGGGCGTGCGCGGCGTGCGCGTACGTCGTCTTGGGGGATGTTTTGGGGCTCGATCCGCGTCTCGCGGCGACGACGACGAAGGCGAAGGCGTCTCGACTACGGTAGCGAAATGTGATTAATGTATCTAGTAGCGTAGTTTTCCTAAAACGCGCGCGCGGCGCGATCAATCTCCGGGTCGAAAGCCGTAGTTACTCTTCGCGGCTTTCGCGAGCGCGTCGTCGACTGACAGCAAAGCCTTGATGCGTTCCGCTTCGCTCGCGTCGCCGACGCGATGGGCGATTTGCAACTTCTGGCGAAGTATCTCTTGCTCGCGCATCACGCTCACGTCGCCGTGCGCGCGAAGTCTGGCGACGATCTCTTTCTGTCTCGCCTCTTCGTCTTTCTTGCGAGCCTCCGCGAGCTCGGCTCGGCGCTCCTCTTCGTCGTTACCGAACGCGCGTCGCGGCGCCGCCTCTTCGTCCCGTCGTCGCTCGCGCCGTCTCTCGCGCGAACGCGAACGCGAACGCGAACGCGAACGCGAACGCGAGCGTCGCCTGTGTTTGCGCTTGTGCTTTCTATCCTTCTCTCGCTTCTCCTTTTTGTCGCGGCGCCGTCGCTTTCCGTCGCGTCGCGCGTCCTCCTCCCCGCCTCGTCCCCGTCCCCGTCGCCGTCCTCGCCCACCGCCTCCGTCTTCCTCTTCGAAGAACTCCTTCAACGCGTCCTTCGCCAGCGCGACGTCGTTGTTGAACTCTTTGAGCGCCAGCGCCAGCGTCGTCGCGTTCGCTCTCGGGAACGTCTCGCGTAGGTACCGGTCGGCGTTCGCCGCCGCCTCGCGCGCGCGCTGCTCGGCGTGTCGCACCATCATCGACGGACCGCGGTCATCGTTCGGGTCGCCCGCGCGCGTGAACTGCGCGGACATGTCGAGCGCGTCGCGGTGTGGAGGGCGGCGCCGTCGGTCGCGTACTCGGCGCCTGTTTTTATTAAAATAATCTATCGTCAGATCGTCGCGCGAACGATCCTGTGACGAATTAATCTACTTCTAACAGCAGCTTGAACATCTCGTACGTGTAGTACCCGAGCGCGGCGGATGGGAGAACTTGCACGCAACTCGGACCGAGACCGGCGTAGAGGCTCTTCAAGCCGGATTCGCGCGCGACGGAGCGAAGCGTCGTGGCCATACTCAGGAGCGCTTTTCGACCGAACACCATGGCGGTGGACGATCGACCGCTTTGCATTTGCATTCGCCGACGGATGACCTCGAATGGGTACGTCGACGCTTCCGAGGCGACGCCCGCGACGGCGCCGTACAGCATCATGTTCTTTTGCTCGATGTTTTTCACAGAATTTTCCTCTGCTTGTTTCGATCCGCTCTTCTTCCGCGTCGCCGCGAGCTCTGCGTTGAGTTGGGCTAATCTGCGGTTCTTTAACCCGTCGTAGACGCTATAATACACCGCCGCGTTCGGAACCATGGACACGAGCGCCGGCGTGATGCCGCGATAAAACGTGCTCGCGCCCTCTTGTCGGTACATCATCTTCACGCACGCGAAGAACGAGCCGTACTTTTCCTTCCCACCCGTCGTGAGCAGTCTCGTGCGCAAAACATCCATGGGAAAACACGTGACGACCGCCGTCATTCCCGCCCCCGCGCCAGCGCACACCAAGCCGATTTTCCTCGCGTCGCTGCCCTCGGGAAAAGTGCGGTTGACGATTTCGCGATACGTGTCGAACGCACAAAAGTTGATCGCCTTGAACGGCGCCGTGCGCGCGATGTTGAGCATGTTCCCTTTCCAAAATCCGAGCGCGCCTTCGGTGCGCAATATCCCCCCCACCATGGCCTCGAGCTTGAGCGTGCTGCGATTCAACAGGTACTCAATCTTCACCCTCTCCAGCGGCGCGAGCACCGTGCGCACGCACACCGTCGCCAGCGTCCCGCTCGCCAACCGCCGACCCGCCTCTTCCTTCCTCGACAACTTTTTCTCTCGCCGCCGCGGCTTCGCGCCTCCCCCGTTCGCCTCGCGCGTCGCGCCGCGTCCCGTCGCCGCCTTCGTCGCCGCCGCGCGCGTCGCCGCCGCCGCCAAAAACCTCCACCGCCGCCCGCCCGCGCCCGCGCCCGCCCCTCCCGCCGTCCCCATCGACGTCGACGACGTCACCGCCGTCGCACACGCGCGCGCGTCGCGAATCACCCATCCTCGCGTTCGCGTCCGCGTCTCCGCGTCGTCCTCGCGCGTCGCGCGTCGTCGTCCCGACGCCGTCCCGACCCATTCCCGGCCGTCTGACCGCCCGCCGCGTCGTTCGCGTCGCCCGCGCGCCTCCGTCGTCGCGCATGCATCGCGCCTCCGTCGCGCGTCCGCCATCGCGCGCGCGCGCGCGCCGTCGTCCGTCGTTCTTCGCGACGCCGAGTCGTTCGTTCGTTCGTCTCGAGACCTTCTTCCCTCTTCGCGGTCGCGCGCCGGTGCCGCGATCGTCTCTGCGAATCCGTTTAGCGTCGAGCGCGGTCGCGTCTCTCGCGTCGCGGTCGCGCGCGCGCGCGCGCGTCTCGCGCGCGCGACCGCGACGTCGCGACGTCGCGGACCGCGCGATCGTGTATGAAACGCCGTACTTTATGACGCACCTTACGACGCGGTCGGGCCGTGTGTGACGACCGACCGGTCTCGTGCCGCCCATCGACGGGTCGCGACTCCGCGCGAGGGGGTCGCGGGACGGCGACACAT
>Ga0181604_10004453_pt1 | contig 11465 bp, 6 predicted proteins | sample 041ome_12_FD_148663 | JGI IMG/M metagenome (GOLD analysis project Ga0181604, IMG submission 148663) | Coastal salt marsh microbial communities from the Groves Creek Marsh, Skidaway Island, Georgia - 041410US metaG (spades assembly) | ecosystem: Environmental > Aquatic > Marine > Intertidal zone...
TCTCGTCATCGTTCTCTTCGTCGTCGTTTTTGCAGAGAAGCGACGAATCCTTCGTCCTCCTAAAACCACGTTCTTCGCGTTCGTGGTTTGATGACGATTACTCTTAAAATTCATATCCCCGATACTGTTCGTTATCCAAAAATCAAAAGTAATCAATCCGTTTCTTTAACGCTATATATATCTCTGTCTCTCTCCTCTCCAATAAAGCAGTCTGGCACGATGCGTACGAATTCGATGAAAGTGTTATTATGTAAACACTTTACGCCGCGTGTAGTAATACTCAGAGTCACAAACAGAGAGAGAGGAAGAGAGAAAATTTATGAAGTACAGCGAGGGGGGTGGTTTCCCTTGTAAAAAAACGAACAAGAAGGGAAAAAGAGGAGGAAGGAAAAGGTACGCGAGCGCTGAATCTTCTTTTTAAATTACAAGCTGTGTGTGTGTGTGCATGCGTGTTTATGACGTGTGCAATACTCCGTCTTCGTATCGCCAACCTTCTGGTAATGGGCAGTTTTTGTCGAGGAGGTATTGTACACATTCGGGGTGGTTGTTCTCGTGAGCGTAGCGTACGGCGCCACTGTTCCACGGCGCTTTGGCGGTTTCGTGCAAGTACTTCAAACAGTCCAAGTGGCCTTTCTCGGCCGCCCACATACACGCTCGTTCGTCATATTTATCATACTTACGCTCAACAAGGTATTCGAGTATGTGGAGTTGACCCTTTCCAGCCGCCCAAATGGCAGTATACTCATCCCAAGGCGCTTTGGCATCTTCGTGTAAGCATTTGAGTACCTCGAGATGACCTTCTAAGGCAGCATATTCACACGTCCACTCATCGATAGGACACTTATTTGCAACGCAATACTTTATCATTTCCAGATTACCTTGTTCTGCGGCCGCTCTAATCGTCTTTTCATCCCAATCACACTTTTTCTCCTCTCGTATCCACTTGAGCAACTCGAGTTTATTCGTTTCAGCAACTTGCTCGCAGAAATCTGTTTCGTCCCAGCTCCTCCGCCACAACGATTTATGCTCCCACGCTACTTCCAAAGTCAATACCGATGACATCTGTCTCACTTTAAACTTCTTTGTCAAATCATCCGTGCGAATGCATCTCTTCATCAACTTTCTCGTTTCACTATTCACTCCATACAAGAATTTCACATCCGTTAGATTCAATTTCGGAAGAATGTGTGTGAAACTTATATCGTCGTCGTTCATATTCACAATCACATCCCACAAAGAATCTCTCTCCCCCATCCGTCTTTTCTGCCCTCGCGTCTGCACTCCCGACGACGCAGGAGGAGACGAAGAAGCGCCACGCATCGTCGTTTCTCTGCGTCTTTTCTTAAAGTTTTTATGGGGAAAAAACGGCTTCACAAAAAAGAGGTACGAGAGCGTCTGCGACGTAACAACAACAACAACAACAAGTAAACAAGCATGGCCGTCGTCGTTGTCCCCGCGCGAGAAGCAGCTCGTCGTTTCGTCGTTTTTTCAGCCGAACGACGCGTGGGAGGCAAAGGAAAAGGAGGAAGAAGGAGGAGGAAAAGCAGAAGTCGTTCCAGACTGAATGCGAGGAGAAAAAGCGGCGACGACGATATAGATGATTATGAAGATGATGAGAGTAGTGTTATTCACGAGGACAGGATAAACAGCAGCGACAGCAGTGAGACGTCTATTTCTTCCGCTGCTGCTGCCGATGATGACGATAATAAGAATACAAAAGAACAGTTGAAAGAAGAAGATTCAGAAAGTTTCCTGTACGAAGAAGTGGAGGAAGAAATCGAAGTGGAATACACGGCGATGGACCACGTTTCAGATTTTATTGCGGAAGTGCGAGAGAAGCGGAATGAAATCAGTCGAGCGTGTTTCGGCAGTTTTGAGAGAGCGCCAGTAACGCCGGAGTATTTGAGAAGTTCGAGAGGACGGTTGGACGCGCCGACGGAACTTATATCGCTGGCGTTGGTATCGGTTGCGTTGGCGGTTTCCAAGACCGTGCGAACGAATAAAGAGAAGAAGGAGATGTTTATTCGAAACGAAAAGTGGACGGTAGGGAAAGCGTTTCAGGAGTTGAAAAGAATAGACGGTCAAGAGAACGACGCTTCGGTGGAAATGCGATTGTACGACGAGGGGGATTTACGACGCGACTTGGAAAAGAAACAGAAAAAATTGGACGAGAAACGCGCGAAGGAATTGGAGAGACGCGAGTTGAGAGACGAAAAAGAACGCTTAAGAGAGGAAGAGGAAGAGAAGGAGCGACAGAGATTACTCGAGATTGAGCGTAAAAAAGAAGAAGAGGAAGAACGAAAACGAGAACAAGTACGCGCCGAATTTCGATTGAAACAAGCCGAGGAGCAAGAGCGGTTGAAAAAACGCGAAGAAGAAGAAGCGGCGAGGAAGAGGAAAGAGTTGGAGGAGGATAGGAAACGGAGAGAGGAAAAGATGCGATTGGAACGAGAGGCTTTAGAAGCGGAACGATTGCGACGAAAGAAAATATCGGAAGAGCGCGAGGAAAAAACGTTTGACATTCAGGCGAACATTAAAGTCGAAGCGAGGAGGAAAAACGGCAAGTGCGAAGTGACGGCCTCGTGCAGAGTGGAGTTATCAAACACGTGCGAAGTCGCGGAAACGTACGAATCGACAGAATTGGCGAGATTGCAAATGTCCTGGGCCTCGAAGTTATCCGGCGAAGCCATGAAAGCGTATAAAAGCGACCAGATTTTGAAGAAAATGATGGGCGAAGGCATTTTGTCCAAGAGGCCTACTTTTTCAGACGTGGAATTTGAACACTGGATGAAACTCGTCAGAGTTCGATTGGACAGAGAATTACGAACGACTGGTTTACGCGCAGTTGCTGGACTCGAAGCGAACAAGTTGACCAAAAACGACAGCTTCGTTGAACGAGAAGTGACGTTTTCGAGAGCGCTGTTACCTGCAGAAGATCCAGAAAACGTCGAGACGCGAATACAAAACGCTATTCGGTTACTCATCGACCAAGTCGAATCCAAGAATAAAAATAAAGACGGCGATGCTAACGATGGTGGTGGTGGTGGTGATAATGACGACGACGACCCGTACCTTCTCGGCGATGGAGACTCCCCGGCCCTTGTCGACGAGGCGATAGATCCCAGGAAAAGCCCGACGGCAATTTTAAATCGACTTTCCGAACACGAGCTCGCGCAAATGCACGGGTTAGATCCATCTCTGGTATTCCCCGCAGAAACAGACGGTTTGACCACTGAATTGAACGGTCGCGTTTTATCCGGAATCTTAACCGCGTCTCTTTTTGTCAAAATCCTTCGCAGCGTCACCAAAGACGCGAAACCGGAAGTTTTACGACGGGGCACGCAGATGGCTACCTCTTTAGTCGGTCGATGCGCCAACGACGAAGGAAACTGGCGTGCCATGTATTTAGACGGTTTTCGCGGCGATGCATTGGAAGCCGGCGCTTTGATGGCTCGAGAAGTTATTCCAGACGAAGAGAACGATATCGTTTTATTAAACATCTTCGCCGCTCTGGAGGCGATGGAAAAAGCGAAAAACCGACGCCCGGAGGAAGCGGGCGAAATGATCGATAAAGAAGTGCTGAGAAAAATGAAAGCGCAGCGACGAATGAATGCGGTGCCAATCACCGAAAGGTTATTCGCCACGCGAAACGCGGCGATTCAGTTAGCCGGAAGTGGTTCCGTCGAGCAAGGTCGGGCGATGTTGGAGGAAGCTTACGCGTTGCGAGTGAACCACGTGGAGAAAAGACGCAAAGAGTTAGGGTTGACTGCAAACGACGAACGGTTTGGTATTCCAGAAACGTTGCCAGAGCTGAAAGCGCTGCTCTTTGTTTTAGAATACGGCGGCGGCGCGTGGGAAGCTGACAAGAAAGGCGTGCAGAAACAAGTCGTGAAAGCGGTGTACGAGGCGTGCGAAAACGGGGCGATGAAGAAAGACGCTGAGAAGGCGTTGGCGACGTTTGCAGCCGTTCGACGCTCGTTTATATTTGAAGAGAAGGATTCTGAATTCGGTCGAGAGTGGGAAGAGAAATTGTTCGAGAAAGTCAATCAAACAGGAAACGAAGGCGAGGACGAAGAGGAAGGAGGAGGAGGAGGAAAACCTAGCGTGCAGGAGATCATCGAAAAATATTACCCGAGAGGCGTCTCGGACGCGCTCGAGTTTGCCGTGCAAACGTACGACGCCGAAATCGAGGCGCGCAGGAAAGTATAGAGAGTGTAGTCATAGAGAGATGAGTTAGCTACGTAGCACTTACGCGTTTTAGAAGCGTTTTACCTTTGGGTTAAAATTACAATAAATACAAAACATCGCAAACTCTTCTCTGCTTCTTACGCGGACGACGAAGTAGTATCACCGCCACCGCCGCCCGACATCATGCTCTCCAGCATTTCCGTTTGCAGCTTTTTATTCCCGTTCTCGATGTCTCTCTTCGCGAGCGTTTCTACGCTCTTCCACTCGAAATCCATGTTCGCGTACCCTTGCCTCGCAATCATAATACGGTTCGCCAAACTCTGGTCTGCTTTCGAAAGCTTGCTCATCCACTCTTCTGGGTTTCCTCGAATCGGGTTTTTCTCCAGAAAATCCAACAAAAATTCGTGCTGATTGTTCACTCGGTTCACTTCGCCTTGACCGTCCAAGTTCTGCTCTTTGCTTTCTCCGTCTGGCGTTTGCACGTTCAGTCTGCAATTTATAGATTCCAACTGACCAATCACCACCCAGGTTGCTGTATACGTCAACAACTGGTGCATGACATCCGCCGCTTTCCTTTCCGGCGAGGACGCTCCGCCAAACGCACCGCACGGGACGTACACTTTCGGCGAATCATCGTTCTCGTTGCGAACGGAAAAACATCTTCTTCCTCTTCTGTTTCTGTTGTTGTTGCTTCGTTCTCCATTTTGAAGAGAGATTAAAGTCGCTACTCTGTGCCTCGACGAGAGCGTTTTCGTGGTAGCACTCGTCACACCAGTCGTCGCCGCAAACGAGGACACACAAAACAACATCACGTCTTCTTCGTAGATGCGCGCAATAACGCTGAGAAAACGAATACTATTAATAATAAATGAATGCCGATACGTAACCTACTGACTGAGCAAAAACCTCAAAAGTTCTTCTTAATTTCTTAAAAACGCTTTCAGTCAAACGAGAAAAAAAAGACATCATTTTATAATAAACGAATAACACATTACGCGCGCAAAAACACACACAAAATCTAATAACAGAATGACAAAATGGTCGATGCGAACGTTACGAACGAACGAGTGTCGCGCGATGGTGGAAGGCCAGGAGGCGCACCGCTTGTTCGAGGCACCGGATTTGCACGAGATGGCGAGAACAGGAGATCTCGACGGAATGAGGAGATTGATTTTATCAAAGGATGACGACGACAAAGTGAACGCGTTGGACCCGGCGGGGAGGACGCCGTTACATTTCGCGGCTGGGTTTGGGCGAGTCGCGTGCGTGAAGTTTTTGTTAGAGAGAGGGGCGAAGTTAGAGGTGAGAGATTTGTGGTCCAAGGCGCCCGTGGATTGGGCGTTACAATCGAAACACGAGGAATGCGTAAAGTTGATGAGAATAAAAGCGATCGAGACCAATCTCGAGATTGGTGGAAGAGGGCAAGTCTCTCCGTTGAGGACATATCACGAGTATTGTTACGATTTGACGACGGAGGAAGTCGAGGAGAGGTTGGAGCAAGACAGGAAAACCGCGATGGAGCAATACGAAAAGATGAGCGAGGAAGAGAGGAAACAGTTTCGCGAATCAAACGGGGTGGATCCTGCCCAGCCGGTGCCATTTTAATGACAATGTGATAGTGTATAAATAAGAATGTTGTGAGCAGCTATTTTCAATGTAGTGGCTATCTCTATTTGCTTCTAAAATTACAGCTGAATTTCCGTCAGAGCTTCTTCTTGTTCTCTGTCCGATTCCGTGGCGTCGCCGTCGTTTTCTTTTTCTTCCTCCGCCTCGTCTCCCTTTGCGTCTTCAAAATTTAAGTGCTTCTTTTCTTCTCCCCCTTCCTGATCTCCGCTGTTTATATCTTCGTTTTCTTCCAGTTTGTTTGAGTCGGCAATGCCTTGCCCGCGCGGCGGCGTGGGAAGATGGAAATCGGCAAAGAACGCGGAAACGTCCGATTCCGAGACGCCCGCCGGCGCGTTTGGAATGACAAAAGCGCTGTCCTCGGCATCTTCCATCTCCTCTTCTTCTTCATCTTCCTTGGTTTTTTCGTTGTCGTCGTCGTCGTCGTTATCGTCGTCGTCTCTATCTTCCGTCGTGGAATCGGCACCAACGAAGGGAGAATCCGGCGCGTCTGGAAATTCGAGGTCGCCCAGAACGTTGTTCTTTTTCCTCGCAGAAGTAGGACTTTGCGGCGGTGTCGCTTGCTCTTCTTCCGCCGATACTTCCGCTTTCTCTTCCACACTTGCTGCTTGCGCAAACAATCTGTTCAACTCTTCGTCTTCTTCGGCTTCTAACTCTTCGAGTATCGCGTCGACATCGGCGCCCGTTTCGGCCAACTTTTCCTTCAAACGATCGCACGCCCTTTCGCTTTGACCCAAGCACATCAACAAGTCGTTCATCTCCTCCTCGAAGTGCTTGGTCGCTTCATCGTAGCCTCGCTTGTACCCTCGCTCCTCGGCTTCGGCCACCTGCTCTGCCGTCAACTCTGCGTCGCGCTGGTTCTGTAACTGCTCAACCTTTAACTTCAACTCTGCGACTTCTCTTTCCGCTTGCTCTAAATCCGTGGCCGCGTCAGCCTGCTTCAACTTGAGATTTTCGTTCTCGTTCTTTACCGCGTCGATTTCGACGTTTTTATCGCTAATTGTAACCTCTGCGTTTGCAAGTTTCGCGGCGACGTCGTCGTAGACTTCGCGTTCGATCCAACCCGTCGTGTCGTACTCGTATTCTTCGCCTTCGCCTTCGACGTATTCGCCTTCCTCCTCGCCATCGCCGGCATAATACCACGCGCCTGAGGCTTCGTCTAATACCCATCCCGGGTAATCGTCCGGGTTGAACGGCGGTTGAGCTTCCCCCGCATTGTCGTGGTCTCCTTCATTTCCGTTGTCGTTGCCGTCGTTGTAGTCGACGTAGTCGTAGTCGTTCATGTTTTCATCGTTGCCTTTATTCTCGTCGTGTGGCGCCGACGGCATTATTTCGTTGCTGAAATCGTAGTCGTTTTGCGCGAAACCATCCGAAGAAGAAGGCGGCATGAATGCAGTATTCGCGCTATTGTTATTGGCGGCAGTAGTATTAACGGTACCGCCCTCGCTAATTCGAGGTGATGGCGGAGCAAAATCATACCCGTCGCTGTTTCGTCCAGGAGATTCCGAATAGTTTTGTTGGTGTTGGTGTTGTTGTTGTTGTTGTTGTTGTTCCATTTGTTGCGGAGGACGCAAGTAATCGTCGTCGTCCTCGTAATCGACGTGTTGTTGCTGCGTTTGTTCGTGAAGTGGTTGATCGTAACTCGACGGATACTGATTATTCTGATCGATGTATGCGTCGAACTGACTCGTCGATTCGTGCCCATCGCTTCGCATAGATCCCGTGGCGGATGGAGGTTGCGGAGGCAGCTGTTGCTCTATGAGATTTCCCCACTGGTCATACATCGGTTGTTGTTGTTGTTGTTGTTGTTGTTCGCTAGTATTCGATATCATTCCATTCTGATGGTGTTCTCCAGGCGGAGGATAATTCAAAACTTCATTCTCTGGAACCGCCGGCGAGCCCGGTTTAAAATGAGTGAGGTGTTGTTGCTGCTCCTGGTGATGATGATGATGATGTTCACCATCGCTAGTAAAAGTATTGCTATCGTTGTTGTTGCTGCTACTGTGATGAGGACTTTCTCTTTTCGTCGGCGAGAGCACTTGCTGATTCTCTACGTAATGCGGCGATTCGCTTTCTAATTTACCTTCGTTCTTCGCTTCGTCCTCGTCCTTCGCGCTCGGCCCGGGAACGAAAAACTTTTGCGGCTTTGCCACGGCAATCGGCGGCGGTAAAAAAGACGCCACATCCGCCGCACTTCCCGATAAACTTTGAGCGCCACCACCACCACTACCACCATCGCTCGTATCCCCACCCGTCGGATTGAAAACATCCACGTATCGGCTGCGAACGTCGCTTTGCCTCGCCACGAAACTACTCGCTCGCGGCATCGGCGGCGGTTCATTCGAATTCAACGCAGACGACGTCCCAGCAGGCTCTTCGTCCTCGCGCGAATGTTGCTGCTGCTGCTGCATCGCATCATTGTTATTACTGCTACTAAAGTTTTGGTGGTAGTTTTGGTGGTAGTTTTGGTGTTGCAGCTGCTGATTCGGATTCCGCGGGTCGCTTTCTCGCGAAAACGCATCCACTCGTTCGTGTTGCTGATTTCCCTTCTCAAAAGACACGTGTTGCTGCTGTGCTTGCTGTCCTCCTCCTACGCTTGCATTCGTCGCATTCCCACCACCATTGATATTACTGCTACTATGCATCGTCATCATCGGTGGCGGTCCTCCGATACTCCCGACGGCTTGTCTCGCCACATCTTTCCCGTTCGGATCGGAGCCGTCCACCCACGCTTTGAGCGTCTCGTCGTAGTAAAATTCAGAGTCGTTCCCCAGTTTCGCTTTGGTCACTTTCTTCCTCGGTTCGTTCTGTTTGAGTTAAAGTTGTTGTTCGAGAAAAAGAGAGAGAGCGGTCAGACGCGTCCCGATGTGAAGAGAACGACCACCATCTCGCGCTGTTTTGCGCGTCGCGAGATTGCATCAACGCGGGGGGAAAAAAGCGGATTTCGAATCAAAACGTTTACGAACGAAACCACAAAGAAGAGTTTGAAAAGAAGACAAAAACGATACAAAGAACGCACCCCTGCGTTGCCACCGCCGAACGAGGTCAGTCGGCCGAAGAATCCTCCGCCTGATCCTCCTTTGCTCGCGTTTTCTGCCATTTTAGTATAACGTATAAAGCGCAATTTTTTATGGCGAATTTTGGCTTCTCGTGTTGCCTTCTTGAGAACAAAAAACGTCTGAGACTTCGTTGTCGTCGTCGAGCGCTTACGCAGAAGTCAGAAGTGTTTCATTATCGGTTCAGTGCTTGGTATATACGTTGTGTGTAATAATATGTATTAATAAAATCCCTTCTCTGTCTTCTTCTTCTTTATAAAGCTAAATAAAAATCTCTCTCTGACCTCTCTCTTCATCTCTCTCTCTCGCTGCAACAATCAATTAATCTCTATTTATTATTATTAATCCATGTAGCCGTCGATTTCGCGTTGCTTTTGCAACATTTCGTCCTCCTCTCTCATAGCTTCGGCTTCGGCGCACATTCTTTCGATTTCTTCCGGCGTCAAACGTCCTCTGTCGTGTTGCAAAGACACGTTCGCTTCGGAGCCGGTGACGCGATCTCTCGCGGTTACCGTCAACAAACCGTTGGTGTTGACTTCGAAAGTAACGTCGATTTTGGGGACGCCTTGTTCGGCTTTTTCGATGCCGGTGATTTGGAACTCGCCCAATAAGTGGTTGCCGTCCGTGGACATGCGTTCACCCTCGAAGATTCTGACGTCGATTTCCGTTTGGTTGTCGTACACCGTGGTGAACTCGGACTTCTTTTTGCACGGGATGGAGGTGTTTCTGTTGACGACTTTCGCAAAGTGTCTGCCTTCGCACTCGACGCCCAAAGATAACGGGACAACGTCCATCAACAAAACCTTGGAGGTTTGCTTGTCGCGGACGCCGGCCAAGATGGCACCTTGCACGGCGGCGCCGTACGCGACGGCTTCGTCCGGGTGCACGGATTTGTTCAACGGCTTGCCGTCGAAGTATTCCGTCAAAATCTCTTGGACTCTCGGGACGCGAGTGGAACCGCCAACCAAAACAATTTCGTTCACCAATGATTTGTCTCTGCCAGCATCGGCCAAGACTCTCTTGACTGCTTCCAAGCATCTTTGGAAAGTCGGCTCGTTCACCTTGTTGAATTCGTCTCTTGAGATGGTCATGTTCACCTCGTGTTCGCCGACGAAGCATTCCAACTTGGCGGATTGCGTGATGGACAACTCTCTCTTGGCTTTTTCGCACGCGGTTCTCAACTTGCGTTTGGACTTGTCGTCGTTGAAGATGGAGTCCGCGTTCGGGTACGTCTTTTGGACGTGCGCCATCAAGGATTCGTCGAAATCTTCGCCGCCCAAGTGGGTGTCGCCAGCCGTCGCCAACACTTCAAAGACGCCGTCTTGCAAGTGCAACAAGGAAACGTCAAAGGTACCACCACCCAAATCAAAGACCAAAATAGTTTGATCTTTAATGATTTCACCATCGTCGCCTTCTCTCTTATCCAAACCGTACGCCAACGCCGCCGCGGTCGGCTCGTTGATGATTCTCAAAACTTCCAAGCCGGCGATTTGGCCGGCGTCCTTGGTTTGTCTTCTTTGCGCGTCGGAAAAGTACGCCGGGACGGTGATGACCGCCTTGTTGATGACGCAACCCAACTGGCCTTCGGCCGTGGCTTTCATCTTTTGCAAAACCATCGCGGAGATTTGCTCCGGGGCAAATTCCTTCTTTTCGTTGTTTTGGGTCGGGTCTTCGACGACGATGATCGGCTTACCTCCCGGACCTTCCTTGATCTCAAACGGCATGTGCTTAATATCCTCGCCAATCTCCGAGAACTGTCTCCCGATAATTCTCTTGATGTTGAACAAAGTGTTCTTCGGGTTTTGCGCGGCTTGCCTTTTGGCGGATTCACCGACAACTCTGCCGGCTTCGGTGAAGGAAACCCACGACGCGGTCGTTCTGTCGCCTTCGGCGTTGGACAAGACGTGCGCCTCGCCATCCTTCCACACGGAAACGCACGAGTACGTCGTACCTAAATCGATACCGATGACGTATTCGTCCAAAGTCGCGTTGTTCATCTTCGATGCCAACTTGGCTTCTTCAATCTTCTTCTTTTGCGCCAACTTGGCTTCGCCCATGCCTTCCATCAACGCCAAGTTCTTCGGGTCCAACGTGAGCCCTTGCGTATACGCGTGGATAGAATCGTGGAAGAATCCTGACTTGTACAAGGCAAAACCTAATCGAGAGTACCCTTTCACAAAGTCTGGTTTCAATTCCACGCATCTTCGCGCGTCCGCGCACGCTTTCGAGTGTTGGTCCAACGCGGCGTAACACGCGGATCTGTTCGAGTAAAACACGTGGTCGTACGGGTCTTGATCGATGGCTTTGGTAAATTCCGAAGCCGCTTCGTAAAACTTTTTCTTCGTGAACGCGGCGTTCCCGTTCGATTTGTGTTCCAAAGCGAGTTTGCGTTGTTCCGGTGAAACCTGATATTTTAAAGAGCGAGTACATTGGTGGTGGTGGTGAGTGCACGAATACTAATGCTTTCAAGAGTGACGATGAGGATAAAAACACATCGCATCACGCCGCCGCAAAAAGAAAGAAAAAAGGGCCGTCGAAAAAAAAATCATCATCATCTCATCGCTCTCGGATCGACGAAGAAGAAGAAGAAAAACAACT
>Ga0181604_10004470_pt1 | contig 11445 bp, 10 predicted proteins | sample 041ome_12_FD_148663 | JGI IMG/M metagenome (GOLD analysis project Ga0181604, IMG submission 148663) | Coastal salt marsh microbial communities from the Groves Creek Marsh, Skidaway Island, Georgia - 041410US metaG (spades assembly) | ecosystem: Environmental > Aquatic > Marine > Intertidal zone...
CTTTTATTAGCAATATTTTGGATATTATCAGCATAATTCAACGTACAATCAAACGCACTATCCTTCATAATATCTTCAATCTGGTCTATCATTTCCAACTTACGTTTTGATGTAATATATAAGTTTTCATCAGAAGTGATTGGTTTTCCCATTTTTTGATAATCAGATACATTATTTCTAGCAACATCGTGTCTAATAACACCGCTAATATCATTTTTAATTTGTTTAGTTGAAAATGTAGCCATATAAATATATACCTCTACATTTCTCTCATCTGGTGGTAATCTAATATGGGACTCGTATCTAACACCTCTCCCAATTACTTGTTTTATTAAAACAGGTTGCCAATATGGTTCCATAATATAAATCTTCCTAATATGCTTTAAATCTACACCTTCTGCACCAGACCTAGTAGTTAAAAACACTTTAATTACATTACCGTGTAAGTTCTGGTCTTCTCCATATAGTTCAATCAATTGTTGCTTCATCTTTATACAACTAGGTGGCAATTTGTCAAATTCACTATTGTATATTTGCCTGTATATTTCACGTAATTGTTTGTCCTTAGTAGAACCAGCATAGAATATATACTTCATTTTCCCTTTGAATGCTTCTACATCATCATAATCAGATAAATCTAGCATATATTGATTATCCACTTTTTTAATTTCTAATGGTGCGAAACGTCCTGTTGCTTTTAGTGCTAGTGCCAATGTTTTAAGACCGACCATTTCTAAAAATTGGCTATAAACGAAACAGCACCCGACAGAATTGATTATATCACGTATAATATGTACGTATTTGGGAGAATATGTATGTAATTTACCACGACTATTAGTATCATCGTCAATGTCAAATGTCAAATATTTATCGCTCTCTTTTTCTAATGCGACTAGTATTTTTTTGTTTAGTTTATCAACTTTTTCTATATCTTTTTTATTCGCACTTTCCAATTTTCTAAAACTATCACGTGTATCTTTATCTTCAACTGGTTTATATTCTTTTGCTTCTAATATTTCCTCTAATTTCTCGTATATTTCCAAATCGTCCTTATCACCATATGGGCTACCAATTTCATCAGGAAATGCGAAACTACAGTGTAATCGACTATATATCCGATAACTACTTTTAAGGGTTTCGTCTTGTCCTTTTCGTTTCATTTGTTTTTTCTGTTTTTCTATTTCAGCCATACGGAATGGTTGGTATTTCGCTAATTGATAATCACTCATTTCGATTGGTACTAGATTAACAGTATGTTTTGGAAACTTGGTTTCATCAAATTTTTCATAGAAAGATGTTAAACCAACAATTCTCTTACGTAATACATCATCTTTCAAAATTTTATTATTATTAAAATTGTAGAATAGTTTGTGGAATTCATTTTCATCTTCAGGAAGACAAGTATTAATTTCGGTGCTATCAGCATATCTGCTATATCCACCAATATTTTTACTAGATAGCATAATTTTATCAGTTTGGTCTTTAAATGTATCGATGTCTAGAACAGCACTCTTATTAGCAGATACTCCATTTAATTGGCTTAAAAACCCATTTGGATTTTTTGAAACTTTAATTGTTTTACGTAATTTATCAATTACAACTTGGTCTACATTTTTATTCTCTAATAATTGATTGCGTATTGTAGCATATTGTAGTTGTTTGCCAAATTCTGGAATGAGTTTATATACTATAGTAGGAATGTATCCGTGTAAAATATTATAAATTCTAGTCATTTCAAAGATTTTATTAACAATTGGTGTTCCTGATAGGAAGACTATTTTACAATTCTTAGCATTCATCATTATCTCATAAAAATGTAATCCAATTTTTGTACCACTAGACATACTATTTGTTAGATTATGGATTTCATCAACAATAATGACTTTGTCGTCAAAATCACCTAGTTCTACTTTTTTAACAATACCTGGGTCATCTGTATGTACAAAACTAAATCTGTTGCGGATAGTAGCCTCTAGTTGTTTATAAAGTTTATTTTGATTACTAGATGATAATTTATCAAAATTATCCTTGATATTACTATTGTAATCAATTAGAAACATACCATCATTTTCAGTTATTACATCATTGGGGATACCTATTTTCTTAGCAAAATCCCTTTCTTCCTGGCTTTCACATTTGGAAAATACCCAATAAGCACTTTTGTTCATATAATCTGGACCACATTTTGTCATAATTTCTTTAATAAAATTGGTTTCTAGTGATGCTTTTGAAATCATAACAACTTCCTTTTTATCCTCTAGTGCTGTTGAAATTGCGATGGCGGAACAAGTCTTACCACTACCTAATCCGTGGAATAGAAGGATACCACGATAGGGGCTTCCACTTTGCATATAGTCTCGTAGTAGTTTTTGGAAACGAAAGTATTTAATTTGTTCGTTATCAACAGATTGTTGTTTAGTAGCATCATATTCACCAAAGTTCTTGTAGAGCCAATTATAGAAAGTTTTACGATTAGTCAATTCCCATACTTTCGGTTTAACATTTACCACTTTCTTTTTAAGAAATCTACGATTATCATCATTGGAATGAATGCGGACTTTTTCTATTCCAGTTATTGATTGCTCTTGGGATTTCTTTAAGGTTTTTCCTGTTTTCTTAATTGATTTTGCCATAAAAAAAATTATATTTATTATATTAATTATATTAATTTTACTTTTAATATTATTTTTAATATTATTTTTAATATATATTTTTTAGATATTAATATCTATTTTTAATATTTTATTAGATATTAAGAGAAAATATTCAGACTTTATAATATCCGTTATTTGTTTTCATTTATTTTGTGACAAGAGTCACACATTCCATTTTGTGTATCAACTGTATATTGAGATATTGAAATCCCATAACAATGATTGATACAGGGAACTCTTTCAGTGCAATATTCTAAGAACTCCTCGAATTCTGTTTCTTCTGTAGTAGGTTCTTGTTCTTGTTTTTGATATTTATGACCACAATCTGCACAGGTTTGGTCATTAATACTGACTACATACCTTGATTGACATTGTGTACATCTATAAAAGGGGTTTGGGTCTATAACACCTTTATTAATAATAACTTCATTAGTATTTCCGCCAAATCCTACTTTGTCTGCCATTGTAGTGAGAGTGAGAGAAACACACGATGTATTAGTTGTTGTGTATTTAATAATAATAATAAAATATAAACTAAAAAATTAATTTTAGTTTATAATATTCAATTTTAAACTAAAATCAACTCTATAAAATTGATTTTGCTATTTAAGAATATGTTGAATAATATATAAATATTATAAACTAAAATATTTGAATCCAAATCCAAAATATATTATTTATTTTACATTTTCCAATTATGTCGATGACTAGTGGTTCTATTAATGCTAAAAACAGCATTAATCCATATAATAACAAAAATGTATTACTATCAAAAAACGATGTTCAAAATCTATTAAAAAAATATGGAATTTTCCAAAACATCAATAATATCTCTTATTATCAGGAGGCTATGACGCATCCAAGTTATTCCATACCATACATTAAAGAGGTAATTGAACGTGATAATGTAGTATTAGTATCCCCACAGGACGGGTGTCCACCATTACAACAGAAGTCGTATGAAACATTGGAATTCCTAGGAGATGCCGTAATTGAATTGGTAATAACGAATTATTTATTTAGGAGGTATCCAAGGGAAAGTGAGGGTTTCTTATCGCGAATGAGGGTATCTTTGGTGAATAGGGTTGCATTAGCACATTTGTGTAGAATTTTGAAATTGTCTAAATTTATGTTGTTGTCAAAGACAATGGATACGAAGGAGGATGCTAGGATAAAGGAGGCATATTTGGAGGATATATTTGAGGCATTTATCGGTGCTATATTTTTAGATTTCAATAAGGATAAGCATGGTGCGATGGCTAGTTTCCATTCTGGTATGGGATTTCAGATTGCTGAGAAATTTTTAATTGCTGTAATAGAAGATGAAAAGACTGAGATTGATATAACAGATTTAATTTTAGATGATGGTAATTATAAAGGGAAGATTGTAAAATACTTTAAGAAAATTTATAAAACGTCTATAACATTTAAAACGATTAATATGGACGGGACTAGTGGAGACCGTGAATATATTGTTTATTTATATCGTGATGATACTAAAGAGAAAATATCAGAAGGTACTGGAAAAGATAATAAACAAGCACAACATTCGGCTGCTAAGAATGCTCTAGTAAAACTAGGGTTTATGAGTGAATAAACTACAATATTTATAGGATTAAAAATGGGTCATCATAACATTGATTAATTGAATATCGTTTATTAACATCATAATGCCATAAATTATTTAGAAAATTACAAGTTTCTAATATTTCTTTTTCTGATAAATCAGGTCTATTTTGTGTTAGAATATTAACTATATTTTTTTTACCAATTTTTCTAAATCCAATTATTTTCCCATTATCTTCTACTAATTCATTACTATTTGGTGAGCCTACAATATAATTACTATCCATTTTACCCAAAATACTATACATTCTAGATAATTGTTCCCTATCACGACAAATTGTTGAACCTACTAGTGCTGGTTCAAATAAATATTCATTTGTTAGTAATTTCCATAAGAAACAACCAACCGCCCATACTTCATTCTTAAAGTCAATAGGATAACCTAAAATATTTTCTGGAGACCTAAAAGCACGAATTTGGTATTGGTCTTCATTTTGTAATTTATTTTTAAATGTTGAAGCGTTATAATCAATTAAAGTCATTTTCATCTTATCAATATGGAAAGGAGGGTGTTCGCCATTTTCTATTTGTACATATTCAGCAATTTCTTTCTTAATAATATTACCCAATTCTAGCATAGCACGGTGTCGACATTTACGTTTTATTTTTTTCCTCTTTTCACTAGGTTTAGTCTCATAATCTTCTGGTAATAGTTTTTCTAGTAAAGTAGAAAATATATTCATATAATCTTTTTCTAAAAGCCATTTATTAAAGTTTAGCTGTATTGTATCATAATAATCTGTTAAAAAATTTGATAATTTAATATCACTATGTAAGATGCCAAGATTGTGGATTTCTTTAAGAGACAATAACAAATTGCGAATAATATACTTACTTTCTTCAAGTGTTAACTTGTTTTCCTTACAATCGTATATATCATATATAGAATATCCTAATAATTCTTGAATAATAACGTTATATTGTTTTCCATTTTCCGAATAGGTGAATGTTTCTATTGATTTAATATTGTATTCTAGTGGATAATCGTCTAAATATGTTAAAATATTGCGTTCTTTTTTGAATTCATCAATATCATTTTCAAAATAAATCTTTGCAACTTTTATGGTATTGGTGGGAACGTGATATACTTGCCATACACGTGAGAAAGAACCTTTTGCGATATATTTAATTAGAACATATTCATTATTAAGAATTGTTCCTATTTCATTATCTTCTAATTCTGTAATATTATCGTCGGATAATGTGCCTTCTTCAGGGTCATAATTAGGGTCATTTTTCTTTAGAAATGCTTTGTGTTTCATTTTCCTAGCATTTGCTTTAGATTTGCTCATAGTCATATTTACGGGATTGTGTTATATGTATATGTAAATTTAAAAAGTTAATTATAAATAAAATGTTAATTATAAATAAAATGTATATATTCGCATAAGTAATTTTATTTATAATCCAAAATTGATTTTAAAATTTTTTTATAATTCAAACACACCAATATTATAAGATACTAAATATAAAAATATATGTTTATGTTTCTGTTTATGTTTATGTTTATTAATCAAATATTTAATATAAATATTTAATATATCAATATGGATTTAATGCGTCATTTAGAGGAAAGCTTTGACTTTGAGCGTGATCAAAGTCCTAATTACGATGATACAATATTAACTGAAGAAAAAGCAACAAATTATACAAAAAAAATGGTAAAATTTATTTCTGCTGAGGATAGACTTGGGGAAGATGCGAACTGCTGTATATGTTTAGAAAAAAATACGACTGATACAGAACCTGTTTTCTTGCCTTGTTGTGAATATAAACAAGCAGTATGTAAGGAATGTATTAAAAACTTGTTTATGATGAAAGGACCCGAGTGTCCATCATGCCGTGGTAATATTATAGATGCGATTAATATATTTATTGGAAAGTCAAAACAAGAGAGAAATCGCTTATTACCACGAAAAGTAAATCGTAATAATAGTCATCATAATAATCAAGAAATACAAGAACCTATAACACAAAACAGGCGTAATAAAAAATCTAGAAAGCCAAAATCTAATAGAAATCAGGATAATAATGATATTGTTCATGACAGAACACATAGTATAAATTTTCAAAATAATATGGAAGATATTTTAAATAAATTCAAACAAACAATAGAAAACATTCCACGATATGATAATAATTTTAGACTACGAAATGAACCGATTAATAATTATGGAAATAATAATTATGAAAATAATAATTATAATAATCGTTCTGGTAGGAATGTATTTGAATTTATTCGCAAATTAAATAGTATCGGATATATTTGTCGTTCAACTGGTGATAACGATAGAATGATTGAAATATACATCCAAAATACTAATTATCACCCATTTCTTATAAGTAATTATATAATAGAAAATGAGGATTTAAATGAATTATGTGGTATATTTTCTTCTATTTTAAATAAACTAGATAGCATTCGCTGTTCTTACGAAAAGAGAGAATACATTTATCAAACGCAACAACGAATTGAATCTTTAAATAACGATACTTATAACAATTATAATAATAATTATGAGTGCCAATTTGAAATGCCAAGAGGTCGTCGGGATAATTCTTACAATCCAATGATGTTTGGTAATAATATACCTTCTCGACATATTAGTGAAATATATAATTTCCTATAAAATATAATTTTAACTTCTCATTTGAGAACGTACCATAGCATTGCTTACTCCGTTATTTCCTAAATTGTTAGGTCCTAAATTATTAGGTCCTAAATTGTCATTCATTCCATTGCTCATATTCTGAGATTTTGTTCCCATTGAAGCTTCATTAACATTCGCATTAAAATTAGCCTGTTTTCCTGATAACTTTGCGTTATTCAATTGTCTTTGTTCTAATAAATTTATTTGATTTTGTGAATATTCGGTAATCATACCGCTACGAACAAGATATTTTGCCATTTTAATAGCAGTATATACAATTAATAACAGTATAATAGTCATAAATATATTTTTTATATATTGTTTATTCTCAACGAACCAATTATTCCTCTTAGCAGACTGTAAATGTAATAATGTATTGCTATCATCAATATCTAGTCTTTCTCTGTCTTTATCAGTAATTCTTCGATGTTGCTTTCCAATTTTTTCCTTTTCTTTGGTTAGTCGCATAATTTCCGTGTCAATTTGCATCTTACGATATTCATCTTCTTCATCTAATTTAGTGCTATTATTGTAAAATACTGTGCGACTTTTAATTGCCCTAGGTGGTCTTCTATTATTTTGAAACACAATAGCCATATTTTTATACAGAGTTTCATCAATAATACTAGTCTCTTCAAATACAACCCAAGTCCATACTTCATTACAAGGTGGCATAGGCAAAGAACCCTCATAATAAAAGAATGATTTTACATTTGGAAAAAGCATTTCAGCACTCCATCTTTTGCTAACCCTAATATCACGTTCTCCCTCTATTTCATCTGCTGGTATTTGATTAATGAATTGGCTAAGAAAAGTATTTGCTTCACTATCAGCAGACCCCCTCTGTAGTAAAATACTAACAGCAACACCACCAGCATCTTTGTCTGTAGAATTGCGATAATGGTATAGAATAATTTCCATATCGTAGTGTTCCCCATTAACAGTGTGCATTGAGGGAGTATGTATTGTCATTTCTTTTAATTCGAATAAGTCATTCTTAAATTTAATGAAACTCCCAGGGTCAAACCTAATGAGAGGTGTGCGGTTTTTATTACTAACATAACATCTAGAATTTTTATATCTAGCGGCTAGACGACAGGTTTCATTACAATCTGCTACACGACTTGTGTCAATATTAATGGGGGATTGTTTATTTCCAGAACATTTTGGATGGTCTTTTTTCCAGCGTAAATAATTACGATAAGCCCAATTATCTGTTGTCATTTAAATTAATATCTGATTTTTTCTTTTAGAGACTTAATCTTTATTATATTTTATATACATTATTTTGTAATGATTTCTATCTAGATAATAATTATATATTGGTAAAGTATTCTGATATGATATTTGACAGTTTAATTTATTTAATATGTATCGTAATTATTCTATGGTATATAAAAGAAGCGTGGAATAACAGTACTCGTGTTAAAGAGGATTTTAGTGAAATTACATCTAACGGTTTCTACCCATCTAATATGGCAGATTATACAGATAATTATTTAGAACCTCCTATTACTAAATTGGATACTAGTTTTATGGAAGGTGAAAGACCAATCCATTACGCAATGGAAAATTTAGAAGACCCATATCCTAATCCTGGTTTATGTAAAGAATTACCATTTGATTACGCGAATGATGCTAAATATCAGAAAGAACCAATTGAATGGAATTGTCAAAGAGATTGGTTGGAATGTAATGTTAGTGATATGCCATCATATTGGGATAAAAGGAAATAAATTTATTATGTAAAATTATATTTTCACGATGTAGAGTAATAACACATTATAACGCAACATAATGGTTAAATCTCTACATCGCGAAAATATAGATACTCTAATTAAAATAAAAAAATATGAAAGTGTTTATGTATCTAATGCTGAAAATAGAATACTGATTGATAATAGATATGGTAAATTATTTAGACCAATAGCAGATGTATCAACTGTTGCTAAGGTTTTATGTATATCTTTATTCCATTATATTAATTTAGTAAATATGCCTGAGATGAATATTACGGATAGTTCTTCACAATTAAATAAATTATCAGATAATGAATATCGTCGTAATATGGTGGAATATTTACAAATTGCTCTCAAAGGTTTAAAAAGACTTATTATATATTATGAATATTACGCAATTGAACATTTTGAAAAATTAGTAACATTATATAATGATGTTAATGAGGAAATTGATAAAATTTATAAAAATATTATTATTTCTACCAACACTAGCGATTTAGAAAATAGTTATACTGAAGATATAATTACAGAAATGGAAGATGGTGATACAGATGGATTACATATATTAATCAATTCATCAACATCAATACCAGATGATAATAATAATAATAATAATAATACAAATTCTTTGAGCAAACTTATTAATCGCAAAAATAATATTAATGAAAATGATAACAATAATATTAATGAAAATGAAAATGATAATCTTATAGTAGAACAACCTACTAACTCTGAAACAATACCTCTTTATAATGAAGAAAAATCTGAAATGATAATACCATCTTGTGAAGGTGTATCTAGATATCCAGTAATTCAAACCGTAAAAAGATTTTTTTTTTGCTTTGGGGAAATGTGAAGGCTGTTGCGACATCTACTAAAAACAAAATATCAAATTGGTGGAATTCAATTTGAATTCAATTATAGTTTTTTATTAGGTTTTATTAATTTTCTTCTATTTTCAGAAATTCCAAAATATCTATCCATATTAGGTTCATTCACTAGACCATCGCGTTTAGTATCTTCAATAAAGCCAATTAATTCGTTCAATTTAGGGTCTTCGTATAATCCTTTATAATTAACATTATCACCTGGTTCGTGATAAGTTGCGTTATATGTTTCATTATCAATTTGCAATTTAAATGTTTTTGCCCTATATAGTTTTAAAGTTTCTAATATTTCACTAGATGTTGGTTCGCTTTCATCAGTTCTAGGCATTATAGTAAATGACATATCTATAATTCTAGACCCTTCTAGTATCTGATATTTTAGGTTAGATATACGTGTTTGTTTAATATTAAAATGATTTGCTACTGCGTTTTTAATTGTATATAGAGATTTTTCCTGATAGCCTTCTTTTGTAGTTTCATTTTCTAGAAATAATACAAGTATTAGTATTGCTATTATTAATAATATAAAAATAATATTCTGTTCCATATTAAATTGTTATCTTAATATCTTAATAGAAAATTGGATATAAAAATATTGTATTGTAAAAAAAATTTAATCTAATAATATAAAAAAAATTTTATCTACTAATATAATAAAACTATAATAAAACTATAATAAATAAAATGGTTGCTGGACCCAAAGATTTACGCTCATTCACACTAGTATCTGCTAGTCATATTGATGGGTGTTCTACAAAATACTCACACGGAGATTACACTGGACGTTATCTAGGACGTAATCCCGCTCAGGCTGCTAGTAAGGCTTTTACTCAGTTATGTGCTGTAAAGAAGACCAAAGGACAGTGTGCTTTGGTTCTAACTATTCGTGAAACTACCCAGGGAGTTGAAACCAAGAAAGAATTTACTTATAAGTGTCGTCAGGTTAAACTAAAGGAACCTATTGTTCTAGGTAATCGTATTATCGAACGTAAGAACGAAGTACGTGCTGCCAAGCAGAATAAGACTTGTAAGAAGAGCCGTAAGTCAAGCGGACCTATGAAACGTCGTTCTACTATGAAGAAAAGTTCTAAGAAGAGTTCTGCTTGAATAGTTTAATTTGATTTTAATTTTAATTTGATTTTATAATAATTATTTTTCTATTATAATTGTAAATTAAAAATGCCAATCGTAGTTAGTCCAATTGTATTAATACAATTTGTTTTATTATTCCTCAATTGTATTTTAACAATTGATATGTATAATAAATCTCACTGTACTGATAGTAATAAAAAATGTACTTCTTATTTAAGATTTCCTAAACCTGAAGAGGACGTAGCAGAACAAACTATAAAATTTAATTTTAAAAAATCTACACCTTATTGTGACCCTATTGAAAGTAAAAAAACAGGTGGTAATATGGGCAAACTAATTGTAAGTATTTTAATAATGTTATCATCATTAGTATTAGTAATTGTATCACTAAGTAAAACAGGTAGTGATATCTCAGAATATGTAATCAATATATTATTAGGAATTACTAATTTAATTGTATCTGCGTTCAACTTTACAATTTATGACAAATGTCTAGGTAGTATGAATTGTGATGTAAATTCTGTTACTTATGTAGATGGTAAAGGATTAATATCATCTTGTAATAAATCTGTCGATATGCACGGACAAGCATTTGGTATGTATGTAACTATGATACTTATATTAATCGCTAGTATTATTATCCCGGTGGTTATAATGGTGAGTAATATGTAATAGTTATATTATTCTATTATCAATGGTGGTGGCACCAAAACATTAGCTACAAATGTCGAAATGTTTTCTTCAACATCAGGTGGAACATCTGGTAATTCTTCGTGAGATATATTTTGATTATAAA
>Ga0181604_10004492_pt1 | contig 11395 bp, 9 predicted proteins | sample 041ome_12_FD_148663 | JGI IMG/M metagenome (GOLD analysis project Ga0181604, IMG submission 148663) | Coastal salt marsh microbial communities from the Groves Creek Marsh, Skidaway Island, Georgia - 041410US metaG (spades assembly) | ecosystem: Environmental > Aquatic > Marine > Intertidal zone...
GAGCGGCGGCGTCTTGCTGCCGAGGCAGCGGGAGTCATTCCGGCCGGGACCCAGGCTGCGATTACCCCCGGCACACTGGACTGGGACAGTTTGCCCGAGGAGCAGAAGCGCTACAACGCCCGGCGCATGGAAGTATATGCCGGCATGGTGGAAGCAATGGATATGCATATTGGTCGCCTGATGGCCTACCTGCAAAGCATTGGTGAATACGAGAACACGCTGTTTATTTTTACTTCTGATAACGGCGCAGAAGGATCGAACCTCATTCGGCAGGATGGAAGCTCGCTCTTGGCTCGGTGGTTTGAGAGAGTTGGCTATAACTCAGACTATGAAACCTTGGGCGAAGCCAATTCCTGGAGCTCCATTGGTCCCAGCAATGCGACAATCGCAGCGTCGCCGCTTTATTACTATAAGTTTCACGCCAGCGAAGGTGGCCTTAGGGTGCCGCTGGTGATGGCTGGCCCGGGTATTAGCAGGTCTGATGAACTAACCGATGAATTTGTTTTCGTCACCGATCTGGCTCCTACTATTCTGAGTTTGGTTGATGTAGAAAATCATCAAGGTAACTGGCAGAACAGAGAAGTGGAGCCAATAATTGGAAAGGACTTCTCTGCTTTTCTGGCTGGTGAAGATGCAGCCGTGCATAGTGATTCAAATCCCATAGGTTATGAATTGGGAGGCAATAGCGCGCTGTTCAAAGGTGACTACAAAATCGTGATAAACGCGGTAGGGCAGAACGATACGGACTGGCATCTATTCAATATAAAGACCGATCCCGGAGAAACCACCAATCTGGCGCAGCAAATGCCAGCCTTGCTTGAAGAGATGCTTGCGGATTACGAGGCCTACGTCGAAACGAATAACGTGCTGCCCATGCCCGATGGGTATAATCGGTCCGGACAGATACTAGGGGATGCCCTCAGGCAGCAGTGACAAGAAAAAAGGGTCAGCGTAAAAACACAGCAGGTTTTAGGAATCAAAGGGGAATCAAAGGGGTCAGAGTACTTTGGAACAATCAAAGGGGTCAGAGTACTTTGATGAAGATACGCTGATTATTTTCGCTTCAGATAACGGCTATTCCTGTGGCCACAATGGATTCTGGGGCAAAGGCAATGGCACCAATCCTATTAATATGTACGAAAACTCCATCAAGGTGCCATTCATAGCCTCCCACCCCGGTGTTATTCCTCAAGGGACAGTTCAGTCAGCTCTCGTTGCTTCCCATGACTTCATGCCTACATTGCTCGATTATGTAGATCTACCTTTGCCCGATACCAGCTTGCCCGGAAAATCATTTCAGTCCCTGCTGCTCAACGAGCCAGTAGTAGGACGAGAATCAGTGGTTGTCTACGATGAATATGGTTACTGCCGAATGATCCGCACGGAACGATGGAAGTACGTGCATCGATACTCCAATGACTCCAATGAAGACGGTCCAAACGAACTCTACGATCTGCTTAACGATGCGGAAGAACGCATTAACCTGGTTGACGATCCGCGATACACCAACCAACAAAGCGAGTTGAGGCAGCAGATGGAAATCTGGTTTGATGAATGGGTCGCCGCGGAAAAAGATGGAAAGTCGTTTTTCACAGGTGCCGGACAAAGCAGAACCATTGGTCACGGGCTAGGAGATGATGCAGATGCTTTTGTCTATAAGGCCAGGCGACGGTAGAGGTCGATAATATGAAGCGACGGGAATTTAATAGGCTTTTCGCACTTTCTTCCCTTACCGGATTGAGCCCTTACGCTTTTTCGCAAAGTGATGATCAGCAGCAGAGAATAAGCGACATTATCCGCGAGTATTCGGAGCAGGGAATTCACCGCACCGCAACAGAGGTAGATAGCTTCAGCGCGCAGTGGCTTGCAAATCGCATTGTGCAAATGGGGGCCAGAGCGAGCTTCAGGCCTTTTGCCCTCGATCGGGTGAACGTGGTATCGGCCCAACTTCAATGGGAAGGTGGTGTGATCGAAGGCGTCCCAGCCTTCGACTGTAATTACACAGACAGCAACGGACTACAGGGCTCAATGGGTGCGCTCAACAGCGATGCAGACATCGGCGTCATCATGTCCGAAGCGAGAGGCGCGGTACCGGCCACTATTCTTGCGGCGCGCGAGAACGAAGCCCATAAAGCGATTGTAGTAGTGACCGATGAGTCCTTGCCTGAGCAGGGAACAACAGTCATCAATGCTGACAATTTTAATGAACCCTTCGGGCCTCCGCTGTTGCATATTCCCCGTGATGCCTGGCCAGCACTCCAGTCGGCGGTAGTCGCTGGCGCCAGTGCGAAATTAGTAGCGCATTGCGAGAGGTCTCCAAGCACTGCATTGAACGTAGAAGTGAGGGTTGCAGGAAGCGACTCGTCATTGTCGCCGATGGTAATCATGACACCTCGTAGTGGGTGGTGGCGCTGTGCATCGGAGCGCGGAGGAGGTATTGCTGTCTGGCTGGAAATGATTCGAGCGATCTCTGCTGCCGATCCCGTGAGGGATGTCATATTCACAGCAAATTCCGGCCACGAGCTAGGTCATCTGGGGCTCGACCAGTTTATGCATGACAATCCGGGTCTAGTTGCAGGTGCTCATATGTGGATACATTTGGGAGCGAATTTTGCTGCAGATGGCGCGGCTATTTTTCTTCAATATTCCAGTGAGGAGAATCGGGCTCTAACCTACAAACATCTGGATCCATATGGACTTCGCCCGGCCACTGAAACACCAATCGAGGATCGACCTCGCGGCGAAGCCAGAAACATCTACGATGGTTCTGGTCAGTACATTTCTCTATTGTCTACAAACCCTTTGTTCCACCATCCTGATGATGTGTGGCCCGGTGCAGTCGATTTGCCAAACACAGCAGCTTGGACTCAAGCGTTTACGTCACTGGTAGTTGAGATTGCTCTTCAAGCCGACTAGGGGCACTCATAATTTTATAATCAAAAGGGGTCAGGGTAATTTGATTTTCCTTCGATTGAGTCTAGCAACAGATGCTCTTGAACACCTGAGCTGTCAACGCGTTGCGTTCAGTGGAGCTTAGTTAGGGGAGCTGGGCGGAAGAATCCAAAAAGGCTTAGGCCTTTTTGTCCCCTGCGGGCTTCGCGCTGGTGCGCTTGTTGCTAACTGCTTCGCAGTTGGTCGAACCACCGACACGAGGATTTTCAGTAGACGTGTTGATCGATTCTTCAGTTGGATCAACGTGTTGCAAGCCCTAAATCAGAGTGTGCTAAGAAGTGCGCTACAAAATCCGAGCAAAATAGCGGGAAGAAATTGTATTTTTTCTCCGACCTCATTTAAAAGCATTGAATTATGAATCAGCTAATTAACCTTACGCTCAATTCCTTCCCAGTAAGGCTCTCGAAGCTGGTTCTTCAAAACTTTACCGCTGGCATTTCTCGGTAATACATCCACGATCTCCACCTGGCGCGGCAGCTTATAGCCAGCAAGATGGGATCGGCAGAATTCGATCAGTTCTTCTGTCGTTGGCTTCACGTCTCCCTGTAGTACCAGGAAAGCCAGCACCGATTCTCCCCATTGGTCGCTGGGAATACCGATCACGGCTGCATCTGCCACTGCCGGGTGTTGAAACAGTGCATTCTCTACCTCGGCGGGATAGATGTTCTCCCCGCCGGACACAATCATGTCCTTGATTCGATCCTGGATATAGATGTAACCGTCTTCATCCATTCTTGCAGCATCGCCCGTGTGCATCCATCCGCCCTTAAGTGTCTCGGCAGTTGCGTCAGGCTTGTTCCAGTAGCCTGTCATTACCTGCGGACCTCGAACCTGTAGTTCTCCAACCGTGCCAAACGGCACCTCCTGGTCGTTCTCATCGGCTATTCTGACGTCAGTTCCCAGTACGGCGCGACCGGCAGACGTTAACAGTTCAGGTTCGCTCTCCACAGCCCTGACATGGTCCTCCGGGCTCAGGCCGGTGGCGAGACAGGAAAGTTCTGTCATGCCGAAGCCCTGGGAAAATTCACAGCCGAATTTATCCATGGCGTTGACCAGTACTTCTTTGGCAATAGGGCTGGCGCCATAAGTGATACGGCGCAGCGAAGAAAAATCGCGACTACCCAGGTCTTGCACGTGAACCAGGCAGGCCTGAATCATGGCAGGCACCAGGGTGACTATAGTGATCTTTTCACTTTCCAGTTTGTTGACGACATTCAACGGCTCAAAGGCATCAACGATAACCAGTGAGCCGCCTCTGGCGATGACCAGCATTACCGTAACCGCGGCGGCGACATGGTACATTGGAGCCACTATCAAGTTTCGTTCACAAGAAACTCCCATGCTGGTAAAGAGTATGCCTGCCGTAATGTTCTCACAGACTGAATAATGATTAGACATGACTCCTTTTGGTAAGCCGGTAGTGCCGCTGGTATACATCTGGTAGAGCTGATCGGTATCAAAGATATCGGCATCTGGTTTGCTGTCATCGCTTACCAGCCAGTCATCGTAGGAAAACCAGCCTTCTTTATCTTCACTGCTACTTAAATGAATGAGTGCCTGTACGTTCTCTAATTCACTATGAACCGCAGCGACCCCGTCACTGAATTCTGGTTGACTAAACACCAGTTTGCTTCCCGAGTCATTCACAATATAGAGCACTTCTCTTGGGGCGAGTCGATAGTTAAGAGGAACCGGCACTACACCAACTTTCGCTGCACCGTAATACATGACGACCATATCGATCGAGTTCAGGGAGATGTAGGTAAAGCGATCGCCCTTTTTAAGGCCCTGGGCCAGCAAGGAATTGGCGAAGCGATTGGCAAGAAGATCGACTTCGAGATAGGACAGTTTTCGGTTGTCCATTTCCGCACAGGCATGACCTGGTGTTGCCTTGGCGAAATATTCAAGGTAGTCATGTAAGCGCATAGCTTCGCTCCTTTTCCAGGGTTATCAGAAGGCCACTTTCTCAATTCGAAAGTCAGGTCATTGGGTCAACGTTGACTCATGTTTTATTAATGACCAGGTTGATGAACTTAGCACGATAGAGTCTTTTGTAAATGGGAATTGCTACATTTACCTACTCCGCTCTCTTTGTGTGGATAGTTCGTGCCTGACCTGCTATAGCCATACTTCTCTGTTGTCATCCCTGCCGATGTTTCTCGACAGGCGCATCTGCATCAATTCACTCATGCCGCAGGCCTGCAAGAGTTCGATCACGCCTTTTCTATCTTCTTCCGCTAATGAATCCACATGGTTTTGCATACGACTTAACAAATAAAAGCGGTAGGGCTGCGCTATGGCCTTCACTGTGGTGCCTGTCACTTCGAAACTGGCTATCCCGACCTGTCGTTCGGCGGTGGTGTTGGTTGCCATTTCTTTATTCTGTTCCAGCCAGGCGTTGATTGTTTCCGCTGCTGCTGCGGTTTCCGGCACGAAATCGATGGCAATGTGTTGCAGCACCTCGATCAGGGTGTCCGGTATTTCGTCTTCAGGTAGATAGTTCTCTTCTTTTCGATCAAACTCCCCGATGTCTGGCTCGGGCCGGTTCATGCGCTCGACCCATCGGAAAAGGCGAATGGCCTTTGTCTGCATCAAGCGAATCGATTTCGGATCCCTGCCGAGGTGGGCAAACAGGGGGGCAATCATTCCAAAGTCACCGATACTTGGCTTGCCGCCAAACAGGTAGGGATACTGGTCGAAGTGTCGGTCCAGTTTTTCAATGAGGGTACAGTACAGCGACTCAACGAGTTCGAAGGTGGCCGGCACGGCACCGAAATTTTCGCCGGCGTTTCGCATTCTATCCATCTGTTTTTCGGCCATTTCCCTTTTGTCCATGTGTGGAGGGATGTAGCACTGAAAATGAAAGATCAGGAATTCGAGATTCTCTTCCGGGAAGTTCCAGCGGTAGTGCATCGCCGGTCGCAACAATCCTTCGGCGCCGATGACATCGAACAACAGGCTCAGGGTTTTCTGTTTTGGTGTAGAAGGAGAAAAGCGCTGACCACTTTTTTCTTCGTAATGATCGATAATGGCGGCGCCGTCTCGGATGACCTCACCGGTCTCCGTTTCAATGACCGGCACACTGCGGCGCCCGCCCATCTTTGGTAATACCTGTTCGAAATAATGTTGAGAAACCGGCACTGTTTCTCGGTAAGACAGCCCGGCCTTGATGAGGTAGCTGCGTGCTCTGCCAGTATAGAGGGATAGGGAGGAGCCATATAAAGTAATGTTAGACATTGAATCCGGTTCTCTTATCGATTGTAAAAAGTCTGTTTTAGCGGTCGAACAATCTTGTTTCTGCAAGTCATTATGGGTTAGGGAGAGACTTCCATTCCATCACGCCCGATGACAATTGGCCCATCGAAGTGATCGCTCATGCCGCGAGTAAACATGAGTTCTGCCTGATCCGTCGGTGGGATTGAAGGGAAGAAGTGGGTGAGTGCAAGTTTTTTCACACCTACTTCTTCAGCCATCTGCGCCAATGCCAGGGACTCTGCATGATATTCCATGCCTTCCTGAATCATTTCCACCTGTCGCTGATTGTTTGTTGCGCGCGCCATGCCGAGAGCCTGATTCCACAGTGTCTGGTTAGACACTTCGCTTACTAACAGATCAGCATTACGCGCGCCTTCAGCAAATTCCGGGCAGACACTCGTATCCCCGGAAATCACCACCGATTTCCCCCGGTACTCGAATCGGTAGCCTACAGCTGGATCGATAGGTTGATGACAAACTGTGAACATGGTGACTTTGAGTCCATCTTCTTCGTAGATGACACCGGCCTCACGCTCCATAACAGTAGGCTTCATCATTGCTTCGCTAAACTTGTCTCCGTGATGCGCAATCCGGTATTCAAGGTCGAGTCTATATGTGGCCATAATGCCATCTACAATTTCTTGCGCACCGGCCGGCCCTGTCACTGGTATCGATTTATCGATGCCGGCAATTGCAAAATTCAACAGAATTTCGCCCAGTCCAATAAAATGATCCGAGTGGTAATGGGTGTAGAAAATTCCGTCAAGGTCAGTGATGCCAGCCAGCCTCAACGGTGATACACAGTTGCGGCCAGTGTCTACCAGGAATATTTTTTCACCGGCAATGAGTGCCGTGCACGCCGAGGCACGGTCAGGTTGTGGAATGGGAATTCCTGTCCCGAGTAAGATAACCGACAATCCGGCACCTGGATCGCCTACCCGCGGAGGTACCACTAGACCCTGGGCATAGCTTGTCTGGTTCGGTGTCTCCAAGCCAATAAGCGCGAGGCAGATTATTGTAAGAATACTAATTTTGAAACTGGTAGTGCTGGATGACTGCGTCACTATTGAAGGAGAATTACAGGGTGTTTTGCTGATCATTGCTGTATCCATATTTTGGTTCATAAATAGAAAGCTCATAGATAGATAAACTTGATGAGCCTCTGATTAATTAGATAAATTGAAGGTGGCGCTTACAAGTAAACACAAGAGATTTTGCTCGGTGTCGGGAAATTTAAATTCGCTCCTGGTGTTCAATAAACAGGAGCTAAAAGTCGACGCGACATATAGATGCAACCAATGCAAACTTGAATTTCACCACGGACTTTTTATAACTGATCGATACCCAGGCCGCCTTCCACTTCGATGTTTAGTTGCCCTTCAAGTCCTGCCTTGCGGTGAATTGCACTCGCCTGGTAAGCAGGATCCTGGGTCATAGCAAACATTGCCTTGCGACTGGGATACATAACCAACGCAACGCTGTCCCACAGGTCCTCAACTTCGCCGAGCATCAGGCGGCTCACCCGACCGCCAAATATCATCTTGCCACCTACCTTTTTCACGTGTGCTCCGACTTCGCCGGAATAAATCCGGTAGGCTTCGGCACCGGTGGCGTCGGTTTCGCGACCATCCTCGTAGCTTGCCCGCTGCTTGAATTTGAGCAGGTTGAGCATATAGATAGGTGAGTCGTCGTCGCCTTCCTGGAATCCCTTGATTTGTTCTGCGTTCGGTTGGACCTTGTTTTCAACAATCATGTCGCTTCTACTCTTGATTAGGGGACGGGTGGCAGGGAAATCAGATTTGAGCATGCAGAGCAGGTCACTGCCAGACGCGTTAGTTAGTCCAGATTATGGTTTCGCGTTCGCCGTCCGGTTCATTTTCGAGGGTGTAATCGATGGATACTTCCCTATCGGTTAATCCTGGCCACAGTGGCTCGCTCATCTGCCCATCAATCTCATACAGAGTCTGCATCAAGAGTTCGGCGCGATCAGGCTGGCTGTCGATCAGGTTATTCCGTTCCGTCGGGTCGTCGTTCAGGTTGTAGAGCCAGCGTTGACCGTTCTGTTCCTGAACCTGGAGTTTCCAGCCATCCTGCTGCACGACTTTGTAGCCTGCATCGCGCCAGTAGAGTGGCCGGTTCAATGGCGGCTGCTCGGCATCCAAAGCCGCGTTCAAAATATCGACCCCATCAATAACACGATCATCTGGCATGTCGATGCCTGCGGCAGCCAGCACCGTTGGAAACACGTCGATATGGGCGACGGGCGAGCTGTATTCAGATGCTGCCGGAATCCTTGCCGGCCATTTGATGAAGTAGGGCACACGAATGCCACCTTCGAAGAAACTGAGTTTCCAGCCGCGATAGGGTTGATTGATGTCTGTTAAGCCCAGGTAGTTTGCGCCGCCGTTATCGCTGGTGAAGATGACGATGGTGTTTTCTTCCAGGCCGTTTTCTTCAAGTGCCGCAAGTACCTGACCGATACCGCGGTCAAGGCCACGTAACATGGCGGCATAGGTGCGTTCGGTATGATCCTCGATATGGCTTAGCGCATCATAGTCCGACTTTTCAGCCTGCAGTGGAGTATGGGGTGCGTTATAGGACAGAAACATGAAAAACGGCCGGTTTGCATTGGCCTCGATCGCGGTAACGGCCTCGCGGGAAAGGTAATCCGTCATATGGGAGTCTGGTTTGAAGGCTTCTCCCTGGTTGTAGCTGAGGGAAAACCGCTGACTCGCCCACAGGAAGCGATCAATCGGATCGAATTCCTGGCGTGAATTCACTACCTGAGGGTCATCGATGTCCATAAAGAGCCTGGCGCCACTATTGAATCCGAGGAACTCATCGAAGCCCTGGTCATTGGGTACAGTGCCGGCGACACTACCCAGATGCCACTTCCCAAGCAAGATAGAGTGATAGTCTCTTTCCTTCAGCGATTCTGCGATAGTCAGTTCGCTGGTCGGTAGGCCTAACTCTGAAGGGGGAGGGTATTCTGCATTCTCATCAATCCACCTGCCTCCTGTCTGGCGCGCAAAGCCCGGGGAGGTGGGTGTAAATTCGAATCCGGTTCGTGGGCCATAACGACCGGTCAGCAGGGCTGCCCTCGATGGGGCACAAGTGGCGTTTCCGGCATAGGCCCGTGGAAAATGCATGCCCTGCCGGGCGATGGAATCGATATTGGGTGTGGGGACTGTTCCGCCTGCAATACCGCCGCCGTAGTGAGTAATGTCATTCCAGCCCAGGTCGTCGGCAAGTATAAGAATGATGTTGGGCAGGTTGGCATCACTGGTTTGTGACCGTGTCTCGGGACCGACCAGCCAGTTAAATGGCCGAGCACTGGCAGCTTCTGCGGCAAACGATGTGTCTTGTAAGCGACCCTGTTGCAGAACGGCTAGTAATATGCAAAAGGCCAGTATTGCAGCGATTTCTATTTTTAATTTCACGGGTTTTATAGTGCCTGATACGTGTTTTGGTGTGTGTTGCCGGGTCACCGATAGTAGCATGATAAATAATGATGTACATTATTTTCCTGGTGGCTATCATAAGTCAGGATCAACACTGCCCCGGGCATACTGAAAGAGTCATTGAATTGGCTGTGTTGTAATGAAATAGGGAGTAAACAAATGGCCGACGTAGAAGTCCGACAGGCGCGCACGGTAGCTACCCGTACCCGACTGATGCGGGCTATGGAAAAACTCTGCGCACAACAAGGTGTAGAGAACGTCACGGTCCGGGCGGTAGTAGAGGCGGCGGGGCAAAAAAACGAATCGGCCCTGCAGTATCATTTCAAGAACCGCGAAGGCCTGATCGATGCTATTCACAGGTCACGATTCGCCCAGACCCTGGGAATAAGGCGCGAGCTATTGACCCAATGCCTGGCGAAAAATTCTGCTCCTTCGGTGCGGGAACTCTGCTACCTGATGGTTGCGCCCACCTTCCAGTTGTGCCGAAGTGATGCTGGCTATCGACAGTGGATCAAAGGATTTGGTGCGATAAATGCTTCGGTCAGGCATCCTATGGTGGAGGAAGAAGTCATCGAGGAAAGTAACAGCATTCGCATTATTGCCAGACTCTTGCGTGAACAATTACCCCAGCTTGACGAAGCAATGTTTGATAATCGCTATATTACCGTGGTTCGGTTTAGCGGTTTATCGATGTCAAACCATGCCAAAGAGAAAAATGCATTCCTCGGGCCGGAGTCTGATTTCTTTATCAGCAACCTGACCGATTTACTGACCGGGATATTTACCGCGGAGGTATCCAGTGAAACACGGTCGTTAACCGCAAAGCCCAAGCGATAAACAATTGCCGGGCAAACTACCGAACCAGGCAATCAAGAGACAGATTTGGAGAGAAAACATGAAGAAAATCCGGACAGAAAAGAGTAGCAAGAGCAGGCGTGAGTTTGTCACCAATGCAGGAGCAGCGGCAGGATTCGCAGCATTTGCTGGGCTATTCAGCGACACTGCCCAAGCGCAAACCATGGAGATTAACGCAATGGGCCCTACACCTGAACAGGCCCAGGCCTTTGCCCAGCTTTCGGACCGACCCGTGGTAATGGTAAATCTGACCAAGTTTAGCCGAGGCGGTGCCGGTGCAAGTGACTATGCGCAATACAGTGAAGACGTTGGGAAGATTCTGGCAAGTATCGGTGCCGAGGTGATTTTCCGTGGCGAGTGTCGCATGACATTTATTGGTGGCACCGAATGGGATGCAATCGCCCTGGTGCGCTATCCCAATTCACGGGCTTTATTGCAGATGGCACAATCGTCTGAATATCAAGCCATTTCTGGCAATCGCAGTTCTGGATTAGATGGACAGATGAATCTCGCAGTGTTTGAAACCTAGTCCTGCAATTTCACCTGGCGGATAGACAGGAAGAACATCACAGGAATCAGTAACACCAGCACTAGCTGGACGATTGCCGCCGGTGCGACACCAGCGGTTTCAATAGACTTGAAAAACCCCAGGGCGATTCTCGAACTCCATTCGAAGAAGAGAAACAGGTACATCAGGGGAATCAGGCATCGATATCGCAAGGCAACCAGCAGATACATGAATCCCACTATGAGTTGAGCGATCCCCCACTGGGCAAAAATGAAAACCACTGCTTCAGCGCCACCCTGGCTATAGGTGTCCAAGGGGATGGTGGCAATGGACTGGGCTCCTCCATCGGCGGCGAAGATGTGGA
>Ga0181604_10004519_pt1 | contig 11340 bp, 7 predicted proteins | sample 041ome_12_FD_148663 | JGI IMG/M metagenome (GOLD analysis project Ga0181604, IMG submission 148663) | Coastal salt marsh microbial communities from the Groves Creek Marsh, Skidaway Island, Georgia - 041410US metaG (spades assembly) | ecosystem: Environmental > Aquatic > Marine > Intertidal zone...
TTACGATGTCTACGCCAACGACATGAGTATACACACCGCCGGGCGGTTTAAACCCACACATTTGCGGCAAGAAAGCTTTGTTTTTGTATATTAAGTCTTCAGGAATTATGCCTGCTTTTAAAATTTGCTGGCCGTTGTAGATATCTTCAAGAAAAGCGTTGATCGCGGCAACGCGCTGAATGATCCCGCGTTCTAACATTCGCCATTCTTCGGCAGAGAGTATTCTGGGGATTAAATCAAAGGGAATCAGGCGTTCTTCTGCTTTTTTGTCGCCGTACACATTAAAGGTTATACCAACGCGGCGGAAAAGTTCTTCAGCAGTGGCTGATTTTTTAAACAACTTTTTTAAATCTTGATCGTCAAGCCAGGCCATCAGCCTTTCGTATGGCTGTCTGGTATTTTGACTATCGGGGCCCAGCATTTCATCAAACATTTTGATTTTATTTTCGATACAATTTTCTCCTAACTCTACACTGCTTTGAAATTCATGTCGATTAAAGTGCTATAAAGCGCCAAAGGGTGTGCAAAAGTAGCTTATCCCTTAGTGCATCTGGTGTGCTTTTCGTCGCCTGACGCAAAACGCTCATGGCTCTGACATAAGGTATCTCAGGGCTATCACTATCGTCTGGACCGGTCACTCAATTATCCCCAAAGCTAAGAAACAATCGCTGAGACAGCGTAACTTAATTCGCAGAATCAGCGAAACCGTATCTATCTTATTATTTTGATATATCTATCTATATATATACCTATGGGTATAGCAAAGGGAGCGCACGGTCTGATCATTTCAGCGGCAGCTAAATCCTGTACTCGTGGAATAAAAATATATGGCATTGCCTCCACCAACCCATCAAGCTCCGAGGTCGAAGGCGCAACATCCGGCCCAATCTAGACCCCACCCCCTTTAGTTAAATCCAAATCTGATTCAGAAACGCCCTCAGTAACCCCCGTTCGAGGACCGAGGGCGGAGGTTCCAGTCGCTATGTTGGAGAGAGTTGGCTCGTGAAACTCGAACCTCGGATTTAGACAAGGTTTGTGCTTTGATTGTCAGAGATAATCTAATAAAATGACGGAATAGCGGGATTTTTTAGACTTGAACTTGCCTGAGGCAGGCGTCGAACTTACCCCCGGGCACCACTACTTCATGCACATAACTGAAGAGCCACGATTCTGGCGTTAAATTATGCCATGGCAGTGATCATTTGCCTTACATTACTAGTTGCTGATCAGTTCTCTTTTGTGGAACGGGCGGTTTATGGTTTCGGTGCTATTTTGATCGGTATGGCCATACGTAACTTGGTTACAACCATGATCTCGGGTAAATAATGATTGGTGGAACAAGGCCGCCACTTAGCTCAAATAACCAAACCTCCAAATCAGAATTTTATTGATTGATAATACCTTTTATTTGCATACTGCTAATTTGGTCTAAAGTGTAGCCAATTTCTTTAAGAATTTCAATTGTTTGCGCACCAACGGGTTGCGGTGGCAAATGAACCCCAGATGGACTTTTTGACAGACGAAAAGCCACCTTTGGCACCATCAAACCATTGGCAATATTATCAGGCGCCTCAATCGTATGAACGACTTCACGACTAGAAATTTGTTCATCAGCTAGCGCCTCTTCCATGCGACGGATACGGGCTGCAGGAATGCGGTTTTCATTTAATAATATTTCCCAATACTCAGCTGGTTGCTGTACGATAATTTCGGCTAAGACTGAAGCCTCTTCTGCATGGCTATCAAGTCTCTGATTATTATCAGTCTTGATCATGTCCTCGCGGCCTAAAACTTTCCAGAGGCGTTTTTGTTGCCGGAGATTTGAGGCCGCTATCATCATCGGAACGTCCGCAGCTTCGTAGCAGCCTATAGTCGCAAAGGGGAACGCGTTGCCCTTCGGCTCAGGGTGCTTTCCGTTCCAAGTGAAGCCAGTGAGATGAGAACTACACAACGTCAACGCAACATCGAGCATGGAAACGTCTATAAACTGTCCTTTCCCCCCATTTCGCTCACGTTGAAACAAGGCCGATGAAATTGCAAAAGCAGCATTAGTGCCTGTCGCATAGTCAACCACTGGAGCCCCGGTCTTGAGAGGACGTCCATCATCATGGTGAGATGTCATCGCCATCATGCCTGAAAAGGCTTGAAGGATATTGTCATATCCAGTTTGGTGGGCCCTCGGTCCTGTGGATCCGAACGCTGAGATTGAACAGTATATGAGCCCTGGGTTAATCTCGGACAATTCTGAGTATCCAAGGCCCAACTCTTCAAAGGCTCCTGGTCGGTAATTTTCAACAAACACATCTGCGGTGGTAATAAGCTGCCTCAAAGCATCTTTACCTTCCTCGGTTTTCAAATTTAAAGCCAGCGCCCTTTTGTTGGAGGCCTGTGCCATGAAAGCGGTGCCCATACCAATATCACTCATAGTACGGTCGGATCCCTGCCAACGGGCCTGATCAGGGTCATCGGGAGCCTCAAGCTTTATGACATCAGCGCCAAGCAAGGCTAATTGGTAACTAGCAAAAGGCCCAGCAAGTACATGAGTCGTATCGATAACGCGGATGCCTTCAAATGCTTTATTCACTCTAATCACCTCAGATTTGATGGGGTTGGGCCGGTATTGGTAGCAAAAATAGCAGTAATATTGACCTTGTGCACCTTCTGTTTATTTTTGGTGTTGGGGAAGTCATGTCAGTAAATAAAAAAAATGATAGAAAACTGGGCATGAGAAATAAACTTTGATCAGTTGGAGTGCCGGCTATTTTAAACGGACTGCAGATGTACACAAGACGCAAGCCCCTGCGTCCTGCGGCCCCACCCCCTCTAATCAAGTCCAGATCTGATTCAGAAACATCCTCAGTAACCCTGTTTTTATGTGGGGTAAAATGTGGGGTGAATTCTACAGCTTGCTGTAAAAAGAATCAAAATCAATGGTTTGATTCTACATTAGGCGGACTTCCCCTCCGCCATTTCCTCCAATATTTTCAATATATTGCTGCGCTTCAAAAAAGATCTTGAGGCGCTTTTCCTGTTACACACCTCTTACACAGCTAAATTATGTGCTTATAGATCATTGAAATTAAATATGACAAGTTAAAGCAGTTTTATCATAATCCGCGTGTCGGGGGTTCGAGTCCCTCCGCCGCTACCATTCTTTTTCAAGTAAAACTGCCGGTTTTCTAGGTGACACACCATGTTTCAACATGAGTGTAGAATCTTATGAAAATACCCGTTTCGTCAACGCCTGTGTGACAGGTGTGTGACAGCGCTAATGCGAGCTGATGGGCTGATAAGCCAATGCTGTAGATATTAAGACAGGGTGTTAGCGGTGCATACTCTGACCCTGTTTCACTAGTGATCGCGCCGCAAAATAATGCCATGGCCTGAACCGGCAAGTGCTTCATTTTTCCAAGCGGGTTTCCCGTTAACAAGTACTAGGCTAATGCCGGCAGATGGCATGTCTGGCGATTTGTAGTCAGCACGGTCTGCAATTGTTGCGGGATCAAAAAGTACTAGGTCTGCCGCCATACCGGTTGCGATCCTGCCACGATTAGCAAGCCCTAGCGTTTTCGCGCTTTGGCCAGTCATCTTGGCAATTGCTGTTTGCAGCGAAAATAAGCTGCGATCACGGGCGTAATGCCCGATTACGCGCGGAAAAGTGCCCCATAAACGTGGATGTGGCCTCATATCATTTGGTAGCCCGTCAGAGCCTATGAGTGCTGGTGGATAGGCCATGATACGCTCTAGGTCTGCATCATCCATTTGATGATAGATCCCGCCCCCAGGCTGGAGCTTTTCAAGGGCCGAAATGTTGTCGACCCCCCATTCGGTGGCAATATCATCTAGGTCGCGGCCAGCCATTTCTGGATGAGGGGTAGACCAGGAAACAGTAACCTTACGGCTGTCCATGGCAAAGGATTGTAGCAGCACCGTGGAACTGGCGGTATAGGGGTAAACATCTAGGTCAAGCTGCAACTCATCGCGTGCTTTAGAAATCATTGCCAAAGTAGTGCGGGAAAGCCCAAATGCCGCCTCACCACAACATTTGTGATGAGAAATCAGCGTTCTCACTCCAGAACGTCGCGCAATATCGATTGTCTCAGCAACCGCTGCAACAACACCACTTCTTTCGTCGCGCATGTGAGTTGTCCAAAGACCGTCGACATCAGCCACAACCTCGGCCAGTGCCAAAACCTCATCCGTGGAGGCCGCCTTCGCTGGCGGATAGGCAAGACCGGTCGAAAACCCATTCATGCCAGCTGCCAGCGCGGTTGAAAGATCTTTTTGCATAGCGGCCAGTTGGCTGCTACTGGCTGGAAGCTGGAGATCGTCCATTGCACGCGCACGCAATACTGTGTGACCAACAAGCGGTAGAACGTTTACCGTGGGTGCGGAGGCAGCCAGTGCCTCCATATAATCATTGGCATTAGTAAAACGGAACGAGCTGTTGTCACCAAGCAAATCAAGTGGAGGGATCAGGGTACTGTGTCTTGCAAGAGGTGAGGGCGAGGCGCTGATTCCGCAATTGCCAACAACAACAGTGGTAACCCCCTGACTTAGCTTCGCCTTCATTCGCTTTGAATCAAACACCGCCATATCATCATGGGTGTGGATATCTATGAAACCCGGGGCAAGGGCAAACCCGCTGCCATCCATTTCCTGTTTTGCTCTAATGGGCTGAGTATCAGCTCGACTTTCAGCAGTGCTGAGTGAAATGATGCGCCCATCGGCAATTGCGCAACTTCCTCGCCACGGAGCATCACCACTGCCATCGAAAATTTCCACATCACGGATCAGCAGATCAGCAACGACAGCCTTTTTTTGTTTTTTTCCATCAGCTGGCATATCTTACTCTCTTTTTACTGGTTTCAGCACGGTTTGAGTTCTTCTTAGGTTGCCACTTTTATTTGGGTAAAAAAATAAGGTTTTGGCTGTCAAAATATGCTTCAAGATTAGTTTAGGGTTCCATAATGATTCATCTCTCGTCAATCTCTGTGTGACAGGTGTGTGACAGCGCTTGTTGTATGCGATAATATGCGAGTGTTACCTCATTGCCACAGCGAAACATAATTCGGTGAGAGAAACTGTTCACAAGGCTTGAAATAACATTGTTGTGGTATTGGATCAAAGGCGGTCTCGGGCTTTGTCTGGCTCCCGAGGTAGCAGCTGCTGACATGTCTCTTTATTGATAGAGTTTTCAAGAAAACATTTTAGGTAAAATCTGCCCTTCAACTGGCACGGGCCCCTGAAATATTTAGCCAACAATATGTCCCATTTCATACCTTGCTTCATATATTTCAAGGTCTTGACCGTGTCAGACTGCTTCGGCATTGTCAGCAGGGATAAAAATATACCAGATTTCTGGTCAAAAGTCCTTTGTTCCAAGGTAGGTCTTTTTATTATGGCCGAGGACCTTGCTGCTGGAGTATTTATCCAATTATTGCAAAGGTAGGAATTGCATGGAATTTGATACAATCAAGATCGACCGTATGGATACGGTTTATTTGCTGACGCTTGATCGGCCTGAGCGACTCAACGCGATGAGCCAAAAAATGCTGTCAGAAATCACTGTTGCCTGTGACATGTTTGAGAAGGACCCCTCTGACATGTTTGAGAAGGACCCCTCCTGTAGAGTTGTTGTTGTGACCGGCTCTGGTAAGGCGTTTACCTCTGGCTTTGATTTACAGGATCAGGCGCAAAAAACGCCTAAAGGGATTGATGAGTGGCGGCCAATCCTCCAGCGCGACTTTGATAACGTCATGCGCTTCTGGAATCTAAAAAAACCCACTATCGCAGCTGTAAACGGTCCGGCTCTCGCGGGTGGGTGCGAACTCGCAATGGCCTGTGATATTACGATAGCTGGAACTTCAGCAACATTTGGTGAGCCGGAAGTTAAGTTTGGGGCTGGCATTGTCGTAATGCTGCTGCCTTGGATTGTTGGCCCAAAAAAAGCAAAAGAAATTGCTTTTCTTGGGAAAGATCAGTTGGGCGCGGAGGAGGCCTGTGACCTTGGCATCGTCAATCAAGTTGTTCCTGACGATGAAGTATTAGCAACAGCGCTGAAAATGGCACGTGCAATAGCAGTTGTAGACCCCATGGTAATACGACGAACAAAACAACAAATTAACGAAAGTATGGAAATTGCTGGTATGGCAAGGGCGTTAAAACATTCATTAGAAATTGACCTAGAGCTGGAAGGGGAAGGCAGTGTTGACAAACAAGTTTTTCTCGATGAGCTCCGCAAAGGGGGGCTGCGTGGAGCATTAACGTGGCGCGACAAGAGGTTTAGCGTTTGAGCAGAGATCTGTCGAAAGTAACTGATTTTCACTCAGCGCTAATGGCAGCGACCGCTGGTGGTGTATGGGATGACTTAGGTTGGCTGAGTATGGCCGATATTCAGCAGATGGCCAGCGTTCTGCATAAGGCTCTCCGACAATCTGGATTATCCCCCAGCGAACCGGTGCTTATTTCAATTGGAGGCCGCGCCGAAGACATTGCTAAGATCTTGGCAGTTATTGGGGCAGGAGGGGTTGCTGTACCGTTTCACCACAAATCCCATAACAATACGCGCGTCTATCTTGAGTCTTCAACGCGCGCGAGATTCGTTTTGTCGACGCCCAACCTCAAAAAACGCAGCCCGCCTGAACTAAAAAAGATTTCAGAGGTCATGCCACCAAAGCGTCTGTTGCTGGACGGTGCTGCTATGATCACATATACGTCGGGGTCCACCGGCAAGCCCAAGGGAGTTGTACTATCGAGAGACAGGATTTCAGCCAAATTTCACACAATCCTTGAGTCTATCGATATGGAAACGGAACCCTTTTTTGTGGTGCCTTTGCAGCTCCAGTTCAGCTTTGGTCAGTGGGCTACTTTTTTGCCATTAATGAGAGAGGGGGTAGTTCACATCACAGAGCAGTTCTCGGCTAACTGGGCAAGCCAAATCATTCGTGACAAGCCAGTAACACACTTTGCAGCTGTCCCGACTATGCTGCGGCTAATGTTGGAAGGTGAGCGCGTTGAAAGACACATGCACATATTAACCGGAGGAGAAGCAGTGAACTCCAAATTAAGCAGTGCTCTTTTTAAACGTTGGCCAAATGCCTCCATACATGGAATATACGGCTTAACCGAAACCGGAACCTGTGACATTTTTCGCCGTGATAAAATAGACCTTCCTTCTAATGACAGCCTTGGTTATCCGGCAAGACATATTCAGGTTAAGACAGACCCTTTAACCTCCGAACTACTTATCAACACCCCTTTTGCAATGCTTGGTTACCTAGATATGCCGGAGTTAACCGACGAAACAATTTGCGGCGGTTGGATCAGAACTGGCGATATTGCTGAAATCAACGAAGATGGTGGTGTGAGTCTCCGTGGCCGAATAAAGGACCTAATAAACAGAGGTGGCAATAAGGTTGCGCCGATTGAAGTTGAGGCTGTTTTTGCAGATCACCCTGATATCAAAGCTGTTTTAGTAACAGGCGTTCCCGACCCAAAGTTTGGTGAGTCCATTCATATGTTAGTAGTACCCAAAAATGCGAAGGCTCCGACCAAACAAGCTTTAATTGATTGGGCTAAAGATCGAACTGAACGGTTTAAGTTGCCGGATGTTGTGCATTATGGGGAGGAGCTGCCGCTTGGGCCAACTGGAAAAGCAGATAGGACTGCGCTACGTCATGGCATTCTTGGCCAAAGTGCTTGATGAGTAGACGCTACTTAGATCATGGCAGTGAGCGAAGTATTGGACTTTTGTTATTAGCCGAAGTTGGCGCAATGTCTTTATGGTTCGTGTCCAATGCGATTTTGCCTGAATTGGCGATAGAGGCTGAAATTGGCGCTTGGACTGAGGGATTGCTCTCAACCGCGGTTCAGGTTGGTTTCGTGATTGGAGCTTTAATGTTAGCTTATCATGGCACCGCAGACCGCTATGATCCTAGAAAAGTTTTTGCTGTTGGGTCAATCATCGCTGCCCTTAGCAACTTGCTATTGGTCCTAACAATACCTGGAAGCTCAGTTCAAATATTACTGAGGGGTATAACAGGATTCTGCCTTGCTGGAGTATATCCCGTAGGTATGAAAATTGCCGTCGGATGGACGGTGAAGCGTCGAGGTATTGTGGTTGGAATGCTTGTTGGAGCACTCACGCTTGGTTCAGCTGCTCCGCACGGCTTAGTTTTAATTGGTGGTGCAGACTGGCGTTTAACAGTCTTTTTGGCCAGCCTCCTCGCGTTTGTTGCCGCAGGGTTGATAATGTTTGCACGGCTTGGCCCATACCATGCAACTGCAGCACGTTTTGATCCGTCTGTACTTTGGTTGGCTTGGCGATTGCCAAAGGTCCGATTGGCATATGCAGGATATTTTTGTCACATGTGGGAGCTTTATGCGTTCTGGGCTTGGATTGCAGCTGCGCTGACGGCATCTCTTACCTTGTCAGGCGTTGATGACCCTATAAAAGTAGCGCGAATAACAACATTTATCTCAATAAGTTTTGGCGGACTATTGTGCGTTTTTGCTGGAGTTTTGGCCGATAAGATTGGCAAAGCGGTAGTTGCTGGTGGAGCGATGGCAATAAGCGGGGGGCTTGCAATTGCAACGGCGATTAGTTTTGGTGGCCCACCAACTTTAACCATCTTATTTGTCTTTTTGTGGGGGGTATTCGTAATTCCTGATAGCGCACAATTTTCAGCTCTCGTTGCCGATAATGCACCACCAGACCGTGCCGGTAGTCTGCTCACATTTCAGACAGCAATCGGTTTTTTACTGGCGGCTATTGTCGTGCAGACAATTCCAATAATGGCGCAAAGTATGGGCTGGCCAGTTACACTGGCTTTTTTGGGGGTAGGTCCAATTTTGGGCACTGAAATGATGAGGCGTTTGGTAAAATATTAGCACCCATGATGCTGTTTGTTAGCTTATGAACACCAAGGTGCCTTGGCTGTGTCAACGCTTGCAAATAGGCTTTTGTGGGTGGAGTGTCGGACGAAATGTGGGACAAAAATTCAGCTGTTTTAATTCATGAATCGTTTTCAATAGCTTACAAAAACTTTTGGAAGACTTCCCCTTCCGCCATACTCCTCTAATCTTTGGTCGGATCGTTAGCAAGCCTTACAGGTCAAATCGCCATGGTTCAGGGTAGAGACGATATCCTTCTTTTTCACGGGCTAGGTGACTGAAGGCGGGGAAATGCAAATGCATTCCTGCGACTAGCATTTTCTCACTAGCAGCCATATCAAAAATTCGTTTACGTGTTCGAATGGCAGTCTCAATATCAGAGTCAAAAGCGATAGCCACTTCAGGGCGTGCCAGCTGGATTTCAGGTACGTGCACCGTGTCGCCCCAAATTAGCAAGCTTTGCCCATTGCTCTCTACAAGATAGCAGCAATGCCCGGGCGTGTGGCCAAATGCATGAATGGCATGAATACCCGGAAACACCTCGCTTTGGTTGCTAAATAGCCGTGTTTGCTTTTTGTAAGGTGCAATTTGCTCTCTTGTGGCTTGAAAATAGAGGCGTTTGCCGCGTTCGTCAGCCCTTTCCATTTCAGCGTCATTCAACCAGTGTTTTGGCTCGTTCTCGTGCACCACCAGTTCTGCATTGGGAAAATTCTGAGATTGGCTGACCATATTGAACAAACCGGCTGAATGGTCTGGGTGCATATGTGTTAAAAGAACTGTGTCGATCGTTAGCGGGTCAATGTTTGCCGCTTTCATGTTGGCGAGCATCTTGCCTGCAGATGCTTGCATGTAATCGCCAGCCCCGGTTTCGATTAATGCCAAGCGTGCCCCATTTCGCACAATGAAAGCGTTAATATGAGTGCAACGGTTGGCATTAAAATGTTGCGCAAGCAACGCACGCGCGTCGGCGTAATCAATATTGCGCATGATATCTACGTCACCTGAGAGATAGCCGTCGGATAACGCTGTAATAGTTAAATCACCAACGCGGCGATGATAAACTCCGGCAACTTGAACCGTTGGCATTTCAGACATTGTTCTTCCTTTTACCAATTTTCCTATGTTATTTTAATGTTAATGCTATTTTAATGCTAACTTGAATCCAGACCACGCAAATCAAACAAACAGTAGCATTAAGCTTGTTTTCATAGTCTTTTAGGAATCATTGATTGACCCGATATTTGGCTACAAAATTCCAATCGATATCATAACCAAATCCAGCACTTTCATTCAGATGAAGATAGCCTTCCTTTATTTCAGCTTTTTTGGAAAAAAGACCTCCATGCCATAATGGGTTCCTATCCGGGTCTCCGTGTGATTCTGCTATAAAGCCAGCTCGTGGAAATGCTGATACTAAATGTCCATGCATTTCCGGGGCAAGGTGCGGCGCAATGAATATGCCATTTTGTTCAGCCATGTGGGCAATTCTTAAATGCTCGGTGAAACCTGAATGACGGGTTGAGTCAAACTGAATAAATTTGATGCCACCGTTCTCGATGAAGTCTCTAGCCGTGAATCTGTCAAATAGACGTTCACCATGGGCTATAGGTATTGATGTGGCCTCAGCTAACTTAGCAAAATCAGCTGGCTGGAGATACCAATGGAGTGGTTCTTCCAGCCATGTAAGGTTGAAGGGCTCCACCGCTTTGGCAAAATGGATGCATTCGTTGAGGTCGTAGCAAGCATTCATGTCCAGCATCAACATGGCGTCACCAATAGCCTCCCGCGTAGCTTTGACGCGTTTAACTTCTTCTTCCAATGTGTGATGCCCAACCTTTAGTTTAACTGCTGTATACCCCTGATCAATGAAGGCTTTCAGTTCGGCTGCGCAGGCTGTTATAGGTGCGCCCTTTTTTAGATAGCCGCCAGTCGCATAGACCGGAATTCTGGATTTTTCGCCTCCAAGTAACCTAAACACTGGCATATTGGCAGCTTTTCCTTTGATGTCCCAAAGCGCATTATCGATACCTCCAATAGCTGCAGTGATCTGAAGCCTGTCCGTTCTGGACAGAGGTGGGGGTAACCCGTCTTTAGCGTTCGCACCATAAGGACGCGGTGAAGTAAGTGAAAAAAGTTTATCCCAGATCACAGTTGAGGATCGAGCATCCATGCCTTTGATGATAGCACCAAATTGTTGAACATAATCAAGCACCTTTGAGAGGTTTGGTCCAGTGACTTGGCCAACCCCTTGAAGCCCGCTATCGGTGTTGATTTCGATTAAAAGGCAGGACATCTCAGAAAATGATTCTTGTGCGGTCCATGTTTTAACTTTGAGTGGCACGCTTATAAGATGTGCTTCTGTAGTCTCAATTTTCATCAAGTAATTCCGCTTAAATAGGAGTGAGTTTGACCATGATGGACAAAGCTACACCAAATAAAATTCGG
>Ga0181604_10004546_pt1 | contig 11295 bp, 6 predicted proteins | sample 041ome_12_FD_148663 | JGI IMG/M metagenome (GOLD analysis project Ga0181604, IMG submission 148663) | Coastal salt marsh microbial communities from the Groves Creek Marsh, Skidaway Island, Georgia - 041410US metaG (spades assembly) | ecosystem: Environmental > Aquatic > Marine > Intertidal zone...
TGCTCACGCATCGTATCGTAGATGTACTCGAGTCCATCATCGCGCCACGGCATCGATCGCCGACGCGGACGGCGAATCGATCGCGTCGCGCGTCACGTCGCGTCGCGCGCGAAACGACGATCGCGCATGCGCGCGCGCGACGACGCGATAGCGTCCGCGTCGCCGCGCTCGATCGCGGCGCGCGCTTCGACGCCGCGCGATTCGGCGTCGCAGAGAAAGCGGTGCAACTGTAAAAATTCAAAATGTCTCAAGCTGTACTGCGAGTGCTTCGCGAGCGGGAAGTACTGCGACGCGTGCAACTGCGCGGGGTGCAAGAACAACGTCGAACACGCGCACGAGCGACAGTCGGCGATCGAACAGACGCTGGAGCGGAATCCGAACGCGTTTCGACCGAAAATCATCAATCAGACGACGAACGGGACGCTCGACGGCGCGGGCGCGGGCGACGGCGCGACGACGGAGGCGAGGCACAATCGTGGGTGTCACTGTAAACGGAGCGGGTGCTTGAAAAAGTATTGCGAGTGCTTTCAGGCGGCGATATATTGCGTGGAACGGTGTCGGTGCGCGGAGTGTAAGAATTTCGAGGGGAGCGAGGCGCACGAGGAGGTGAAGCGAACGCACGGACCCGACGCGAGGTTTCACGATCACGCGAGTGCGGTGACGTCGCCGAGCCCGGGGCGGAGGAAGATGCTCGCGACGCAACAGACGATGAGCGGGCGCGAGGGCGGACACGCGCTCGTTCAGGCGTCGCCGAAGCGTGGAAATCAGAGGGCGTCGATGGAGAGCGATTCGAGCGGCGGCGGCGAACGCGGGGCGTCGTCGCGGTATCAGAAGCGCGCGCCGTCGCGCGAAGCGGTGTCGGTGCCGTTGATGCATAATCTGGTGCAGCAAGGCGCGGTGGAGGAACTGGCGCGCATTTTACTCTGCGTCGCGGATGAGACGAAGGCGTCGACGCCGAGCGACGGCGCTCGCGTCGGCGTCGCCGCCGTCGCCGAGCTCGCGGCGAACGCGACGAACGAACGTCACGGAAACGACGCGAAGGACGATGATGAAACTTTAGACGATTTGATGTGCGACGAAGCCGCGGATGAGATTCGAGGCGCCGCGAAAGTCGCCGCGAGCCACGCCGCCGCCAAAGCCGCGTACGCCGACCGCGAGCGCGCGCTCTTGGGCGAGCTCGAGCGCGTGGTTTCGCGCCTGACGCACAACGCCAAGGCGCGCGTGGAGCACGCGAAGAAGCAGCAGCGCGCGGTGAAGCAGCGCGTGGCGTAGCGTAGCAAAAGAGTAGCGGCGCTCCACCGTCGACGATTTGTAGCGACGCCGAGCAACGAAAGCGCCTCATCCTCCACACTCGCGCGCGCTCGGACGCCGTTCGCGACGTCCGACGCCGTGTAAAAACGAAAACACATCACACATCGCGTCGCACGTCGGTCGGCGCCCTACCTCGCGCGCTCGAGCGCGTCGTTTGAGGCGCGAAAGCGTTCGTCAGGGCATGTCCGCTTCATCCCTTTCGACGCCTCGAACGTCGCGCGTTCGCCGTTTCACCGCGCGCGATCGCGCGTTTCAACGCCGACGATGCGGCGCGCGCCGCGCGCGCGCGTCGAGCGACGCGGCGACGACGAGAATCGCGCTCGACCGCGTCGAAAAGGCGAAAGAGACCAAACGCTTGGACCTGAGCGGGCTCGGCTTGCGAGAGATTCCGGGCGAAGCGCGAGAATTGAGCGATTTGATCGAATTGCAGGTGTCGAATAATTTATTGTACGAAATATCGGGCGATTTGATCGCGAGGTTTGAGAAATTGGAGCGATTGGGATGCGCCGGGAATCGCCTGCGAGCGCTGCCGCGCGAGGTCGGGGGGTTGAAGTCGTTGCGGGGAATCTGGGCGCACGGGAATTTGTTGAATCGCGTGCCCGAAGAGATTGGCAATTGTGAGAGTTTGCGAAATTTAGTGCTCGGGGGCAATCGCCTGCGCGAGCTGCCGAAGACGTTGGGGAACTTGAAGAACTTGGAAGAGCTTTCGGCGCCGGGAAATCAGCTGACGTCGCTGCCGGATTTGGGATCGATGCCGCTGTTGCGAGAGATTGATTTACACGGGAACGCGATAGAGGCGTTACCGGAAGATATGTCGGGCCTAAAAGCGCTGGAGACGCTGAGCTTACAAGGGAACAAGCTGAAGACGATTCCCAAGAGCGCCGCGACGCTGCGACGTTTGCGGGCGTTGAATTTAGCCGAAAACGTCGTCGAACGACTTCCGAGCGAAATATCTGAGATGACGATGTTGACATCGCTTTGGTTGTACTCGAACGCCTTGAAAGAGTTACCGGAGACGATGAAAAAGATGCCGTCGCTTCGTCAGCTGTGGATCGAGGGCAACCCGGAGATTGCGGTCGACGGCGCGCTCGACGACTTTGTCGCCGCGATGGCGGGTCACAAGACGCTGAAAACGCTCGGCGTCGACCAACACCAGATGGCGCGCTCAAAAACGCGCGATGAATTCGTTTCAGAGGCGGAAATCCCCGAAGAGGCCCCGGATGGATACTTCAAGCTCGTGCGATGGGACTCGGCGAATGGCGACTCGCGCGCGCCCGTACTCATCGTATCGTTTGGAAGCGCCCCGGGCGTGCCCAACTGGGGCGGATTGTTGAAAAAACTTCAAAAGAACGCGAAAAGTGGGGACACGTACGACGTGCTGTACGTGTGCGACGTCGAGAGATCGTGGTACATGTCCAACGTCATGAGTGTCGATCAAGACGCCGAGTTTGAGCGATGGTCATCCTATCTGCGAAATGCGTGCGAAAACTACGAGCGCGTGCTGTACATCGGTGATTCTATGGGCGCAAGCGCGTCGTTGATGTTCGCCGAGCACGCCACGCGCGTGCTAGCTTTTTGCCCGCAAGTCGATTTATACGCTGCGAGCATACGCCCGTCGCGCTCGCAAGCGTGGTTTCGCCGTTTCAAGCGCGTGCTCACGTCTGGTCTCGAGAAATCCGCCGCGAAAGTGTCTGTCCACACAGGCTCGTGGGATCACGACAAACATCAAGCTTCACTGCTACCACAAACCAAGATTGAGCACGTGGTGCATCGCGTGGATTCGCACAGACTCGCTCTAGCGCTCGACGGCGAAGAGAAATTGTTGCCGATCATCCAGGGCGCTTTTGAGAGCGAAATCGCGATCGCGCGCGGTGAAGTCGCCGTATCCGCTAGCGGCGATGGCGCGAACGTGGGTAAGTCTCACAGCGCGTTAGATGCGTTCGCGCCTTGGCAAAGTATAGAACTCAAGTAGAATTCGTTGTCGGCGGCGTTTGTTTGTTCGCGCGGGGTAAAAGTTCGTCGCGTCGCGCGTTTCGCGCCGAATTTCTCATCTCTAATATCATGTACATCATTTCTACGCGTCTACTATTTTTCACGATTTTTTCAAAGCCTTGGCGATGGCGAACGCGAGGGTCGGCGGGGCGAGCTCGGACGCCGTCTCGCCTTGCGCGTTTCGAAGCGTGGCATCCGCGCCGTGTCGTAACAGCGCATCCACCGCGTGCTTGCGATTGAACAAGCACGCCAAGTGTAACAACGTCATCCCAGAATTATCCTTCGCGTTTACATCCACGCCATGTTCGTCGAGAAGACGCTCGAGCCCGATCGCGTCGTTCGCCTTGATGGCTTCGCGCGCGCCCGCGCTCGAGGCGTCGTACGACGCCAAACCGTCGTTCCCGTTCGCGACACCACCATTCGTCGTGAGAAGCGTCGCACGATTCAACATAAACGACGACGTGACCATCGGCGTCGTTTGCATCGTCGTCGTTCGCGTCGTCGTCTCTCGCATCTCCTCCTCTTCGAACGCGCTCCCGCTCGAATCGTCCCTCCGCGCCTCCCCTTCCCCTCGTTCGCCCAGCGCGTCGCTCGTCCCGTGCACGCGCATCGTCGATCGCAGTAAACTCTCCAAACCACCACCACGCCTCGGAATCGGCGCGTCGTCGTCGTCGTCGTCGTCGTCGTCCTCACCCGCGCTCGCGCCGTTGTCTCGTTCGCCGTCCGTCCTCGAGCCTTCGACCCCTCCCGCGTCACCTCTCACCCCCAGCGTCGCCCGTTCCCGCGCCCCTCCCGTTCCCGCGCTCGTAAAAAATTCCACGACCTCATCGCACGCGCGCAATTCCCGATCGCGTCCCACGGCGTCGAGTATGAACTGAAATCCTTCCCTGCGCGTCTCGCGCACCGCCGGCGTTCGCACCAGCGCCTTCTTCGGCATCGTCGGCAATCGCGCCTCGTGCCTTCCTCGCGCCGTCAGCGCGCGATGCAGCGCTTCGAACGCGCTGTACCGCTTGTGCGCGCGAAACGTCACCGCCTCGCGCGTCGTCGTCCGGTCGTCGTCGCAATCTTTCTCATTCCCATCGTCGTCATCGGTTTTCGCGCGCGCGCGCGCGATGGCGACGTACCGAGGCACGTCCGTGACGAGCGCGACCTCGTAGTACTCCGTCGTCGTCGGCGCGCCCGTGTCGCGATCGACGAGCGGCGCGCCGTCGCCGACGACGACGCGAAACATGTCGCGATGTGACGACGCCGGCCGCGACGCGACGCCCGCGCGTCACTCCTCGACGTCGCGCGCGTCTCGAGCGCGCGACCGCATGCCGCGCGGACCGCGCGCGAGCGCGAGCGGCGCCGTCGGACGCGCGGACGCGCCGTACGACGCGCTGAATCGCGTGCGCGAGAGCGGCGAGGGCGTCGATGAAATTCATCGGCGTTGGCGCGCCGCGCACGCGTCTGGAGACGCGCCCGAGATCGAATTCGCGCGCGGGAGCGAGGGATTACTGCCGGAGTACGACGTCATCGTCGTCGGCGCGGGACTGAGCGGATGCACGATCGCCGAGCGGTGCTCGAGGGCGCTGGGGATGAAGGTGTTGACGCTCGAGCGGCGCGCGCACGCGGGGGGGAATTGCTACGATTACGTCGACGCGCGGAGCGGGATACGATGCTCGAAGTACGGCGCGCATTTATTTCACACGAAACACGCGCGCGTGTGGGAATACGTGACGCGGTTCAGTGAGTGGGTGCCTTTCGATCATCGCGTGCTCGGTCGGGTGACGCGGACGAGCGCGAGCGAGGAGGGGAAGCGAGCGCGCGTGCTCGTGCCCATACCGCCGACGCGAGCGACGGTGAACGCGCTGTTCGATGATGCAGACGTGCGGAGCGATGAAGATATGGAGGCGTGGTACGAACGGGAGAGGATTCATCCCGAGGGCGGGCGGGCGCCGGCGAACGGCGAGGAGGCGGCGCTGTCGCGCGTCGGACCGCGGTTGTATGAGGCGATATTTAAGCATTACACGAAGAAACAGTGGGATAAGTACCCCGAAGAGTTAGACGCGAGCGTGTTGATGCGGTTGCCGTGTCGAACGAGCGCGGACGATCGGTACTTTAACGACCCGTGGCAGGCGTTGCCGAGACGCGGGTACACGAGAATTTTTGAAAACATGCTTCACGGGGACGAGAACATCACCGTTCGGCTGAATTGCGATTATTTCGCGATGAAGCGGGATGGAACTCTTCCCAAACACAAATTTTTAGTGTACACGGGACAGATTGACTCGTACTACGCCGCGCTTGGGATGCCAAAGTTGGAGTACCGCTCGTTGCGCTTTGAGGAAGAGTACGTCGAGGGCGTTAAAGACGAAGACGCCGACGATGCCGATGCCGACGACGACAGCGGCTTGTTTTTCCAAGAGGCGATGGTGGTGAATTATCCTGGCCCTGACGTTCCGTTCACGCGTATCGTCGAGTATAAACACATGCCGAACCAACCCGAAGGTAGACATCGCGAACCGGGCACGCTCGTCGCCCGCGAGTACTCGAGCGCGACGGGCGAGCCGTATTACCCCGTCCCCAACCCCGAAAACCGCGCACTGTACGAAAAATACGCGGAATTAGCGAAACATGAACCTGGGGTCGCCTTCGTCGGTCGTTTAGCGAGTTACAAGTACTTCAACATGGACGAAGCCGTGTTAAACGCGCTCGAAATGTTTGACAACTTGCGAGACACCGGCGCGTTGGTCGTCAAGGAAAAATCTTGATCAATTCGCGTGGTCGTGTTTTTGGGTCTCCGTCGCGTCGAACGCGTTCTACACGTAGTTTTTGTGGATGTCAAATTTTTCTAGAATTTTTACCGTCACTCGACCGTCGATTCGACCGCGCGATGCACCGGTCGATATCCGCCGCGCGCGGCTTGGCGCCGCGACCATCAGCGAGCCGCATTCGCACGCGCGCGCGCTACCGCAAGAGGCGTGAACCGCCGTGCGATCGACATGGGTGTATCAAACACCGCCCTGTGCGCGTTCGGCGTGCAATTCTTCGGCTATATCGCGCTGTCGACGGCGCTAGAGCTCTGGTTTTACGTCGACTGGAGCGGCAAACGCGACTCGAGCGCGACGCATTCGCGCAAAATACAGCGCCACAAACGCGCGTGCGGCACCGTTCGCGCGCACAAAAGTGACCCATGGGGGCTTCCATTGTATCAGCTGCTGTGCGCGAGAAAACCGACGCCGGATGGGCGAGACGAGTGTTTTGAGCATCATCGATTGTTCGCGTCTGTGAATTTGCTGACTTCGGCGACGTTTGCGGGCGTCGTCGGCGAGACGGTGAATCGCGGGGCGCCGTACACTTCCCTATACGGCGGCTCGGCGTTTGATTTGAATTGTGGAATTTTAGCGTGCGTCTGGGCTTTCGTGAAAGCGGTGGCGTGGCAGAGCGTCGCCGAGTACGCGTGGCATCGAGCGATGCACTCGCGGTTCGCCTACGCGAGATGGCACAAGGCGCACCACGCGTACGCGAGCCCGTGCGTGTGGTGCGATTTGTGCATACACCCACTCGAGGCGTTGGGGTATTATGTGATATTGTACAGCCCGGCGTTCGTGATACCGATGCCGAAGGCGAGCTTTTTGGCGTACATTTGCGTCATGGGCGTGGCGGGAGTCTTAGATCACAGCGGCGTCGACGTCGCCGTGCGCGCGAGAGGGTGCGGCGTCGCCGTGTACGACACTAAGTTTCACGACTTGCACCACGCGCGGTTCAACGTCAACTACGCGTTTCCGTTTGATTTCATCGATCGCGCGTGCGGGACGTACGCCGAAATCAAACGCGACGCGCGCGCCGGGTAGGATTGTCGTGGATTAAATTAAAAGCACGATTAGGATTAGGACGACCAATTAGGATGTTTCATTAAGAGCGCGATCGGGACGATCGATCGATCGATCGAGCGACGTCGTCGCGTTCGACGACGACGCGTCTCGCGTCTGCTCCGCGCCGCGTTCGCGCCGCGTGGTCGTTTCACACACGGCCCGACGCCGCGATGGATGTGCGATCGCGCGTCCGCGGCGTCGCCATCGACGCGCGCGTTTCGCGATGGCGACGCTCGCGGCGCGCACCGACGGCACGCCGGACGCGCGCGAGGTGTGGCGACGCGCGCGCGATGACGAGCGCGCGACGCGCGCGCGCGAGGACGCGATGCGAGACGAGGTGCGACGACGACGACGGATTCGACGACGGATTCGGATTCGACGACGGATTCGACGGGACCCGACTGACGACGAGGGCCGATCGCAGGCGAACGCGATGCGAGCGACGATCAAGGAGCTGCGCGACGAACGCGCCGCGCTGTTGGCGCACATGGTGGACGTCGCCGATCGAGAGTACCGCGCGGAGAGGAAACGGTTCGAGAGCGCGCTCGCGGAGACGCGAGACGAGGTGAAGGCGCTGCGAGCGAAAGCGGCGAGCGAGGCGAACGAACGCGAACGGGATCGCGCGCGGCGCGGCGCGATGGAGCGCGAGAGCGCGGACGCGCGCGAGGTCGAAGCGGCGCTGTCGAGACGGAGGGACGCGCTCGAACGCGAGGTGGAGGCGCTCAAGGAAACGAATCGCGAGCTTCGTAAGGAAGCGGTGCGCGCGAAAACCACGGGGCAACGCGCGGAGTGGCTCGAAGGCGAGGCGGAGCAAACGCGCGCGAGATTGAGCGCGAGCGAGGCGACGGTGAAGCAACTCAGGGCGGATTTACAATTTGAAAAGTCAAACGCGACAAAGTTTGAGAGCAAGCTCATCGCCGTCGTCAAGGAAAAAGAAGCATTGGAAAAGGCTCACCAGGCCAAGGACGCAAAGATCGAGCAGCTGCAGAATCGCGTGGACGAGCAGGTGAAGAAACTAGGCGCGGCGTCGAGCGAACTTCAATCGCTCGCGGCAACGAAGCGCAAGGACGCCGACTTGAGCGCGCGCGAACACGAATTAAAGGTGAGCTACGCCGCGCTGAAAGCGCGAGAGGCGTCGTGCGCGAGTCGTGAGAAGGCGTTGGCGTTGAAGAAGGATGTCGGCGCGCGAACCGAGGCGTCGGCGGCACTGCCGTCGGCGTCGATGACGCCGACTCTGGCGACTACGCCGGCGTCGACGTCCAAGCCGCCCATCTCCAGATTTGCCGATATCGCGCGACGATACGTGTTCACGCCCGGTTTGAACCCGCGCGCGAACGACACACCGACGAAGACGACGCCACTGAGCGCAAAGTCCAAGCAGCTCTTCGCCGCGGTGGTGGACAAGGCGCAAAGCGCGGCCAAGGCGAGCGCGAGCAAGGCGGAGCGGGCCAAGACGGCGACCGCGGTCGGGATGTTCAACGCGCTTCAATCCGTGGTGGGGTTCAAGGACGGCACCGCGTCCACGTCTGAGCCGAAGAAGATCGCCGCACCCGCGCTGACGCCGTCTAAGAAGACTTTGGAGACGCACTTTCCGTCGTCACCGACGAAGCCGACGCCCGCGAACGAGAAACCGGCCGAGGAAAAGGCGTCGGAGAAGAAATTTTCGTTGGAAGAATCCGAGCGTCCATCGACGCGTCGATCCCGACGCGCGGCGCCGACCGCGACCGAGACGGAGGACGCGCCGAAACCGAAGAAGGCGCCGGCGAAGAAGAAGGCGAAGGCGGCGGAACCGGCGACGGAACCGGCGACGGAACCGACGACGCGAAAGCGCGGTCGAACCGCGAAGAAACCGTCGACGTCCGAACCCGAGCGCGAGGCCGATGCGGACGACGAACCGGAGGTGAAGCGCGGACGCGGCCGTCCGCGCAAAACCGTCGCGGAGGACGACGTGAACGCGCCCAAGCCCGCCTCGCGACCGCGAGGTCGACCGAAGAAGTCCGAAGCGGCGTCGACGGCGAAAGCCGACCCGCTCAAGCACTTGCAAGATTTCTTGAGTTCAGGCCCGAAGGAAGCGGCGCCGACGACGCGTCGATCAACGCGAAGTCGCCGCGCGTGAGCGCGTTCGGACGACTGAAGAATAGAGATTTGATGAAATAATACACGACGCGCGTTTTAGCACACGAATCTCGTCCATCTCGTCCATCGTAACAACTTACAACAACGCGCGATGATCGACGTCTACGCGGTTCGATCTCCTACTAAAACGTTTTCTTTTGCTTTGGAAACTTGCTCGGCCACGACCCGTTGGGCTGCGATTTCGCCGCCGACCGAGAGGGCTTGACGTCCAACGCCGCCTCCAACGCGTCCGCGAGCGTGTTGCACCGCACGAGTTCGATGCCAGTCTTTTTACCCATCTCTGGCGAGCTTCCAGCCTCGGGCAAGAGCACGCGCTTGAACCCCATCGTCGCCGCCTCGGCGATGCGACGCTCGGCTTGCATCACCGGTCGCAACTCGCCGCCCAAGCCGACTTCGCCGAAGAAGCACATATCTGGCGGAAGCGGTTTCTCGACGAAACTACTCGCGATCGCCAGCGCGACGGCGACATCCGTGGATGGATCTTCGAGCTTCATACCACCCACGATGTTGATGAAGACGTCGTGCTTTTGCAGGCGTCGACCGAGGACGAATTTCGCGAGCACGGCGAGCAAGAGTTGCATGCGTTCGAATCGCAGACCGACGGCGGTGCGAATCGGCGGCGCGCTCATTCCACCACCTTCGCCCGCATCCGCGCGCTCGTTCGTGAGCGCTTGGACTTCGAGCATGAACGGTCGCGAGCCTTGCACCGTCACCGTCGGCGCCGCGGAGACGTCTGGGCTCAAGATGCGTTCGCCGAGGAAGAGCGCCGACGGCGACGCCACAGGTTTCATGCCCCCGTCGCTCATTTGAAACACCCCGACTTCGTCCGTGGAGCCGTAGCGATTCTTGTGCCCGCGCAAGATGCGCACGGCTCGATCGGCGTCGCCCTCCAAGTAAAGCACGACGTCGACGATGTGCTCCAACACGCGCGGACCCGCTATGTCGCCGGATTTCGTGACGTGACCGATGATGAACACCGGCATCCCCGTCGTTTTCGCCGCGTGCAACAGCGCGGTGGCGCACTCGCGCACCTGAGACACGCTTCCCGGGCTTCCCGTGGCGTCTTCCAAGAACACGGTTTGAATGGAATCCACCACGAGCGCCGCGGGCTTGAGCGTCGACACCGCCTCGAGAATATTTTCCAGGCGCGTTGCGCTGTATAAATAAATCCCGTTCGGATCAATCCCCATGCGCTCGGCGCGTCCGGCGACTTGCTCCACGGACTCTTCGCCAGACGCGTAAAGCACGCCTCCCGCGGCGATCGATTCGTTCGCGCCGTCTTCTTCGCCCTCTCGTTCCTCGCCTCGCGCGCCCAGAAGTCCCGCGAGCTGTAACAAAATCGTCGACTTCCCCACCCCCGGATCGCCACCGACGAGAATCATCCCGCCCGGAACCACTCCCCCGCCTAACACCCGCTCGATCTCCTTCCCCAATTCCTCTCTCAACCGCATCCTCGGCATCGTTTGCCTCTCCCCGTTCGCTCGCGGCCTCAGCACGTCCCCGAGCGCTCGCGGCGCGCTCGTCTCCGCGACCCACCCGAGCGCTCGCGCGCCGTCGCTCGCGCGTCCTCGCCCGTTCGCGTTCCCGCGCGTCGTCGCGTTCTCCGCCATCCGCGCCACCGCGCGCGCGCCCGCCCCGCCGCCCGCGCTCGCCTTCCCCGCGCCGCCTCCCGAGGTCGGCGCCAGCGCGATCGCCTTCATCGTGTCCCAGCTCTTGCACGCCGGGCACTGTCCCAGCCACTGCCGCGAGTCCTCGCCGCACTCGGCGCACACGTACGCCGTCTTCGTCTGCGACCCCGCGCCGCGAGATCCGGATCCGGCGCGCGCGACGACGCCGCGTCGCGTCGTCGTCGCGAATCCACTCGCGGTCGACGTCGTCGCCATGAGCGCGCCGGTGCCGTGATTCGAGCGCGGGTTCGCGCCGCGATTTCGATGCCGTCGACCGCGCCGATCGCGCGTCGTCGTCGAGGGCGTCGCGCGCGGCGAGGTTGGCGAAATCG
>Ga0181604_10004555_pt1 | contig 11277 bp, 9 predicted proteins | sample 041ome_12_FD_148663 | JGI IMG/M metagenome (GOLD analysis project Ga0181604, IMG submission 148663) | Coastal salt marsh microbial communities from the Groves Creek Marsh, Skidaway Island, Georgia - 041410US metaG (spades assembly) | ecosystem: Environmental > Aquatic > Marine > Intertidal zone...
ATCCTGTATCAAAATTGTGTTGCGATCTCTGGCCCCGTCTTCGGCGAGACGTGGCACGATCCACCCGACATAGGTCGCGGCGCGCAGAGCAAGAAACAAATCAAGCTGCGTGGTATCAAGGGCACGCAGGCTGCGATACCCATCGATCAAAGCGGTTTGCAGATCCGCATAGTTTGGTTCAGCACGGTTCTTTAATAAGGCGGTTGCCACGTCAAACAATCGATATCCAAAACCACCATCATCAAAGTCAATGAAATAGAGATCGCTTCCATTGACCAACACGTTTTCACGAACAAGATCGGCATGGATCAGCCCCATATCCAAGGATAGCTCAGACATCGCAACAGCCGCCTGTTCGCGAAACGCTGTAAACATCTGTCGGGTTGGCGCATCTAACGTCGGGTTTTCCCAAAACCGCCCCCAAACGGGCCTTTTTCCCAAAAGGCCATCTGCATCCCAAACACAGCGGGTAAACCCACTGGGTGTGATCCACGCATCGCAGGCGGTGTGCAGCTTTGCCATTTCCGCGCCCAAGCGGGAAAACGTGTCGATCGGATCCAATAGTTGCAAGGGCTGTCGGCTAATGCCCAGTGGCGTTCCGGACATCCACGTGATGAGGTCGATGTATTGGCCATCCACCTGCTCGATCAACTGACCCGTCAGACTGGGCAGCGGCTGTGGCACAGACAGACCTGCGCGCGCCATTTCGGCAAGCCAGTCAAGTTCTGACTGCAGCTCGGCGCGATCACGGTAACCAGGGCGCTTGAACCGCAATGCGAAACTGTTGCCATTGTGGGTCACCTTGTAAATGCGATTTTCCCGACCTGCGACAAAGACAAAGTTCGCACCCTCTAGCCCCCACAGGCCCAGCGCCTTGTGCACGTTGTCGATCATGCAGCCCCCGAAAGATCCGACAACACGGCATCCAGCGTCTCAATCAACAGATCCAGATGATCTTCGCCAAACGGCATGGGCGGCCGAATTTTTAATGTATTCTTGTGTCGACCCAACTTGGATAAAATGACACCACGGTGGCGCATGGCATTTACCACGTGATCCGTGAAATCGCTTGCAGGGTCTTTGGTGTCGCGGTTCGTCACAAATTCGGCGCCAAAGACCATACCAGATTGGCGCACATCACCGATGACTTCGTATTTCGTCGCCAAATCACGCAGGCGTTCGGCCGCAAGCGCGCCAATCTTTGCGGCATGGGCTTGCAGGTTGTTTTCCTCTAGTTCGTCCAAAACAGCAGTAGCCGCCGCAACAGACACAGGATTGCCACCGAATGTGTTAAAATACCGGAACGCCGTACGAAACCGGTCTATGATGTCGCGGGTGGTAACAACCCCAGCAACGGGATGGCCATTGCCCATCGGCTTTCCAAGACAGACCACATCAGGCAGCACACCTTGTTTCTGATAGGCCCAGAAATGGCTACCACAGCGGCCAAAGCCTGATTGCACTTCGTCACAAATCAAAAGCCCGCCTGCCCGTTTGGCAGCCTGCGCAGCAGGGCGAAGCCAGCCTTGTGCTTGGCTCGGGAACCCTTCGTTTAAAAACAACGGACACACGATCAAGGCGGCAAAGCCAATGCCAGTCGCATTTAATTCATCAATGGCCTCTTGCACCTTTGCGGCGAACCGATGTCCGTCGGGGTCTTCCAGACGATAACTGTCTGGTGCTTCTACATGGCGCACATAATGCCCCATCCCAAACCCGACCTCGGGCACGTTTGATGTGGACAGATGCGATACCAATGTCGTGTTGCCGTGATAGGTCGCGTCGGTTGCGATGATACCGCGCTTACCCGTGACCGCCTCAGCCATGCGAAGGGCGATATCGTTCGCCTCTGACCCCGTACAAGTCATGATCGCGGTATCGAGACCATCGTCAAACGTCGCGGTCAGGCGATCCACATAGTCCAGAATATCGGTATGAAGATATCGCGTATGCACGTTCAATGTTTGCGCCTGTGCACAGATCGCCCCGACCACACGCGGATTGCAATGCCCGACATGCGGCACGTTATTGTAGCAATCAAGATACCTGTTGCCTTCTGCGTCCCACATCCAAACGCCTTCGCCACGGACGATATGCACCGGATCATCATAGAAGGTCGATACATTCGGCCCCAACAGTCTGCGACGACGGGCAACAATATCATTCATTCGCAGCTTCTCCTCATCCGCAAAACGACATGGCCATTCTGTCCAGACTTATGGATCACATGCAATGGGAAACATCATGCGCGTGACGAACACAGCCGCCCGCCCCACTATGAACACATCAGGTGTTGGGCATCGAATTGAGTTTATTCTGCGCCTCAACCAAACTTTGAACCAAATCCAAATCTGCGGGCTTTAACATTCGTTCAGGCGAACCATTCAAAATGGCACGGACATCATGCAATATCATATCGCCGATCAAATGACGTCCACCAAGAACGGCGGCGGCACGGTGCGGGGATAAGATGACATTTTTCATCGTACGTATCGGATCGTTTGCCCCAACGGGTTCATCGGGGAACACATCAACCGCGACTGTTATGCGTCCTGTTTCCGCCTCTGCGACCAAGGCATCGAAATCAACGCACCAAGCACGGCTGATGACTATGACCAACGCGTGATCTTGTAATTTAGAGATCAAATCAGAACTGAGCAGGCCGCGGGTCTCTTCCGACGGGACAGCAGCCACAACAACGATCCGACATTTTTTGACCAAGGTTTCCAAGTCCACCAGATCAACATTGTCAGGGGCGGTTGTGAGAAAGGGATCATAAGCCATCACCTGTGGCATGAACGGCGCAATCACCCTATGGGTTTCACGCGCGATCTGGCCATAGCCGATAAAGCCCACTGTTTGATGATAGAGGCTGAAATCTGTGTCGTCGCGGTCGTCTAACCAACGCTCTTCACCGCGGCGAAAGGCTTCGTGTTCTGCAACAAGCCCGCGCCCCGCCGCCAACATCATTGCCAACGTCATTTCGGCAACAGCATTTCGAAACCCCGGAGAACATGACAATACTTCAATTCCCGCGCTCATGCAGGCTGCGTAATCCAATCCTTCGCGAAAGGCGCCCGCAACTTCGATCGTCGCTTTCAAATTTTTTGCGCGCGTGATGTCCTGCGCACTCAGCTTTGGCAGGCTGCTCACGTAAAAACTTGCCTCTGGCAGCAATTGGTCGATGTCGTTACGGTCCATGGGTGCGTCGACACCGCCATGGATGTCACAAATCTCAGACAACGCCGCATAGGTTTCATCGCGAAAAAGCTCTGTTTTTTTGCGAAAGTGGTTGTCCAAGATCAAGATCGGCTTCATGTATGCATCACACTTCGATAAGGGTTAATGGGCGGCATCCGATGCCGAAGGAAGTTCGTCAAACAGATGTGCCCGATCCGCATCAAATGTCAGCCCAACAGATTGACCGATCTTGAAAATTTGATCGTCAGCAATCGCTGCGATCATCGTTGATCCGTCGCTAAGCTTGATATTCAATATCGTTTCTGACCCCAGTCTTTCTGTTAGGACAATCGTCCCCATCATGCAGGAATCGCGTTCATCTGCAATCGATAAATACTGTGGACGCAACCCAAGTGTTGCCTTGGTCCCAACCGTGAACGACCGCCCCTGTACATGCACGGTTGTTTCTGCAATGGCATCATTTTTCACGGTGATCTGGTCACCTTCGATTTTTTCTACGTTTACGACCGCAAAATTCATCGACGGCGCGCCCAAAAATCCGGCGACAAACAAGTTTTTAGGGTGATGATACAAATCCATCGGCGCCCCAGCTTGCATGACTTCGCCATCTTTTAGAACCACAATTTTATCGGCAAGCGTCATCGCTTCGACCTGATCATGTGTCACATAGATCATGGTCGCCCCCAGTTGGTGGTGCAATTTGCCAATTTCCATCCGCATATCCATGCGAAGCGCTGCATCAAGGTTTGACAAAGGTTCGTCAAACAAAAACACCTCTGGTTTTCGTGTGATGGCCCGCCCGATCGCAACACGCTGCCGCTGACCGCCCGACAATTGGCTGGGCCGACGATCCAACAGATGTTCCATCTGCAAAATGCGCGCGGCTTCTTGGACTTTCAAATCCTTTTCGGCTTTTGGTGTCTTGGCAATGGTCAATCCAAATCCGATGTTTTCGCGCACCGTCATATGTGGAAAAATCGCGTAGGATTGAAATACCATTGCGACGCTGCGATCTTTGGGGGGTAGCGCGTTCACGACTTTGTCGCCGATGATCATATCGCCGGATGAAATATCCTCAAGCCCAGCGATCATGCGAAGCAATGTCGATTTCCCACAGCCAGAGGGGCCGACAAAAACCGTGAACTCACCATCATTGATTTCTAGGTCCACACCCTTGATGATGTCCACACTTCCAAAAGATTTACGAATGTTTTTTAAAACAACATCGGCCATTTAGATTGCAGTTCCTTTTGATGTTGGGATGTGTAATGTACCATCGTCTTGGATCATGACCTGCTCAGGATCCATGATTTGACCAACAAATTGATCCCGACCACGATCCTCAAACCCAAGGATTTGCAGCTGGCCTTTATGTTCGACAATCCGCGCCGCATATCGACGGCAGGGCATATCCCCGTCAAGAAAATGGCCCGGCGCAATCCGCCATGGACCACGCGGCGAGGCTGCCATGAGATAATGCGTGCCTGTCACTGGCTTATCTGGATAGCTGGCCAAATATTCCTGAGACCAATGATTGGCGTCGTTGCAGAACAAACAATACCAAACACCATTGCGTTCAAAAACTTGCGGCACTTCTAACTGGCCAAATCCACCGACAAAAACAGGGGGCTCAAGCGTCCAGTTCAACAAATCGGGCGAGGTGGCAAAGCCGATTGCCCCACCTGCATTTGCCTCGGCGATGTTTGGGGCGCGCGCTGTAAAATACATCAGCCATCCCTCGCCTTCGGGATCACGCATCACCCAAGGATCACGCATCGCACGATCATGCCAAAACCCGACCATATGTTCGGCTTCGTAATATTTGGCATTCGGGCCAGTGATATCCAGACACAGGCCATCCCCCACGCGCACCCAATTGTGCATATCGGCAGAGGTTGCATGCCCGACGCGTTGATACATTGCATGTTCCGCGGCGCAGGTTCCGGTGTAAAACAGATGCCACAGGCCATCGTCATCTTGAACAACTGACCCTGTCCATGTGGTTTTATCATCCCATGCCTCGGTCTCAGACGGTTTGAACGTCGTTCCCAGATGTGTCCACGTTTTCAAATCTTGGCTGATGGCATGTCCTTGGGTCACATTGAAATGGCGGTCATCCGGATTGCCCAAGGATTTATTTGCCTGCAGGAAATATCCATGCCATTTTTCGCCATCATGGGCGTACCAGCTGTCCCAAATCCATTTATCATCGAGAGCGATCACCATTTTTTTATCCTTTGACACCAGTTGACGCGATTGAGGCAATGAATGCGCGTTGCAAAAACAAATAGAAGACCAAGACGGGAACAGTGATCATGCTCAGATATGCCATCACCTCGCCCCATGCGGTATTCAGTTGAAAGAAATATTGAAGACCAACAAGAACCGGACGATATCCTTCTTCTTGGACCACCATCAAAGGCCACAGATATTGATTGTACATGACCAGAAACTTTAGGATCGCCGCCGTCGCAATGATCGGCCCCGCAAGCGGCATCAGAACTTTGGAATATACCTGCCACCACGACGCCCCTTCGGCGCGCGCGGCCTCGACCAAATCTTTGGGGATGTCGCGAAAATATTGCACGAACAAGAAAATTGTCAGGCCATCGGCGATAAAGGGAATGATTTGGACACGGTAGGTATTAAGCCAGCCCAGCTCAAGCCCTTCCATCCCGATCCAAGGCAACTTTGATGACATCAAAAGCAATGGAACCGCGATGGTTTCAAAGGGAACCGTCAATGTTGCAAGAATGGCAGACAAAACAAACGCTTTGCCCCGCCAATTCAAAATCGCGATGGAAAACCCAGCAAGCGAACACAGGAAAAGCGATGCAATGACGGTCACCCCTGTAATCAACAGCGAGTTTGCGACAAACAATCCCACGGGCGCACGTCTAAAGGCCGCGGCGTAATTGTCGAAACTGATATCACCGACCGGCAAAAAGGCACGCAAGCTGCCGCTGTCAATCAAAAGCTGTTGGCTGGGCTTTAGCGACGACATCACCATAAAGACCAAGGGAAAGATAAAGATCGCAGCAATCAGCGTCAGAACGAGATAGCGCACAAACAGGCGCAAGCGATCATTGTTTAGATACGTCTGTGTCATGAATGACGCTCTCTGGTTAAGTAACGTTGAAGCAATGAAATGCTCAGGACAATCAGGAACAAGAGCACCGAAATGGCGGATCCCCCTGAAATATCTTGTTTGCCATAGCCCCGCTCAATCGCCTGAAACACAATGGTTTGGGTGCTGTCGAGCGGTCCGCCATTTGTCATCACGTCGACTTGGGCAAACAATCCAAATGCTTGCATCGTAATCACGATCAGCACCAACACCGCCGTATTGCGCAAACCGGGCCATGTGACATATCGAAAGGTTTGCCATTTGCTGGCGCCTTCCAAATCTGCTGCTTCGTATAATGTAGGCGAAATTGTCTGCAGGCCAGAAAGCCAAATCACCATGTGAAACCCAACCGCCTGCCAAATCGACATCGCGATGATCGACCCCATGGCGGTGGATGTCTGACCAAGCCAATCCACAGGTTCAAACCACCCAAAAGACATCGCACCAAGCAGGTTGTTTAACAGACCGTTGTTGCCGTCATAAATCAAGCGCCACAAAAACGCGACGACGACAATCGACACCACAACAGGCATGAAATAGATCGCACGATAAATGTTTATTCCGCGCAGTTTTTGGTTAATCAACAAGGCCAATCCCAATGCAAGCCCTGCCTGCAAGGGGGCCACGACCAAAACAAAGACAAACGTGTTTTTCAGGGCGCGCATGAACACAACATCTTTGGCCAAAATTACCCGTTTGAATTCATTGTTCGGGCCGGTTTGCCAGCTGAACCATTCCTGCATCCCCTGAATAGCGGGATAGTCTGGGTTTTTGCGGGTAAAATTGCGCAGTCTGGGATATTTTATGTCGCCGTCATCGGTGCGAACAATATCACCCTGCGCATCCCGTTCCGGTTCAAGCAGGATTGTTCCAACACTCAGAAGCTCGGTGTAATTTGTGAGCCCGATAAATTTCGCTGAATTGGGTGAAATCAGCCGTTGGTTCGTCAAACTAAACCACAGCGCAAAAAAGAACGGTAGAATAATAAAAGTCACCATCAATGCAAATGCAGGCAGGGCAAATCCCCAACCCGAAATGTTAGACTGTGTCAAACTTGTCTTAGTCGCCATTCTGAAATCTCATAATTTGGGTGGGCCCCAAGCACGCTTGGGACCCATTTGGGAGAAAACCTTAGTTTCCGTAGCCACCGTTTTTCGCGATGTCTGCATCGATCTCATCAACCGCTGCGTCCAATGTATCCGCGACATCTGCACCGTTTGCGATATCGGCAAGCGCTTTTTCAAACACTTTCGCAACAACCGCATAGCCCGGGGTTACAGGGCGCACCAATGCCTGACCTTCGGACAGACCATAGAACACCTCAAGAGCGCCACCGCTGGAATAGTTTTTCGTCATCGCCGCCGCAGTGGCTGTTGATGGGATCAAACCAATTCCGTCAGAAAATGCAGCAAGGTATTTGTCTTGTGTTGCAAATTTGATGAATGCCGCCGCACCTTCTGGATGCTTGGATGCTGTGGTCACGCCGAACTGCCAAGACGCGGCACCGATGACGGACCCATTGCCCAGATCAGGTGCAGGCAAGAATACAACGTCGTCGACGTTTTCAAGTGTGCCGATCGCTGCCCAGTTGCCGTTCCAGCTAAAGGCGTATTTGCCAGTGTTGAACCCTGTGTCGCGATCTGCGCCATCTTGGGTTGCTTGGGCATAACCGCCTGTGAACAGGTTCTGCCACCATTGACCAAACGCAAGCGCTGCGTCACCGTTAAGCGCGCCTTCTGCGGTGGTGTAGCTGCTGCGGTCGATCATGTCGCCGCCAAAGCTTTGCAGGAAGGGTGAGAATGCGTATGGGAACCATTCGCCTGTCCATGCGGTACCCAAATCCAGCGCATATTCATATTTGCCGGATGCTTTCGCTGCATCAAGTGCCGCCATGAATTCGTCTTTGGTCCATGGGTTGTCTAGGGTTGGTGTGCGCAATCCCAATTCAGTCAATGTTGATTGACGTGCATAAAGCGCAACCGCCGCATCCCAAAGACCAATTGAATACATCGTACCGTTCCAGATACCCTTTGTACCAGGCAAGAAGTCTGCAAATTCAGCTTCATCAATCGGAAGTGGCGCAATGTAACCTGCCCATGCCCAACCTGGCATCACAGGGCCGTCTACGTCGATGATGTCAGGCAAATTGCCAGCAAGCGCTGCGGCTTGGACAGCATCGTTATAGGCACCCTGAGGAAAGCTTTCCAACGCGATTGTATAATCTGATTGGCTCGCGTTAAAATCTTCGATGATTTGGTTCACGATTGCGCTTTCGACTTCGTTACCCGCGCCGTGATACCACATTGCCAGTTCTGTCGCCGCGTTTGCTACGCTTGATAGTGCTGTAGATACGAGCAATGCGCCCGCAGTTAGTCGTAGATGTTTCATGTCGGAGTCCTCCCTAGTGTTGAAACATTTTTACATTTGACGTGAAAAAGTCGGTGACGGATGACCGCCAATACACATCGCCCTGAACCAAGATGGGCTCATTCGGTTCATTCGTTTGGTTGATCATATCCAAAATCAGTTCCGCCGCGCGACGGCCCATATTGCGATAAGGCAATTCAACGGTCGTCAATGCGGGATAAAGGGTTTCGGCGATCAAAGCATAATTATCATAGCCCGCGATCGAGACATCTTCGGGGATGCTCACTCCCATCGACCGCAAAATTCCATACACCCGCAACGCCATTTTATCATTGCCGCAGCAGATAACGGTGGGCGGTTGTTTTAGGCTTAGAAACTGTTTTAACGCTTCTGTAAGCTGCCCCAACTGTCTGGGATCATCATCAGGCAATGTGATAGAAATCAGCGCGTCATCCAGAGGGATCGACGCCTGCGACATCGCCTCTTGATACCCCTGAAACCTAAGATCAGAGGCTATAAACGACTCTGCAAGACGCAAAATCCCGATGCGATGATGCCCCGCTTTTATCAACCGCTGAACAAGGCGTTTTTGGCCGGTCTGGTCATCGGGCAAGACACAAGGCGTGCCATGCGCGTCGAAACAATTCGCCAAAACAATCGGTAAAGGTTGTGCGGTCTGCGGCAAGTCAATTTGCTTGTGATAGTCAGCAACGTAAATAATACCTTCGGCACGATGCTGTTGAAACGTGTTCAACAGATGCGGAATACTGTCCGCACTGCCGGCCGTATCTGCGATCATCAGCGTTTTCTTTTGTTCTGCCATGACCTGTTGAATACCTTGAACGATGAACAGATCGGGAAGGCCTGTCAATTCAGGGTCGTCAGAGGTTCGCGAAATAGCGCCCGTGATCAACCCGACGATCCCAGATCGGTTGGATCGCATCATGCGGGCCGCGTTCGACGGCACAAACCCCAATTCGGCAATCGCCTTTTCGACCTTTGCGCGGGTCGCCTGCCCAACGGGGGCGTCTTTGTTCAAAACTCTGGAAACTGTTTTGGCTGAAACACCCGCAACCTTAGCGACATCGTAAATCGTAGCCATTGACGTGTCCCTCCAAGTATATGCTGCAAAACAGTGTTTCGCGGGTGTGAAATTTTATATGACATCGATGTCATGACACCGATGTCATATATCATCAAAAGATTCGCGTCAACAAAATTTACCTCAGGTCAAATCTGCATCTGGCGTTAGAATTGGCACATGACCAAAATGTTATCCATGACAAAAAACGGCATAGAACAACCGCCCCTGCCATTTGGCAAAGGCGGTCATGACCCAATTATTGCGTGTCAAACAGGGGAAGCCGTTTTTATCCCACCCTTGTGCGGGTTCGGCAAGGCCGCCTTACGCGGCCGCTTTCGACATGTTCAGGATCTCGATAACCATTGCGGCTGTCCATGTGAATTGATCGCCGCCACATGGTTCGCCCGTGATCGGATCATAATATTCCGCAAACCCGCTGGTTTCGATCAGGCGCAAGCTGTCATTATCAATGCGCGTGGCGATATCGGTCTGCCCCGCCACATGAAGACCATTTGCAATCATATAGTTCACGATCAACCACACTGGTCCACGCCAATACCGTTTTGCATCAAAATTGGGGTCAAGCGGATCATGGCTTGCCACAAGGAAATTACAATTTTGCGACTGTTTATTCAACGTATCTGCAATCGCGGCTGCGCGATGGCTCGGGATCGGGGCAAACGCAGCCAGAAGACCGCCAATCGACGGGCTATCCACCAATCGGTCCGCCACACGGTCGTAACAGGTGTATTGCCCAAGCTTGTCGTTCCACAACCCTTCTAATGCGTCAATTCCACGGTCCAACTGCGCCAAAGATGCCTGTGCGATCTTTGTTTCGCCAAGCTCTGATGCAAGCGCGGCAACCTCGGAAACCGCCCTGAGCAAAATGCCGTTGAACCCGGGATCAACGATTTGGAAGGGCGACGCATCATGTAACTTTGAATTGTCCCAATTCAGGTTGCGGAACGTTTGCACAAGCCAGATATAGCGTTCGTATTGCGCCTGCGTTGGGCGGTGCGCGGGATCCGCGTGTTGTGTATCGCGACGCACGAACGGGGCCACACCTTCGGTTGGAACACGCGAAAAGGCGTCATCCCAATCGACCGAGTTGTCGCGTCCAGATTCCCAAGGATGAATAATCGCCACCAATCCCGACCCTTTCGGATCGCGGTTTGCGTAAAACCATTCATGCCATTTGAACACTTTGGGCAAGAGCGCGCGCGCACGCTCTGCCGCCTTGGCTTTGTCTTTGCTGCGGTCGCCCTACCAAACCGAAAGGCGCAGACATTTTCATTTTGTTGGGAAGTGGCGGACCGAGGAGCCTTCAAAATCAAAACAAAATTGAGCCTCCCCATTTTTACTGGTCCATGTTTATGTTTAGGAAACGGAGGACCACTAATGGCAAACAAGCGAGCGAGGCCGGAGAATATTATTACAAAGTTGCGGCAAGTTGAGGTGTTGATGGGGCAAGGTATGTCCCGTCTGGATGCAATCAGGC
>Ga0181604_10004565_pt1 | contig 11254 bp, 10 predicted proteins | sample 041ome_12_FD_148663 | JGI IMG/M metagenome (GOLD analysis project Ga0181604, IMG submission 148663) | Coastal salt marsh microbial communities from the Groves Creek Marsh, Skidaway Island, Georgia - 041410US metaG (spades assembly) | ecosystem: Environmental > Aquatic > Marine > Intertidal zone...
TAATACAATGCTAGAATAAGGCAGACCGTCCCTTGACCTCTCACCAAAGCAGATAAACTTCTATCTACTTTTGAAACTTGCTCTACTATCCTTACCTTTTGTGCAATTGGCATCCAGCTTTTCACTTTTTTTATAATTAAATCCCAATCTCTTAGAAGATAAAATGCGACAATTGGTGTTATGATTATTAGTGATAAAAGATTAGCAAAAGCCAGACTACTACTAATAATTTCGGTTAAGAATCCTCCTGCCCAATTAAGAATATCGGCTACAGGCAGTGGAAGTTGATTGTTGTTGTCCGCTTTGATTGCATTATCAACAAGACTTCGAGCCTGCCGTATGAATGGCTCTAAATTGCTTATCAGAGTTGGTAGAAATGATGTTAAATTACTCAATTGGTTCAGAATCACCGGCAAAAGTAACAATGAACTTCCAACTGAACACACAAAAAATATAGTAAGCACAAAAAATGTTGAAAACGATCTCCTTATGCCAATTTTCTCAACACGATCCACTAACGGATCAAGAAGATATGCGAGTATCATACCAGCAACAAAAGGCATTAAAACGGGACTAAGGGTATAAATAGCCAAGAATAGAATGCATGTTATAACAATCCAAAAAATTGTTTGTTTTTTTTCTACCATTCTCTTTCCTTATTTAGCTTCTCAGCGTCAATTATTTTTCTCTAGGATTGTATTTTTATTATGACTTAAAATGAAACCTTTAGAATGCTTCAATAGCGATAGATTTTTGGACCCCAACGCATTTTCTAAGAGAGTAATATTCCCAGTCACCCAGAGGTCGATTAGGGCTTCTCGCTTTGATAGTCTGCGTAGATTAGTTCGTTTTAAAATGCCGATTTCATCAAGTTGAGATGTTATTCCTAGCCAATTATTTAAGCCCTTAATAGGAACAAATACGGGAACACGGAGTAATAAGCCTGTAGTTACCGCATTTTCTTTCTTCCAAGAGTCGACGATCGAATTGACTACTCTCGTTACACCAACCCCCAACAAATCTAATAAGTCATCACCAATTTCTCCTTTTATTGTATCTATTATAGTTTCTTCAATCTGATCTGTTCGGATTTTAGTAATTATAATCTCCAGAATTGGCAAATTATCCTTAATGCCAAAACGTTTAAAAGCCTTAGCGACTACAATCGTCTTCGCGTTATACCTTTTCGCTATTTTTTTTAATTTTTTTTGATCTCCTCTAAGGGCTTGAATAGCCGCTATATCCCGAATATCAGCCAGATCTCCTACTGGCACACGAATATCTACTAAGCCTCTCTGTTCTGGAAGATTTTGCCACGCGTCTCTCCACGGATTGGGGGTTTCCCAAAGCGATGCCGCACCTTGTCGTATTAATAGTGGCACCACTAACACTGGTGCACTTGGAGTTTCAGCATAGTCTATATTATTATTAAGAAAAAACTGTCTTACCTCGTTACCATTAAATGTCACGTTCAAATCTGCTAAATATCGAACCGTCGAGGTCCTCTCTCTCATCACTTCGTATCCACGTATTAGAGATCGCAGCTCAGAATAGGGAATATCAGCAACCTTTTTAACTGTTTCCGGAAATGTCATCCTCTCAAGTAGTTTTTTCCATGCCCTTTTTTGTCCTATCTCCAAAGCTTTCTCTCGCGCTTTTAAAGCGGTACTCGATGTTTCATCAACTGCAACATTCTCTATGACAAATACCTTGTTTGATGTTATCGAGTGAGATGTGTGTGTCCCGATGAAACAGTTAATCGTCAATATACCGATGAAAATTAAACCCAACTTCTTAGCCATACAGACCCCTAAGTAACAATTGAATTATTTAATCTGGTCTCTTCTCGTATAAACCTGCATATTGCAAGTTATAGATTAACTCTGGTATTCCCTACCAATACAAATTAACACATTCTATTTAATACTTCATCCCAGCGGAGAGAACTATCACAGAGCAGACTAAAAACAACTCGCTAACATACCGTGATTCAGGCGTGGATATTGATTCTGGGGACCAATTAGTAAATGAAATAAAACCTTTCATAAAGTCGACCAGAAGAATTGGATCGAGTGGAATGATTGGCGGATTTGGAGGAATTTTTGATGTTAAAGCGACGGGGTTTAAAGACCCACTCCTTGTCGCAGCAACAGATGGTGTGGGAACTAAGCTGCGCGTGGCTATAGAAGCCGAGAAACATCACTCCGTTGGTATAGATCTAGTTGCGATGTGCGTGAATGATTTAGTTGTTCAAGGCGCTGAACCGTTATTTTTTCTTGATTATTACGCAACTGGAAAATTAAAAATTGAAGTGGCCAAGGAAGTAATAAAGGGAATAGCAAAGGGATGTAAATTAGCAGGGTGCTCACTTATTGGTGGTGAGACGGCAGAGATGCCGGATATGTATAATGATGCAGACTATGATTTAGCAGGTTTTTCGGTTGGCGCTGTAGAGCGTGAAAATGTTTTAAACGGTAATGAAGCAGCCGCTGGTGATATCTTACTCGGACTAGGCTCAAGCGGACTTCATTCAAATGGCTTTTCTTTGATACGAAAACTTATTAAAGAATTAGAAATTAACTATAATGACAACTGCCGGTTCAACCCAAGATTAAGCTGGGGCGATGCGCTTTTAACCCCTACAAAAATATATGTTAGGTCTTGTCTAGAGGCTCTTAAATTAGGAGGCATTACCGGATTAGCTCATATAACTGGTGGTGGCCTTATTGAGAACCCTCCAAGGACTTTTGGCTCACAGTTATCAGCTCAAATAGATGTCAAAAGCTGGGAAATGCCGCCAGTATATCGCTGGTTAATCAAAACCGGCCGGGTTGAGAGTATGGAATTAGCTCGCACCTTTAATTGTGGTATTGGTATGATTGTAATAGTAAAACCTGATCAGGCTGAGACGATCACCAAAGAATTACAAGACAACGGTGAAAGCGTTTTCCAAATAGGTCACTTGAAAGCGCGCGCACCTGGGGCGCAACCCGTAATACTTGAAAATATGGACAATTGGTGAAATTTGAATAATCGAATAAAAATAGGTATTCTGATATCTGGCAATGGTACGAACTTGCAAGCAATAATCGATGCGTCGCGAAAAGATAGCTTTCCAGCAGAAATAGCAATAGTAATTTCAAATAACCCGTCTGCTTATGGATTAAAACGAGCAATATCTGCAGACATTCCAATAAAAGTAATTGATCACAAGTTATTTAATCAACGAAAAGATTTTGATGCTGCTGTTAGTGCAGAACTCAGAAAAGCAGATTGCGAGCTTGTATGTTTGGCTGGCTTCATGCGAATTCTTTCAGAAGAATTTATTAATGACTGGCCAATGAAAATTATCAATATTCACCCAAGTTTGCTTCCAAGTTTCAAAGGTAGAAATGTCCAGAAACAGGCAATTGACGCCGGAGTTCGTATTGCGGGTTGTACTGTTCACTTTGTAATATCAGAATTAGATTCTGGCCCCATAATAGCCCAAGCGGCTGTACCTGTTTTAAAAAAGGACAGCCCAGACAGTCTTTCCGCACGCATACTGCAACAAGAAAATCACCTCTATCCTCTCGCTCTGGAATTAATTGCAAAAAAGATACAAGGAGAACCATGGGAGGCTGGAAAAACAAATATTCCAAACGCAGAAGAAAAACTTATAAGTTTATATTAATATCTGCTAATTATAAGTAGTAATATGACAATAATTATTTTATTAAACTATTGTTTAATTATCAGGGAATAGACAGATGGATACTAACGAAACACAAAACAACCCAGATTATAAATTTCACAAAGATACCTATCTTAACGTATTGACGATGTTTAAAGTATCCATAGTCGCAATTGTTATCACACTGCTTCTACTAGCTTGGCTGGTTGTTTAAACAGTAACAATGATTGTAATGTTAATCGGTTTCGTGCCTCTTGAAGTGATAGCTTGATTAAGCTTAGGACTAGTCATGTTCAACAGGAATAGACACAAAATTATACAAAGATTTATTAGCCAACTATTTCTAACTCACTGAAAAACTGAGGTATTTCCTCAGCAGCCGTTTCGACCCCGTCCGACCCATGAACCGAATTTTCCCCCACGCTTTTAGCATAGAGTTTTCTAATGGTTCCATCAGCTGCCTCGGCTGGATTTGTCGCACCCATAACTTCTCTGTATTTAATTATTGCATCTTCGCCTTCAAGCACCTGAACTATAACGGGCGCAGAGATCATAAAATCAACAAGTTCTCCAAAGAATGGTCGTTCCGCATGAACCGAATAAAATCTTTCAGCTTGAGCGCGTGTCATTTGTATTCGTCTTTGGGCGATGATCCGTAAACCAGATTCCTCAATTAGCTTATTGATGCCGCCTGTATTATTGGCGATTGTAGCGTCTGGTTTAATAATAGAAAAAGTACGTTGCTTTGCCATGTAATAACTTCACCTATACATATTTTTTTAGTTCCAGCCTTATAACGATAGCCTGTCAGCGGGGCAAGCCCCAATCAAAAGTAAATTCATCTATTACGACTTTCTACGAGAACACGTTTTATCCTTCTCGTTTTGCAAAAACCGTTGCTCTCTAGGTAGAATATTGGGCAAAAGCCTGCGTTCCCGCCCTCGCGGTATGATCTGTTTTTATATTAACGACAGCAACTCTACCCTTGTTGATTTGCTCCTGAGCTCTTTCCAGTGCTCCTTTAATTTCGCCGGGCTGCTCAACGTACTCAGCGTAGCATCCTAGAGCCTCAGCCATTTTATCATATCGGGTATAACCAAGATCTCTACCCGGTTTTGTTCCATCAGGGTCCGCAGTCCATCCCCCATTTAGACTAATCACTACTAACACATTTATACCATGGCGCACGGCCGTATCCAATTCCATAGCATTAAGACCAAACGACCCATCACCATGGACGACAATAACCTGACAATCTGGTTTTGCGATTTTCGCTCCTAACCCGAATGGCAAACCAACGCCCATTGTGCCAAATGGGCCAGAATTCAACCGATGTCCAGGCTCGAAGGTAGGCATTGACTGCCGTCCATAATTTAAAATTTCTTGTCCATCTACTACTAAAATAGCATCCCTATCCATAAAGTTTTTTACTTCCTCGCATAATCTCAGTGGATGTATAGGGACTGCATCCGATACACTGTTGCCTCCCGGCCGTGATCTCTTGCTAGCCTCTTCGTCACTAAGTCTATTTCGCCATTCCAAAAAACTATCCTTGTTTACAATACCATCCAATCGAGAGTTTATTTGATGCAAAACAGCTTTTGCATCACCAACAATACCAATATCTATTTTTCTTGGGCTTGTACTGATTTCATCTTCATCGATATCAATTCTAATTATCGTAGCATCCTTATTAAAACGAGGTGGTGCAGCATGCCCAATAATATAATTCATCCGCGTACCTATGATCATAATTAGATCCGCTTCCCGGAAAGCTGCCGATCTAACTGTCATATATGAAAGAGGATGGTCTTCGGGGATAACACCGCGTCCCTGTGGTGTTGTATAGAATGGAATTCCCGCCTTATCTACAAATTCCCTTAATTCATCGGCAGCATCGGACCAAAGTATTCCTCCTCCAGTGATAATTACCGGTTTTTTTGCTTTTGATAGAGCCTCAACCGTACCAGATATTAATTCTGGGGCAGCATGCGGCCGAGCTCGAGGAATAGATCTTCCGGAGATCGACCAATCAATCTCTGACTCATCAATTTTTTCATATAAAATATCCCCCGGAAAATCCAAATATACTGGCCCCGGCTTTCCGGCCATTGCTTTTTGAAAAGCAACATTTACCATTTCGGGTATACGCGCTAAAGAATAGACGCGTTCAGCCCACTTTGTGCAAGGCTTCATCATTCCTAATTGATCTATCTCCTGAAACACTTGTCTGCCGTAAGCTTTAAAAGGACTTGAGCCGCCAACTGCAACTACAGGCACACAGTCGATATAAGCATTTGCTATACCTGTAATGAGATTGGTAACACCCGGTCCACTTGCTGCCATACATACACTTGGTTTGTTTAACAATCGACTATACGCTTGTCCCATAAAAGCTGCCGCCTGTTCATGGCGCACATCAATCGGTCTAATACCCTCTTTTATGCACGACTCTTCAGCGAGGAGCATTGGTCCTCCCATAATAAAAAATAAGTCATTAACGCCCTCATTACGCAAAGCCTTTGCCAATATTTCGGAACCAGTTAATTCAGCCACTAAGATGTCTCCATATTAAGTACAATTACTATTTCATAATAATTTCATTTGTTTGTCATCTATTCTCGAATGGTTTGTGAAAAAGATACTGTATGATACTAAACAGCTCCATCTTTTTTCAGTTCTTCTATTTCTTCTGGACTCATCCCAATCCATTCCGAAAGCACAGAGTCGACGTGTTCTCCAAGAAGTGGAGATGCCGGTAAAGACAAATGTCCCCCATTTACCTTCACTGGCCAGGTCGGCATTTTGTAACTACCCCGTTCGGGATGGTCCATGCTTTGGAAAATACCTCGCGAGTTAAGATCTTCATCGTCATAAAGCTCAGCCACATCAAGAACAGCGCCACATGGGACGCCACATTCTCCAATGAGTTTCATGGCCTCACGTTTTGTATGTTTTTTCGTAAATTCTGCCAAAATATCATCAATTACAGCTTCATTTTTTGCGCGTTCCTTTGGTCCTGAAAATCTTGGATCATCAATTAATTCTTCTCGGCCTAATAATTTACATAACCTCTCCCAATGATGATTACCTGCTCGGGTTGTGTAAATGTAAACGTAATCGTTTTTGCCACCAGGTTTACACGGAAAAATACCTGTGGGAGCATTTCCCGTGGTAAACAGCTTAGCCCCAGCTCTTGGAGCAGCTTTACCGTTGACATCCCGATATGCATAGGCTAGCCGAGTGTATTGTGTCATCGCATCTTGCATCGCTAATTGCAAATGCTCTCCTTGGCCAGTGGCTTGCTGTCGATAGAGTGCACCGAGAATAGTAATTGACATTAACATTCCCGTTCCTGTATCTGCCAATGTCACCCCTGGTTTACACGGCTGCCCATCAGGCTCACCTGTTATACTTAGAACCCCTCCAGCGGATTGCCCTATCATATCGAATGATAAAAAATTCTCGTAAGGGCTGCCCTCAGCAAATCCCTTAACTGAGGCATAAATAATATTTGGATTTTCCTTTTTTATAGATTCAAAGTCCAAACCCATTCTTTTAACGACACCCGGCGCAAAATTTTCAATGAAAACATTTGCTTCACGAACTAGCTTTTTAACAAGTGCCACGCCCTCTGGGCTTTTCAAATTACAGGTTATACTTTTCTTTCCCGAATTGAATTGCATAAAATAAAATGAATCAATTCCATCTTTCTCAGATGTTGCATATCGTCCAGCATCACCACCTTTAGGGTTTTCAAGCTTTACTACTTCTGCTCCCAACCAAGCTAATGTTTCCGTGCAAGATGGCCCCGCCTCAAACTGGGTCATATCTAATACACGCACACCGGCAAGCATATTAGTCTTATGATTTAATGTCATGTCGCTTTCTCCCAAAGGTTCATTTAGAGTGTTGCATGATTTTGTATTTTGATAGCATCTTATATGTGAAATCAGGTACACTGACTTGATATAACTAACTCGTCGCGATTACCATTATTTTACGCTTAGAATGCGTATTCTATGATGTAACGAAATTCTTAATTGGCTATTAATGCTAGTTGATAAATAAACACAAACCTCAAAGGAATACACGATGGGATATGAAACCATAAAGGTCACCCCACTAACTCCGAGGATTGGCGCCGAAGTAACAGGCGTGAAACTCACCGAGCCATTGGGCAATCAACAGTTCCAAGAGGTTCACGACGCACTCATGGAGCACTCGGTTATTTTCTTCAGAGATCAACCAGTAGATGTCAATCAACATAAGGATTTTGGACGTCTTTTTGGAGACTTACACATTCATCCTGGCTCTCCACCCCCGCCAGGCCACCCCGAAATATTAATAGTTCATGCAGATAAAGACTCCAAGCATATAGCGGGAGAAAACTGGCATTCAGATGTATCCTGTGATGAAGAACCCCCTATGGGTAGTATTTTGCATCTATGGGAAGTACCCGAAAGTGGAGGAGATACTCTTTTTGCTAGCATGTATGCTGCATACGACGCACTTAGTGACAGAATGAAAGTTTACCTCGAAGGATTAAGCGCAACACATTCTGGAGAACAGATATATAGAGGGCGCTATAATAATGACGATACTGGTATGGTGTATCCTCTGTCCGTTCATCCCGTTGTTCGAACGCATCCCGTTACGGGGAAAAAATCGCTATATGTCAATAAAACATTCACAACGCATATTAATGAGCTGCCGCGAGAGGAAAGCGATGGAGTTTTAAGATTTCTTTACGATCATTGCGCCAAACCCGATTATCAAGTGAGATTCAAGTGGCAACCACATAGCATCGCATTTTGGGACAATCGCTGCGTCCAACACCTAGCCTTATGGGATTACTATCCGCAAGTACGCTCGGGGTACAGGGTCACGGTAAAAGGAGAGCGGCCCTTCTAGATGCATTAAATAAAGTTGTCGAGTGCCAAAAGTAACCATAAAAATTCAAATGTTTTGGAAACGTGGATTTTAAAACTTCCGCTTAAATTTATAACGTTTTGATATATAATTAGCAGGCTGGCCACTCTACCCCAAGCTACATTCACACAAGCACCAGATCGTTATTCCTGAATTCCCATTTTCCAAGTGGATGTCCCATGCGCTACTAGTTTTTCATTCACATCCCACACGCGCGATTCCAAAAAACTCACCGAACGGCCTTGCCGAATGAATTTACCCTCACAGAAACCTGGCCCCTCAATTAACGGTCTTAGGAATTGGTTTTTCATTTCCAAAGTGATTCCAGCTTTTCCAGTTACTTTTTTTATTAAATGTCCCATTGAAATGTCCATCACAGTGGCAAGCATACCCCCATGATAGGTTCCTTGAGGATTAAATAGAAAGTCATCAACTGGTATTTGAATATTGCAACTTTCTTCTGAGTATGAAATGCCTAAACCAAGCATCTTAGCGATAAAGAAAGATCCAAATTCTTGTTTGTAATCTCGTAGCGCAGTTTCAATTCGTTCACGAGCAATATCTTCGTTCATTAAGTTTCCTTTGCAACAACTGCTGCTTATCAAGGCACAGTAATTTGTGGGCGTTTTAAATAAATTCCTAAGTAGCACGTTTATTTCAAATTTATCAATGGGCTGCATGAAGTCATAACTATCAGCTGCATGATTGTAAAAGTAATCTATCATTCTGGTCATTTTCTAGATCATAAACAATACTAGTTGATAATATTTTAATGGTAGCAGGAGTAATACGATGCGGTTTGGATATATTGGCCTTGGAAATATGGGTGGAGCTATAGCAAAAAGGATGATTCTAAAACACGATATTGTAGTCTTTGATTTATCAGAATCTCTTCGATCCGAATTTTCCAAACTAGGCGCCGTTGCAGTTAACTCTATTGCAGAGGTAGGGAAATCGGCAGATGTAGTTTTCCTATGTTTACCTACTTCAAATGAGGTTAAAGAGGTAATTTTAGGAGAAAAAGGTTTAACTTCGTCTATGGGAGGCGGTGTCATTTGTGATATGACAACAGGTGATCCTGTGATCACTAGAAAAATTGCGGGTGAACTACCCAATAATATTACACTAATTGATGCCCCAGTTTCCGGCGGCCCTGCAGGCGCTACCGCAGGAACATTAGCTATTATGGTCGGAGGTTCCGATAATGCCGTTGGGCTTGCAATACCAGCTTTGGAATCTGTTAGTCCTAATATATTTCGAACGGGTGATGTAGGAACAGCCCAAGTGATGAAATTAGCAAATAATATGCTTAATGCAACAAATCGATTAGCAACATTCGAAGCTCTATCATTAGCGGTAAAAAATGGTATTGATCCCGATTTATGTGCAGAAATTCTAAGTAAAAGTTCAGGAAGAAACTATGCAACCGATATTACCTTACCACGCTTTGTGCTACCCAATGATGAGCCTGTACAGGGTTTCACGCTAGGTCTAATGCATAAAGACATCCGGCAGGCGGCCGAGCTTGGAATAGCAACCGGCGTTACGCTACCGGTGATAAATACAGCCCGCGAAATATATCATTCTGCGGTGAACGAACGCGGCGGAAATGAGGATGTAAACGAGGTAATTCGACATTATGAAAGAGGTTCAACTATAAAACTCGCAGGTAGCGGCAGAAAACAATAATCGCGCCCTCTTATCAATCTAATAAAAAGTCGGGGGACGACATGAAAAAACGTAGCACAGCTGACATCCTGATTGATGGTTTGGTTGAGCATGAAGTTCGCTATCTTTTCTGTTTACCCGGGGTACAAAATGATGACTTCTTTGATGCTTTATATGGCCGTGATAGTGAATTAAAAGCAATTCACACGCGTCATGAACAAGGCGCAGCCTACATGGCATTAGGAGCTGCAATGGCCACAGGCACACCACAGGCCTTTTGCGTAGTTCCTGGGCCTGGCATTCTAAATACTACAGCAGCATTATCTACTGCTTTTGCAGTAAACGCTCCCGTTCTATCCTTAGCAGGTCAAATTCCTTCTCACTTTATTGGAAAAGGACATGGTTTGCTACATGAGATACCCGATCAGCTGGGTATCACGAAAGGGCTAACAAAATGGGCCGAAAGAATTTCTCAACCAGAATCCGCATCTAAAACAACAAAGAACGCTTTTAGAGAGTTAACATCAGGAAGACCTAGGCCCGTTGGCATAGAGGTCCCGCAAAATATATGGGCACAAAAATCTGTTGGATTAGATACTTACATCTCACAAAAAACCAAAATAGAAGTAGATGAAGATAGTTTAAAACAAGCAGCACTTTGGCTAGCCGAAGCCACTAACCCAATGGTCGTTGTTGGAAGTGGCGCAATAGAATGCCAAAGGGATATAAAAAGATTGGCTGAATTATTGAGTGCACCCGTTGTTGCATTCCGGAATGGCAAGGGGATTTTGGACTCTCGGCACGATTTAGCGTGCGCAATGCCGGAGGGTCATGCGTTGTGGTACGATACAGATGTGGTGATAGCGATTGGAACAAGATTGCAACCCCAACGAATGGGTTGGGGCATCGATAACAACTTAAAAATTATTCATATCGATATCGATCAAACCGAATTGGACCGAAATGGTGGGGCGGATTTAG
>Ga0181604_10004587_pt1 | contig 11212 bp, 15 predicted proteins | sample 041ome_12_FD_148663 | JGI IMG/M metagenome (GOLD analysis project Ga0181604, IMG submission 148663) | Coastal salt marsh microbial communities from the Groves Creek Marsh, Skidaway Island, Georgia - 041410US metaG (spades assembly) | ecosystem: Environmental > Aquatic > Marine > Intertidal zone...
AAGCTCTATGTTGATCTTTTTCTTCTGTACCAATTTGTCTTCTGTAAGTTGTTCGGCCATTATTTTATCCCTGGTATCTTAGCGTTTCTTTTCCTGTGACCATTCCAAGCGACGAAGCCACCGATCCTCAATGACCAGTATGCCAGGTAGTTCATAGAATAGAAACCGTTGACGATTATGTTGATGTCTCTGAATATCTCGTCTGCTCTCTTCTGTGTCAGCTCACCCATTGTCTTTTTCTTGTTTGCTTCCAACAATGTTTTGTACTTGTATGCGTAGTCGTGTACCAGACCACCCATCAGCAACACACCAACTGGAGAGAAGAAAGTCCTTAGGAACTTGGGAATACTGGCACCATCAAATTGGAATCCTGCTGGTATCACATATTCCTTACCGTCTATGTTGTACTTCCAGTCATCTGTAAGCACCCAGTTCCTTGTTGACAACAACCACATGGCGATTCCTTTCCAGAATCCCTTGCCTTTGGTCTTGATTGGCACCGGTTGTAACTTCGGCATTCCTTTGAAGTTGAATTTTAAGTTTGGTTTTTGTTTCTTGTCAAATACATTGATGATAGCGGCTATGATCACGACTGCGATAAGCACAGTCCATTGCCAAAATTTCATTGCTAGTGTTATTAATAGTTCCATTTACTCTCCTCGTTTATGTGCGTATTTATTCGATTGCACCTTTGACAACACCTGCTTCTACTAGTTTCTTCCTGTTCTTCATGTGTTGTTTTTGTACGTCCTCTTTGGCTCCACCAAAGTATGCTACCGCGTGACCTTCCTTGCACATGATCTGTGACACCTGTTTGCCGTCTATGATGAAGTCTCCCAGCACTCTCCCGAACTTGCCCTTCATGTCTTCACCTTTCTTGCTGATGGTTGTCTGCAACACGGGGTTTGGTCCCAGCAGTGATTTAAGTTTGGCTTTTGCGGCCAATCCAAATTTCTTTTCAATTTTGTTTCTGGTTCTCGATTCCGGTGTGTCTATGCCCATTATTCTCACACGTTCATTCATCTGCCATATGCCGAAGCCTAGGTCTATGTCCACGTCCACCGTGTCTCCATCCACTACTCTTCTCAATTTAGTTCTGTACGTCCACATCTTTTTTCTCCTCTGTTCCTTCGTAGTATTTCTTGTATTCCTCAAGTAGGCTGTTTGTTTCTTGTAATTTCTGTCTAATCTGTGCGAAGTTCTTGGACAACAGTTCATAGTCCTTGTCGGTCAAACCAAACAGCACTGGGTCTATACCCGCTTCTTCCAATTTCTTAAAGACCTCTTCTGCGTTCTTACTTGTGATCACTATCCAACGTATGTCTTCTAGTGTAAGAGGCATTGGGTCTGGCAGGTTCAACTTCTGTCTTGGTTCTTCAACAGTGAACAGTTTGATCCTCTTCTCACCACCTATGCCACAACCGGTCAATAATAATATTAATGATATTGCTAAAAATTTATTCATATGGCACGTAATTCGGATTTGCTAGGCTTGGGCATTCCGGGTTTATCTCCGAGTTCTTGGTTGCCTTCAGTTCCGCTTCGGTGTGTTTAGCGCCTGATGCCAATTCAACACACCTCTTGGCGTTCACGGAACCCTTGTTCATTATTCGTTCGATGGCCGCTGTCCTGTCGATGGCCAGTTTGCCAAAATCTCTTTTCTTCTTGTTGAAACGTTTGTCTAGATCGTCTAGGTCCTTCTTGAAAGTCATCACGAGATTGTTGAGTTTCTTGTTGCTCTCCATTATGGCCTCGAAGTCCACCTTCTGTTGTTCTATCAATTTTGTCTGTGCCTCTATGCCCTTCTCCAGTTCTATTTGATTGGCTTTAAGTGTGGCGTTGTCCGCCCGCAGTTTCATCACGTAGACTCCCGCACCGGCTATACCAGTGATGAGCATTATGGCTATCGCCATCTTGATTGTTGAAAACATAATATACGTATTTAACCTTTGTTTCTTTATATTCTGTGTAATACCCATGGAGCGTTTGAAAAACTTTTGACTCTGGGTAATACATGTTAAGTATAGGTATTAACAATGAACAGAGAAAAATTTTATATTTGGGCGTATATGTTAGAATCGCAATCTGATAAATTCATCAACACACCTGAGCCAATTGGATCAATGACTGCAGTCGAACGAGGGCACATCGACAGGGCCATAAGTGCATTCAAGTCCGGACAGACAGTTGTATTTGTTGAACATTTACACAAAAATCATTGGAAATATTTTGACGAGCACACCAAAGGAATTGAAGGCAAAATTGAACTTTGGGAGCCATTGCCCAAAGACTGGCAAGTAGATGGTAAAAAAAAGATCACAGCCCATAACCCGGATCTCTGGCAAGAAGTTGTAGAAATACTTGGGAAAAGGAATCAATTTAAATTCCAATCAAAAAGGCAGGTTCAAAATCTAGACAAAGACTTTCTCATGACTTACGGAAACCGTGAGCATGAAAGGGAACTGACAACCCAGGTGCTAGAAAGATTGAATGTATTGGATAACAGTATTTACAGTAGGCCTGAAATTGATCCTCACCAGCAGGAGAACCTAAACATAGATTACATTTTTCCTATAAGAAACGATCATGCGAGATACCGCAACATAGAAGGTACAGATCAAGTGCTTAGTTTCAAATATCTTCATGATCAATCAAGATCACTAAGAGCTCTATATGATGCTTCTAAGCGGGTAAACTGCTGGGTAGTGCTTGGTGAGTTTCCGTTTGTCAAGGATATCACACCGAACCTCAGCGAAAAATTTTTATGGCCTATATTTTTTGGAATACCTTGGATATACCTTGGCCCACCGAGCCAGATAGGACTGTTGAGGGACTATGGATTTGAGCCCAACGATACATACAGGTATGATGTTAGGAGTGCGGCCGAACAGATGATGTGGCTAAAAAGCATATTCAGAGATCCGATATTGGCACAGCAATGGCAAGATTCTCAGGGAGAATTGATCAATAAGAATTTAAAGGCCCTTGAAAATTTGCCAGATAAAATGCTAGAGTTTAAAAATAATCCTGCCTAATACCTTTACGTTTTGTATCTAATGTTTGACAATGGAACCCGCCACTCATGCTACGTGACTGTCTGCAGGGCAATCCTATAGTTTCGATGCCGTGCTTGTCCAGGATACGTCTTAGTGATTCTTGTTTTTCATCTATAATCACAAGTTCTTCGTTTACACTAAGAAAGTTTAATCCAATGTAAGGACTACATGGAGCAACGCCTGTGTTTGCCGGAGGCAAATACAAATCTTCTTCACCAACCCAAATCTTATCCCATCCTTTAAATATAGGTGGATACCAATCTTCACTCAGCCTGCCCGCGTTGAACAGCACAAGTCCAGGACGTAATGGCAACACAGTGCTGTCGAAGTGTGCAAAACTATAGTATTTTTCTGCTATATGCAGGCGATAACCTTTTGGTTCCAGTATTGTTGCAAGCCATTGGAATCCTAATTGATTGCCACTGTTGCTAACTTGGCACAGCAGGTCTCGGCCGAGGCGCACAATATTAGGTGCATCAAAGACGATTTCTTTGTTTACCAATGTCGGGTCCTTGCGATCTTCTAGTTGATAGTTGTCATCTGTAAGGATCGGTTTGGGAGAGTTTATCCATTGTGTTCCTTCTTGCATCCATTTATACAAATATTTGTAATATGCTCTAGTTTCAAAATATCTTGATCTCATTGGGGAGGGACACTCTACTATCATGTTATCTAACGGCAACAATAGGTCACGGGGGCAGTATGTGTACCATCCCGTTGTTTCCCATTCTGGTGTGCTAAATTTTTTGCTGTGGTCTACGGGATCAGGACGCATTGTTTTTACACCCAGACCTTTCAAGCAATCTTCTAATCCTTGTAAGTCTTCATTTGCTTCATCGACAATCCATTGCTCGACAGGTTGTTCGTTGAAATGCTTAATGTCCTTGTACTGTTCACCACCGTATTTGAAACTGTGAGTGCTGATATTCATGGTAGGATGCACACAATTATCTGCAGTTCCTATTATTACTTCTTCTAACGGATCCCAATCATTATTACTTTGTACTGGCAATTTATAACCCCTTAATGTATTGTCTGTGAAAACTAAGGCGATTTGTTGGCCCACCTCTATTGTATTGGTCATATTTGTGAGTATCGTCTATGCCAAATAATACTGTTTTACTTGCCTTCACACCCAAAGTGTAACAAAATTCTTTCTGTTTGTCTATGTATTTGTCTGGAATGTAATCTGCTGTAAAATTCTTTAAGTATTCTAATCCTATTATTGCACCTACCTTGTTGTTGTATCGTACTTTATGGTACACGAACATTGTGTCATCGTCGTCGACTTTTGTATAACGCATACCTATCCTCGCATGGGCAACAGGAAAAGTTTTACTGAGACTGAAAGTGACATCTGTGATACAAGGGTAATTAATTTCTATGTTAATTTGCCTGCAGATCCCGTAATAGGCACAGTCGACCAGCACCGGAATGCCAAGGGCACTGCAATTGATCATTAGGTCATTATAACCGGAATGTTTGTCGCCTGTGTCAGCGAAAGGCAAACTGATCACAACAGCATCGTTCGTATCTAGGTCATCGTCCTCTAACCATTGCCAGTCAAAATGGTTACGCCACGCCAACTTATGATACATGTACTCACCTTTGAAACATCTGAATCTACGTTTGGAATTACGCATGTAAAATTTATCAAAAGATTCTGAGGTTCCGTTACTATAACATTTAAATTTGAAGTCCTCAAGTCCGGTAAAAGTGTTCAAGGTGCCACTTTTGATCCACAAGTCATACTCATGTATAAATTGGTCTATAATGCTGTCGTTGCCAATGTTGGTAAAATCGTATGTCTGCCCTAATATACGCATTGTGTCGTGGTCTTGTACTGCGAAAGCACTACCAAAATCCGTAGATCTTTTGTCATGGGGAATATTGGTCATGTTCGTCCAAAAAAAATTCTTTGATTCATGCTGTCCGAGTCCATTATGATTCTTCTTTGAGGTTCAAGGCAGAACAAAACATTTATATTTTGACTCCTGTAACCTGTAAAGTGTATCGATCATGTTCACCTAGATTTGCCGCCATGTGCTTGACCCCATATTGCCAGCCAAAATAACTGCCTGCCGGACCAGTACAAACTTTATCACCTATCCATAACTGGTGTCCTGGTTTGCTGTCCTCTAGAAAAATAATAATTCTAATGATATTTTTTTTATTTTTGACTCTGTTCTTTTTTATGAATGTCCTGTATGTATCTGTATGGAAGGGTAGTATTTGTCCTGGTGTCATTTTGTTTAAAGCAATGACTGTATTTTTTAATTTAAATTTGTTTACAATTTCTCTGAACTTCTCATTCACTTCGTTGTTGATATAAACACCCACATTCCGTCCATAAATTTTTTTATTTTTGATTTCAGTATTGAAACTGAGATAATGATTCTTGTTTGTTCTCCAAGGACCCTTTACAAAATCTTTTGCTTTCCAGATTGTTTTAATTTTTCCTTTTATCATTCAAGAATCCACTTACTTGTAGGGTGTATTTGTCCTCCATGCCAGCATTGGCACCGATGTGTAATACTTCTCCGTCCCACATGTGCCCATCACCTTGTTTCCAGTGTGTGCATATATTGTCATCATGTTGGAGGAAATGCCCTATTTTCCAGTCTTGCATATAAATGTTATATCTGACTATCTTCCTTTTATCCTCCGGAAAACGTTTTTTAACTTGGAAAAAGGTGTCTCGATGTAAAGGTATTACGTTGCCTGGAGGTTGCATTATACTGCTTACCGTGACTGCCTCTATCCCTAACTTATCGTTAAGTATTTCGAAGTCTACTTCGTCTTCTGTCCAGAATTTTTGATGTATTTTTGTGTTTTCAAATACGTATGATTTTGGCAAACCACCATACTTTTCGTGAACATCTCTACATTCAGTCGCCTGATGCTTGATACAAGTACTGGCTTCCGGCAGGTCTATCTGCATAAAGGGTTTGAAGTCTATATCTAAATGAATTTTCCTGTACATGCAAATACTTATTATTATTATTCTAGGTGAATAAATTATTGAATCAGTCCAGCCTTGTAGACTGTCTTGCCATTTTCCTTCATAGCAGTAAGTATGCTCTTACGATTGCCTTCAGACTTGTATGAAACATGCACCCATCCGGAGTCAGGTATTCCTGGAGTGTAGAATTCCAATATCAGTTGATCGAATTCACAGTTCTCAGAAATCCACTTGGCCACGTCGTAGTTGCCTGTTCCTGGACATTCTATGTCCACCGCCTCGCCTTTGCAGTGTTGTGATTTACTTGAACCACCTACTGCTTCATTAAGTGCGGGTCCTCTGTATCCTGAATTGATCACTGTCACACCAAAATTGTCTCTTACCTTTTGTACAACATTTTCAAAAAGTGCTTTTGCACTTGCCAAGTGTTCTTCGTTTGGAGTGTTGTCTAGACCTTTCCTCGTGGCTGTCTGGCTTTTTGTGAATTCCGCTAGTGTGAAGTTTGTGCTTAATCTCATAAAATTATTTATCATTATATACGCATACATAAATATTCACATGAAATTACTTTTGACTGGAAGTTCCGGCTTCATAGGACAACACCTTACTCCAGATCTATCAAAAAACTTCGAACTGCATCACCTTAAAAGCGATCTGCTAGAATATAAGAGCGTGATAGATGAAGTTTCTAATATAAGTCCAGACATCATAGTTCACCTTGCGGCCCGTACGGAAGTAGAACAAAGTTTTTATGAACAGACGGTGTTCAGCGAAACCAACTACGTAGGCACAGTGAATCTTGTGGAGGCGGCATCTAATGTTAAAAATCTAAAAAATTTTGTTTTTGCCAGCACAATGGAAGTTTATGGATGGCAACCTATATCAGACGAAGTAAAAAATAATGGCACGCCAACTAATCATGTCTCTTTTGATGAGAACACGATTCCAAACCCAAACGCACCATACGCCGTTGCAAAGTTTGGCTGTGAAAAATATTTAGAATATGCACACCGTTGTCTTGGTGTACCTTTCACTGCTCTCAGACAGACAAACTGCTATGGTAGGAAAGATAATGATTTCTTTGTGACTGAACAAATTATCACCCAGATGCTTAAAAATCCAGAGGAGATTAATTTAGGATACGGTCAACCATATCGTAATTTTATTTTTATCGAAGACATGTTAAAAGTATGGAACACTGTGATTGAGAATCCAGATAAGTGCAACGATGGAAAAATATTCACCATAGGTCCCGACGCACCGATCAAGATAAAAGATTATGCTGACAAAATAGCAAACAAAATAAGATGGAGCGGCAAAATCAATTGGAACACCAAACCAGCAAGACCGGGCGAAATATACTGGCTTAACTCAAATTCTAATCTAATTGAAAAAACACTTGGCTGGTCACCTAAAACATCATTGACTGACGGACTAGACTACACCATAGACGTCTGGAAACAAAAACTTTCTTAAGATATTCTCGACAAAAGGCAGGATTCACCATTCTTGCTGAATATGAATCTGTCTTCCGTTGTCTTGGTAATCTGGTATGGACCGAAGTATTTGGTCAGGTACATGCATTCGCTCATCGCTGACTCGTCCAGTTTGAATGCCCTGATCTCGTTCATGATCATGTTGGTCGATCCAAATGCGTGTAGTTCAAATTTCAATGTGTCTGCGTTCTGTTTCTTTATTTGGATCATGTTATTATCAAGTTTAAACTCCATCATCTGGAACCTGTCAAAGAAATCCTTTATCTCTCCCAGTTTCAGAGAATTGATCTTTTGATTGTATGCCTCTGGTGTCCTTGGCAGTACGTCTGCTAGATTTTTAGCACTGGCCTCGAATGGCACAGTCCTCTTGTGGTACGTGAACTCAAATGTTTCGATGTTTGTTAATTTTGAAAGATCATCTAGGAACTTCCTGATGTGTTGATCCACCGCTTCCACCCTTGCGAACTCAACGAAAACCCTGTGCTTGCCGTCCGCCAGTGTGCCTGGAGTTGCGTCTGCGTCCAACACTTCCTTGTATCCTGTCTCTGCGAAACGTTCCAGGTCCTTGGCAGGTGCCATGCCGTCAACTGTGAACGCCAAGACCATGATGTTCTTGTCGTCACCCATCTTGCTTTTGAATTGGTCAACCGAGAATCGTTTGCTAACGACTCCGTCCAGGTCTCCGGCCTTTAAACCTTCATTAACTAATGTCATCTAAACTACTTAAATCTCCAGACGCCTGTGCCTGCTCGTCCTGGCTCTCGATTTCGTCCCGGCCGTGTTTGAAATTGCCGATCAATGCCTTTGGCATCTTGATCTCTACTACCCATATGTCATGGGCATCTATCTTGCCCTTGGTCGTTCCTGGTCTGTAGTCCTCAGGTGATTTGATCTGTCTGGGTTTCAACAGTTCGTCTCGTTTATATGTTACCTTGCACCCCTTGTCCAACAATCTCTTGCCTCCCGCAGGATCTGGCATCTTGTCCGCTGGCCACATGAATGAACATGTGACGAAGTGTCTTGAATCAACTGGACCAGAAAGTAATTCTCCGTCCTCCCAGTTCTGGAACACGTACACGTCCAACTCATCTACCACCCTCTCGAAGTCTTTGAGTATGCCCAAAGTAGGTCCTACGGCGTATAACGATTGTACGTTTTTGATTATGTCTAAGACGTCATGCATAGTTCTTATTTATCCTAAATATCTGTGTTGTAAAATATGCATACTTAATCTGGAAATTTGATAGTAAGTATTTGTACATGAGTCGACAAAGACACATCAAATCAAAATCAACCACAACCTATGAGGAACCTTATGTTATCATCAAATGGCCTACAAATGCGACCTTTATTCCAACGGAAACTATGGAAACTAATGAGGAAGAAACGAGTGTACGACAAGCGTGTGAACTTGTACATGCAGAATCAGAATTGGCTCAAGATAAGGAAACAGAAGGACAGACGTAGAAGGAGGGTGTTGATGAGATTATGGCGAGCCAGCCAATTGGCCATGCTCAAGCGTATGTACAATCAGGCTATTTGATGAACTGATCCATCGCTTCAGCGTACCACTGTCGGTAGTGCTGTTCTATACGTTCGAATGGAATCTCGTCTCTCTGTGCGACGGGTATCCCAGGTAGTTCATTCTTCAACACTTCCTTGTTGACGAGATCAAGCACCACTGTGTACTCTAACATTTTTCCTGGACCTATTTTCTTCTTTGAAAGTTCCACGAACTCGTCAAACTTCTTGTCTGGTTTGATTATGTACTTCACACAGAAGTATCTCTTTTTGTTGTGTTTGCTACCCATTTGATAACCTCGATAATTTTATCATGACTGACGCAAGGTTTATTTCAGGATCTGCTACAAATGAGTGATCCACCAATCCCTGCTTGATAATTAGCACCGCCTTGTCCTGTGCGTCCTCATCTTTGGATATAATTTCCAAGTTGTCATACAGCCATCTGTATATTTCCTCACACTCCTCTGGTCTTGCCTGGGCACAAACCAGTTTCCTTGCTTCTTGTATCTTACCCTGTTTGAACAGATTCACCATCTGCAGTCTGTAATCCTGTTGTCCTGAGTCTCCACTTGCTGGTGGCATCAGTTTGCCATCTCTGACATTCTGTTGTAGCATGTTGATGCACTTCCTTAGATCAGGATAACTTGCCTTCACGTAAGTGTCAAGTACTTCTATGTCTGGTGTCACACTCTCTTGTATCAATATCTCACATGCTCTCGCTGTAAATTCTGTCTTATCAATTGTTTCCATGTGAAAGCCTTGACATCTTGAATGCAGTGCCGGTATGACCCTGTTGGGATAGTTGCAAGTAAGTATGAATCTCGCTGATGTATGATACATCTCCATCACACCACGCAAAGCCGCTTGTCCATTTGGACTCATATAATCTGCCTCGTCAAGCAACACATATTTGTATGCACCAAAAGGCATTATCTGTACAAAGTTGTTGATCTTCTCTCTCACTGTGTCTACTGAGTTCTCCCTCGAAGCATTTATCTCCAATATGTCATAACTGCTGACATCCAGTTCACCAAACAGTACCTTGGCCAGTGTGGTCTTGCCCACTCCCGGTGCACCACTCAATAGTAAGTGTGGGATCGCTTTGTCGTCAATCCAAGATTGTATCTGTTGTCGTTGTGCTTCATCTCTGACCACGTACTCCTTAAGAGTCTTAGGTCTGTATTTTTCTACCCATAAATCTTTCATTTAATTTTGTCCCATATCCATTCGTGACCATAAAACATCACACTTCCTGCCGGAATGCTCGCCAGTGAAAGACCAAACGTGTACCATAGGTCTCCTCCCGTGACTAGAGCATAACTCATAAACCAACCCAATCCTAAAAGTTGCCAAGTGCAAGTTTTCACAAGTCTTCTGTATTTCATTAATGCTATATTACAGCAGTTTCCTTGGCTTGTCTATATAATTGTTCGGTTGCCATGTTTTTACCTTTGGCCTCTACCTGTATGTCGAAGTTTTCTGAGAATGACAGTGCCCAGTCATTTACCTTTGTGTTTGGTAATAGATCCGAGTGTGCTCTCAGTTTCTGTTTCTTACAACCTCTCTCCAGTAGGTCTTTGATGTTGTGCATTTCTGTGTGTGTTTTGTCACCAAGTCCTGCAACAGCCAGGTGTTCATCCCTAGAGTATGAATAGTGCATACTGGGTCTCACACCACGCCAACTATCAATGACTCTCTTTACTCTATCGTCATTAGGTTCGATGTATTCCTCGTCTCGGATCCAATGATGATGGATGTCCAGAACCAATGCTAGATGTTTCTCCAGCATCAATGACTGTTCCAGCCCATGACTCATTTCGTCATTCTCTATAGTGATCAGGTTCCTTGCTTCCTGTGATAGTCTGGGTAATACTTTTATGATGCCATCTGGTCCTTGCTTGCCTGAGATGTGTACGTTTATTTTGCAACCATCCTGGAAGGATTTGCCGAAACCCATCCAACGTGCCATGTCGGCATGGTATTCAAATTCCTCTATGCTACGTTCAACGATGTCTGGAGTAGCACTTGACAGCACACAGAACTGGCCCGGATGGAAACTAACTTTTACACCTAACTTTCTCGACATCTCGCCAACTGGTGCGAATAAATTTTCTAAGTGACTCTGTATGTGGGGTTGTTGCCACCAAGACTTCCAGTCTTTCTCTGTGTAACCT
>Ga0181604_10004604_pt1 | contig 11177 bp, 12 predicted proteins | sample 041ome_12_FD_148663 | JGI IMG/M metagenome (GOLD analysis project Ga0181604, IMG submission 148663) | Coastal salt marsh microbial communities from the Groves Creek Marsh, Skidaway Island, Georgia - 041410US metaG (spades assembly) | ecosystem: Environmental > Aquatic > Marine > Intertidal zone...
AAGATGGGCGCATTATGTTTGCCATTCCCTATGAAGAGGATTTTACGCTGATTGGTACAACCGATGCTGATCATTCTGATCCGGGGCAAAAACCCGAATGCTCTGCAGAAGAGCAAGCCTATTTGCTAAATTTCGCCAATCAGTATTTCGCTGCAGAGGTCACTGCAGAGGATGTGGTCTGGAGCTATGCTGGGGTGCGCCCGCTTTATGATGATGGGGCCAGTTCAGCCACCGCGGCCACGCGTGATTACGTGTTGCGGGTGGATCGCAGCGCCGGTGGGCCAGTGCTGAACGTGTTTGGCGGAAAAATCACAACATATCGGCGTTTGGCGGAATCGGCGCTGGAGTTGGTGGATGCAGAATTTGGTCGAGCCCGCGCCAAATGGACGGCTGGTGTGGCTTTGCCAGGGGGTGATTTTCCCGTCGATGGTGTTGCGCAGTTGCGCCGCGAATTGGCAGAGGCTTTGCCATTTCTGCAGGCGCCAACCATTCGCCGGTTGATCCGGCAATATGGCAGCGAGGCGCAGCAGATTTTTGCCGAAGCAGACTCGGCAGAGGCGCTTGGGAATGATTTTGGCAGCGGCATTTATCAACGTGAACTGGATTGGGCCATTGGGCAGGAATGGGTCCATGAGGCGGATGATTTTCTGTGGCGCCGCTCAAAGCTTGGGTTGCGTGTCTCGGCCGATCAGCGGCAAGCGATTGAAGGCTATATTGCCGCGGCATTGTCCGCCAAGGCGCGGGTTGCTTAGCTGCTAAACGCTGCTGCCGCGTGGCTTGTCACGCGGCAAGCCACGCGGCTTTTATGCGCTGCGCTGCGCAACCTCGCTGCTGTACAACTGCAAATGCTTTCCAGCCAATCCAATGCAGGATATCAATGCGTGAGGTGAAGCGCCGGCCAATAGGCCCTTGCGCAACGTATTAAGGTGAAAACACATGTCGGAAAAAGCCCATTGGGATCAGGTGTGGCAGAGCAAGCCAGCTGAGCAGACCAGCTGGTTTCAAACCGCGCCGGCGCTGAGTGGTGATTTTATCACGCGCGCGGGCATCGCCAAATCTGACCCGATTATTGATATAGGCAGCGGTGCGTCTTGCCTGATTGATTGGATGGTAGCGGCCCGATATAGCAACATCACGGCGCTTGATATTGCCGCTGGCGGGATTTTAAAAACCAAAAAACGCCTGGGCCCGGCGGGTGACAGCCTCAAAATTATTGAGGCTGATATCCGCACCTGGTCTGCCCGTGAACGCTATATGCTGTGGCATGATCGGGCGGTTTTTCACTTTTTAACGCGCGAAGAGGAGCAAGCCGCCTATGCCCGTGTTCTGGCGGATGCTGTTGCGCCGGGGGGGTATTTCATCTGCGCGACATTCGCGCAAGATGGGCCGCTTAAATGTTCTGGTTTGCCCGTGCAGCGATATAATATTCAGTCTCTCAAAAAGCGGTTTTCGGTAAATTTCCAGCTTCTTGACGCGTGTCAGCAAACGCATATCACCCCTGCGGGCAAGGCACAAAACTTTCAATGGTCTTTCTGGAAAAGGCGCGCCTCGCCGCAAGAGAAGACGCTTTGAACTAGCGATCTGACGGCAAAGTTGGGCTTGTTTCTAATGGGATTTAAGGCTCTTATAGGCTTGTTAAAAGGAGCAGTTGATGACAGCGATAGCGGATTTAAACGGAATTTTAATGGCCGCACCGGTTATGGCGTTTTTGAGCAATCTGGCGGCGGCGATTGCAGCGATTGTAATCACGCTATTCGCCTCGCGGTTTGTGAAATCTTGGATTGCCAAACTTGGCTTTCGCTATGAGCAACTTGATGACACGTTATTTGTGTTTCTCAGCAAATTTGCGCAAGTGGTCGTTCTGGCTGTTGGAAGTATTTTTGTTTTAAACAGCTTTGGTGTTCAAACCACGTCAATCGTGGCGCTGTTGGGGGCGGCGGGTTTGGCGGTTGGCTTGGCGCTGCAGGGTACGTTGTCTAATTTTGCTGCAGGAATTATGCTGATTGTATTTCGGCCCTTTAAGAGAGGCGATTATGTTTCGGTGTCAGGGCAATCGGGTACGGTGAAAGAAATTTCTATTTTCACCACTGAATTGGGAACACCGGATAACCTGCAGATCATCGTTCCCAATGGCCAAGTTTGGGGCGCTCCGATCACGAATTTTTCTGCCTATGGCACGCGGCGTTTGGATGTGACCTTTGGCGTTGCCTATGCCAGCGATTTAAAGCAGGTCGAAGAGGTGTTGGCGCAGATTATCGCGGCCGATACGCGTATTCATAAAGATCCAGCGCCGGTGATTAAAGTGAGCAACTTAAACCAAAGTTCGGTTGATTTCGTGGCGCGCATTTGGTGCGATTCAAGCGATTTGTGGAGTTTGCGTCTGGACCTAAACCGCCAGGTGAAAGACAGCTTTGATGCTCAAAAGATCGAAATCCCCTTCCCCACAACCACGATTGTGCAGCAGGGTTCATAGCAATAAAGCGGCTTCATTGCTCTTTGGTCTGACGGGTCAATGGCAATTTTGTGAACGCCCAGCCCTTTGATGAAGCGAGGAGGTTATGAGACTTATCGCGCCGCGTTTGATGCCGAACCACCTTGGTGGTGTTCAAGATTAAAATTATATCTGCGCCCTTAAGCGCTCCGGGGCGTTTGCAGGTAGCGCGCGGATTTTGGGTGCTGATGAACCGGTTTAGACTTTGGATGTTTCGCTTCAAGCGGCGGTTACGGATCTGTTGATGGAGAGTCAGCGCAGCGAGAAAACGACTCTCCTTTTTATCAGCCATGATTTCTTGATCATTCGCCATCTCAGTGATCGGGTTATGGTGATATAACTGGGGCATGTGATAGAGTTTGGGACCACAGAGAAAGTATTTTCTCCCCCTATCTTCCTTATAGGCAAGCCCGGCTTACGGCTGTTCCAATTGCCGATACGAGCGTTGAAAAGCAGAGCATTGTGCTAAAGGGCGATGTTTCCGCTGCCAGGGACCCACCAACGGATGTCCGTTTCAGAGCAGATGCTATTGGAAAGCGCATAGGGCAGATAATCGATGCGAAACAGCACTTCCAAAAAATTAAATTTTGAACAAAGGCCATCCCATACAATGTCACCTCAGCAATGCGATGCTGTAAAGAGCGGAACCTGTGATCAAACTTGCGGCAGAATAGCTGGTTTTACGGTGTCTACCCGTTCGAACCGAGGCATTTTCATTCGCGATGATCTGTTTTAGGCGCAAGGCAGCTTTGTATAAATTGCGGGTGGCGTTTGTAGTCTGGCTAAAAGTCACACCGACTGTGCCGGTAGTGGCATAAAATATTGACCGGCAAAAAGCGATTGTTGGGTAGAAGGCTTTTGTAAGCGAGACGGCTTAAATTCAGATTTGGATCGCCTTACAGATAGGCGCTATTATTTAAGCTGCGGGCCATCTTTAAGGCGGGAGCGGGCATCTGGTGTCGTCTAAAAGTCTTGTTACGGGATTAAATTCAAAATCTTTAAAGCCAAAACGCATTGCATGCTTGACGGGGTCTAAATTTATCACCCACTTTGAGATAATTATTTCGGGGTGTTCTGAATGGCATTTTATTTTGGATATGGATCGAACATGTCGAGCCGATATCTCTCTGCCGTGCGCAACATCACCCCGCTACGGAGCCAATCCAGCTCTCTTGACGATTATACCTTGGTGATGGGGTTGGTTGGGCCAAACTTTATTGAACCTAGTTTTGCCAATATAAAGCCCTGTAGAGGTGGCCGGGTGGAAGGGGTTGTTCACGAAATTACCGAGAGCGATATGGCGCGTGTGATTGCCTCAGAGGGTGAGAATTATGAGGTGATCGAAGCCCCGATCCATTTCGCTGGCGAGACGGTTTTGGCCAAAACCTTGCGCTGTAAAAACGAAGTGAATGATGATCTGCCAACCTCGCGCCGTTATATGCGGATCCTGCTAAAAGCTGCGCGGCAGAATAATTTAAGCGCCGACTATATCGAAGCTCTGGAACGTAAAAAAACCGTTTACTATCCAATTCTATCAGAAATCTTTGCCATTCGCGTTTATTTATGGGTAAAACGTCGGGCTAAAAAACAGCGCGTTTAAAGGGTTTTAAAATGTCTGAAAGTGAAATTCTTCGAAAAATGGCTGTGATTTTCGTAACCGATGTGGTGGGGTTTAGCACGCTCATGGCCCAAAATGAAGACCTTACCCTGCGCAGTTTTCGCAGCTGTAAAGAGATTCTGGACAATTTGTTTGAAGAGCATAGCGGACGAATTTTTAACACGGCCGGAGATTCTGTTCTGGCCGAATTTCCAAGCGCGGTTTCGGCGGTTATTTGCGCCGTTGAATTTCAAAAGCTCATCAAAGCGCGCAATGCCTCGGTTAATAAAGAGGCGCAGATGCAATTTCGCATCGGCTTAAATATGGGGGATGTCATTATTGAAGGTACCAATCTTTATGGAGATGGGGTGAATGTGGCGGCCCGCTTAGAGGCGTTATCGCAAGCCGGTGGCGTGTGCCTGTCAAAAAGTATTCATGATTTTGTGAGCCAGAAAGTGGATTTGGGCTTTCAAGATATTGGGCCGCAACAGGTTAAGAATACCAACGTGCACGCGTTTGATGTTTCCATTGGCGGGCTGGCGCCGCGCCAGATCGCGCCAACGCCGGTTGCAATCGAACCCGTTGAGGCTGGCGCGCCGCCTTCAATTGCCGTTTTACCATTTAAAAATATGAGCACGGATAAAGAACAGGAATATTTTGCCGATGGGGTGACGGAAGATATCATCAGCCATTTGGCTCTGTGGAAAACCTTTCCGGTGGTCTCGCGCAATTCGAGCTTTTCGGTGAAAGGTCTTTCGCTCACTGCGAGCGAAATTTCCGATAAGTTAAACGCTCGGTATTTGGTTGAGGGCAGTATACGTAAAGCTGGCAATAAGGTGCGGATCAGCGCCAGTTTAACCGATGCCTTAAAAGATCGTACAATATGGTCTGACCGTTGGGATCGGCCTTTGGATGATATTTTCGAAGTGCAAGATGAAATTTCGATCGCGGTTGCCCGGGCGATTGATCCTGAAATTCGCCGCCAATCTCGAGAAAATACGGAGCTTTCAAAGCCGGAAAGCCTCACCGCGTGGGATTTGTATTTGCAGGCCTTGCAAAAATATCACCGTCGGGATGCACCAGAGGGCATTTTGTCTTTATGCGATCAAGCGGTTCAGGCATCGGTAAATTTTCTGGATCCCTATCTTTTAAAATGCAAAGTCTTTCTTCGCGAAAGGTTCAAGCCACATAACCGAGACAGGCGCGCAGAACTCTCTGCTCAGATTTTTGAAATTGCTTCTTATGTTGTGGAAAAAGAAGCGTCGAATGCTGGGGCACTTGCAATGATGGCCAGCTATTATTTTCAGCTCAATGATTTGGGTAATGCGCGGCATTATGCCAATGAAGCATTCGGTATAAACCCCAATAATTCTGCGGCAACGCGGGCCTTAAGCCTGACAGAAGCCTATGCTGGCAATATTGACTTGGCCTATGATTATTTTTTGAAAACGCAGGCGCTTGACCCTTCTGAGTGGAGTGAATGGCCGCAATTTGAAGTCAGCCTTCTGATGGTTTTGGGGCGCATGAATGAGGCGTTGGATAAAATAACCCGCGCGGTTGAAAACGATCCGGAGAACAATTTGCTTTTGGGGTTTAAAGTGGCTGCATTGGGAAATTTAGACCGATTGGCCGATGCGCAGCGGGATTTGGAGGCCTTTTTGCAGCTGCGTCCCGATGTGACCTCATTGGCCGATTACGCCCCATTGCTTCCTGATTTTGCGGTGGAGGCCGTGTTGCAGGGCATGCAGAAAGCCGGGCTTACGTAATAAGCGGGTGGCAAATTCCCGCCGGTTAGGGTTGGCTTGCGGGCGTTTGGCACGGTTCTCGCACGCGCATGCAGTAAAGCGTAATGATCAAGGCCAGCTAGGGCGCCTAGCAAAGCGCGTAGTGCTGCAGGATGAAAATGAACGAAAAGCTGATTCAAGAAACCATGCAATTGATTAGGCTGTCAGGTCATGTAATCGAAGGGCAGCTGATGTTTGAACCTTGGTCGGATCGCGCGATGCATTTCATTGATGGCTTGGCGCCGCAGGGATATTCTTTGCACGCCAAGCTGCCCGAGCCTTTAGAGCAAGAGCTGATCGATTGGGCGCATAAGGATCGCCATATTTGGGCTTTGGCGCGCGGATATGTGCTGCGGATGGAAGCTGAAAGGCTGTTGGTTGGGCCAGCGGCGCATGAATTTTCACTTTTGTTAACGGGCGGGTTTGAAAAGAAATGGCCGCGGGGGAAGAAAGAAAGTTTCTATCGGGATGATTTATTATGCATTTTGATTCAGTATTTAATCACCGTCCACAATATGAAAACGCGGGCCGTTTTCGGCAAAGAACAAAGCGCTCCCGTGATCGTGTTTGAAGCGTTTCAGCGGTTGGGGTTTAAAGATCGGCTCCGCGCTAAAGACTACGCAAAAAGGTGGGAAATCAACCGCAAGCGATCCAGTTATGCGACGGATTATTTCAAACGTAAGGCGCAAAATTTGGCCGAGTTGCTGCAGGCGAGCGGCTGGGCTTTTCAAGACACATTGCCCGCCCCCGCCGCGCAGCCTGACCGGCCCGCCCCTCCTGAAGAGGCGCAGGGCTCAGGTTGATTTATCCTTCATTATTCGTGAAGCAGGCCACCATCGTATCGGCCATATTCTGCAAAACAGCCTCATAGAGCGTATGGTCCAAGGGCAGGCCTGCACCAAGCGGATCCAACTGTTTCAAGCGCACTGAAGTCTCGCTGATCAAATTGTCTAGAAGCTTCGCGTTATATCCTGGCTCGGCAAACACACAGCTGATTTTTTGATCTTGCATGAGTTTCCGAATAGCCAAGATGCGGGCGGCGCTTGGCGGCGCGGCGTGCCCATCTGAAATGGCCCCTTGTGCGGCAAGCCCAAAGCGCGCTTCAAAATATTGGAAGGCATCATGCACGATTAAGAACCGTTCCGCGCGATGCGGCGCCAGCTGCTGCGCAATGTTTTTGTTTAACAGCTCTAAGCTGGCTTTGGTCCTTGTAGCATTTGCATAATAGGCGCCGGCATTCTCGGGGTCTTTCTGCGATAATATATCCGCAATTGTGTAGATCCAATGTATGGCGTTTTCTGGATCCAACCAGAAATGCGGATCCAAGCCAGCGTGGTCGTGGCCTGCATGATCCTGATGGTCCTTGCCGTCATGCGCTGCGGCGTTTTCGTGCGTTTCTGCACGATTATGCTCTGTATGCCCATTGACTTCACCGCGGCCGTCATGGTCGTCATGGTCGTCATGGTCGCCATGGTTTTCAAAAAAGGCCCCTTCGCGAAATGATAATTGAACCACGCCTGTTTGTTCGCCCAAGGCCACCGAGATAGGCGTCTGTGTAAGAGAGGCCTGTGCTTTTTCCAACCAAGGGGTTAATCCCTCACCAATCCAAAAAATAATATCAGCCTGTCCAAGATCGCGCCTTTGCGAAGGGCGTAGCGCGAAATTATGCGGAGACTCATTGCCGCGCAGCAGAAGTTTTGGCGTGCCCACGCCCTGCATTACGCTGCTGACAAGGCTAAAAACTGGCGGGATATCGACGACGACATTTGGCACATCTGCCCGCACGCCGCTTGCGCTGACAAGCAGCGCTGTGGCTAAAATTTTTAATCGGCGCATCGGATTCTTTCTTTGTAATATTATAACATATTTTACTCTTTATTTGTTACAGAATAACATATCAAGAGGAATTGGCATTGGAATGCGCAAATTACTTTAGTACACAGGCAGAATGAATTTAGGATTCCACAAACATGATCATGCGGCTTGTATCAGCGAGGGGGTGGCCCGCGCGGATGCGCTTTGTGTTGAAGAAGGCGTTCAATTCACCCCAGTGCGAAAGCGGGTGTTAGAGTTGCTCTTGCAGGCGCATCGGGCGATGGGGGCATATCAAATACTGGATCAGTTGCGTGAAGATGGCTTTAAGCATCAGCCACCGGTGGCCTATCGGGCGCTTGATTTTCTGGTGGCGCGCGGCTTTGCGCATAAAATTGAAAAGCTAAACGCCTTTATTGCCTGCGCGCATCTTGGCTTGCACCATTCGCCAGCGTTTTTGATCTGTCGGCGCTGCGCGTCGGTTGCCGAAACGCGCGTGGATGAAACCAGTGGCCCGTTAAGCGATGTGGCGAATTCTGCAGGGTTTGTAATCGAAAAAGCGGTGATCGAAGCCGAAGGCATTTGCCCAAATTGTCTGACTGATCAACCGGAATGAGCTTGATTACGGCAAAAAACCTGAGCGTTGCGTTGAATGGCCGAACGGTTCTGCAAAATGTTGATCTGAGCATTTCATCGGCCGAAATCCTCACTGTTATTGGCCCCAACGGGTCGGGAAAAACCACCTTGCTGCGCAGCCTTATCGGTTCAATAACCCCGCTGAAAGGCGCTTTGACCCGGCAAGCTGGCTTGCGCATCGGCTATGTGCCGCAAAAGCTTCATATCGATGCCACCCTACCACTGACTGTCAGCCGGTTTATGGCGCTGCCACGCCGCATGCCAGCCAAAGATCTTAGGGCCGCGGCGGCGCAGGCGGGGCTGGGGCATGTTTCGCAGGCGCAGTTGTCACAGCTTTCTGGCGGACAATTTCAGCGCGTTTTACTTGCGCGCGCGTTGTTATGCCGCCCACAGCTGTTGATTTTGGATGAACCGACGCAGGGTTTGGACCATTCTGGAGCCGCTGCTTTTTATCGGCAAATAGAAACGGTAAGGCAAGAGACTGGCTGCGCAGTGCTGTTGGTGAGCCATGATCTGCATGTTGTGATGGCGGCCTCTGATCGGGTGATTTGTTTGAACGGGCATGTCTGCTGCCAGGGAAGCCCAGAACAGGTGGCCTCGAGCCCTGAATATCAAACCCTCTTTGGGGCCTCAATAGATGGTGCGATGGCGCTTTACCGCCATGAGCACGATCATGATCATGACGATCACCATGATCACCATCATGATCACCCGCGCGGGCCAGCTGCGACAGTTACATTGCCAAAAGATGCAGCCGATGCCAGTTCCAAAGAGCTGGCCTGATGGAGATGTTTGACGCCTTTTTGATGCGGGCGATCTTGGCGGGTGTGGCATTGTCTTTGGCGGCTGCGCCGCTTGGCTGTTTTGTGGTTTGGCGGCGAATGGCGTATTTTGGAGATGCGACAGCGCATGCCTCAATCTTGGGTGTGGCACTGGCTTTGGCGTTTGCACTGCCGGTGTTTATTGGGGTGTTGCTGATTGCGCTTGCAATGGCGCTGGCGATTTCTGCGCTGCAGGCCCGCGGTCAAACTTTGGATACGCTGCTTGGGGTGATGGCGCATTCAACGCTGGCTTTGGGCTTGGTGACGGTGTCGTTTTTCTCGGATGTCCGGATCGATCTTATGGCCTATCTTTTTGGGGATATTCTATCGGTTGCTTGGTCCGATTTTCTGTGGATAGGCCTTGGGCTTTTCCTCGTGGTGGGGTTGCTGGGGTGGCGCTGGTCGGCCTTGCTGACCTGCACTTTGAACCGCGATTTGGCGCAGGCTGAGGGAATCAACCCCAAGCGTGAGCAATTGGTATTGACCTTGGCCTTGGCGCTTATTGTGGCGCTGGGCATTCAAGTTGTCGGGGCTATCCTCATCGCGGCTCTGTTGATTATTCCAGCAGCTGCGGCGCGTAATTTTGCAAACACACCCGAAGCGATGGCGTTGATCGCGGCGGCGTTTGGTGCTTGTGCAACGCTTGGCGGTCTTGCTGCCTCATTGCATTGGGATACACCAACTGGCCCCAGTATTATTTGCTGCGCGGCGGCGCTGTTCTTTATATCAACGTTGCTGGGTGCGCTGCGCGGGCGTGATTTGTCTTAAGTAACGCCGCGCATCGCGCAGCTATTGATCCGCAGGGCTTTCATTTGTTGCGGCAGGGCCCATCCGGTTGAACACATCCAGATCGCGGATGGTGATCGCACCAGATAAGATGATCGATGCAATCACGCCCCAAAGCACCGCAGCGATTGCTGTGGTAATCCAAGCCTTCTTTTTCAAATTGTGATCTTCAGGTGCTCCGGCATGCGTGCCAGGCACGACCGAGCCGACATCGCCTTGTGTTTTGAGACGGATGGGGATCACAACCAGAAAGGTTAAAAACCACAGAACGGCAAAGAGAACCAGCGCAGAAGTTATAGACATATTCGCTTTGCTCCTCGCTACACTTGTTCAAGTTCGATCAAGGTGCCGTTGAAATCCTTGGGGTGTAAAAAGAGCACAGGTTTTCCATGCGCGCCGATTTTTGGCTCACCATTGCCCAAAACCCGCGCGCCAGCCTCAAGAAGTTGGTCGCGGGCTTGCGTAATATCGCCGACCTCATAACAGATATGGTGGATGCCGCCGCTTGGGTTTTTATCAAGAAAGCTTTGGATCGGGCTGGTTTCTCCCAAAGGATAAAGCAGTTCAATCTTGGTGTTCGGCAGCGTGATAAATACCACAGTGACGCCATGCTCAGGCTCATCTTGGGCGGGTCCAACCTCAGCCCCCAAGGTGCTGCGATATTGCTCTGCAGCGCGTTCTAAGTCGGGGACGGCGATGGCCACATGATTGAGGCGTCCGATCATCTGAGCTCTCCTATCGGTTGCGCAACCTTATGCGCTGAGAGTGGCGGCGGTGCAAGAGCTGCTCGCGCGATCTGGCTTGAATTAACCGCTTATTAGCCACCCTGAGGCAGGATGGTTTCAGAATCGCAGGAGGCGCGCATGAATTCATTGGATCTGGTAGAGCTGACGCCAATGGGGCGCAACACCCGGCCCTTGATCGGAAAAACAGTTCTGATTGTCGAAGATAGCCGTTTTATCTGTGAAGCGGCGCGTTTGATGTGTTTGCACAGCGGTGCCCGATTGCGCCGCGCGGATAGTTTGGCGGCGGCGCGCCGGCATTTGAATGTTTACTTCCCCACAATCGTCATTATCGACGTTGGTTTGCCGGATGGGTCCGGCCTTCAGTTGATATCAGAATTGGCGGGTGCATCTCCGCGCATTTCTGTGATTTTGGGCACCAGCGGGGATGATTTGATGCATCATCAGAGCTTGAAAGCGGGCGCGGATGGATTTCTTGCAAAACCTTTTGAAAACCTCTCTTGCTTT
>Ga0181604_10004605_pt1 | contig 11177 bp, 10 predicted proteins | sample 041ome_12_FD_148663 | JGI IMG/M metagenome (GOLD analysis project Ga0181604, IMG submission 148663) | Coastal salt marsh microbial communities from the Groves Creek Marsh, Skidaway Island, Georgia - 041410US metaG (spades assembly) | ecosystem: Environmental > Aquatic > Marine > Intertidal zone...
TATTCAGCTTTACTAATTTATTATGCATTTAGCTATTGGTATTTAGATTCAGGTCTTGGAATTGGAGTTGACTTATTTGAATTGAGTATTGGTTTGTGGATAGCAACAGAAGTGTTAATTAAATTTCCTAATATTTATGGTCGTCTAATGTCAGGAGTAACAGTCCTGATTATTCAGCAATTGTTTGGTAGCTCAGTTATTGAATCTCTAGCAAACTTTGACCAAAACTGGGAAATGCTTCTTTATTTCTTACCTGCATTAATACCAAATTTTCAATCAGAGGTCAGAAGAGTATATACTCCTTGGTTTTTTATAGGTTTTGCCTCTTTTTTTGGAGCTGTTCTTATATGGGGAACAGGTGTACCAGATCACCCATGGTGTAATCCAGATTCATGGATACAAGCTCACATGATTTGGCACCTTTTATGTGCAGTTGCAACACTTAGTTTTTTTAATTTTTACAGAAAAGAAAAATATATATAGAATATTTTTATGAAGAAGTTTTTAAAATATCTTCTAATTGTTCTGGTTGTCGGTGTAGGATCACTCTTTGTGATTCCTCAAGCTCGAGCAAACTTTATAGGTTCTGTAGGAGAAATTATCTCTTCTTTGAGGGGTGTTGAAGAAGAAGCTGTTAATGTTTTTGTACCTAGTCCTCCCGAACCAGAAATATCATTAGGGAATTCAGAGTCAGAGGCGTTAACTGCCGAGCAAGTTCTGTTTGAAGAAAGCATTACTTCACTTAGTGCTGTCGGAAGCTGTGATGATTCAGTTGGAGAAGAGAACCGTTCTTTCTCTCAAAGAATTGCAAATGATGATTTTAGTTTTGGAACTTCAGGTTTAGAAAACTTTAATACAGATTTAAATTCCATAGCGAATCAAATTGATGTTGATTTTACAATGACAAATGAGGGTTTAAAAGTTAAAATCGATAGACCTGAAAAAGATTTTGCATATAAATTATTAGTTAACAATATCGATGTAACTTTAAATCAATATACAAATGCTAATCAGATATTTTTTGATAAAGAAATTGATAGTTTTGACTTGAAATTAAGACTTTATGACAATATTGGTAGAACTCAAGATACAAAAAGTTTTAGATACACAAAAGAAGTAGTTGAAGAACAAAGTGGAGAATACAAATTAGCACTAAAAGAAACTGGAATTTCTGTTAGCGCTACTGAAGCAATTGAAGGTTATGAAAAGCTTACTATACCATCTGGATTTAATTCAAGGTCGAGTGGAGATGCAGAAACTTTAATCGTTGAATTTTCTGAAATACCTGGTGCAAGCTATTACAAAATTCAATTTGGTTCACAGATAATTTATACTCAATCACCAACTTATACATTCATTGATGCAAACCAAAGTTTTAACGTTACTGTAAAAGTTACGCCTGTTGACTCAAACCTTGTTTTGGGAAATTCTTTTGAACTAGGATCTGGAAGAGAAGTTACATTCTCACAGCCTAACCCACAACTTGGTTCAGAATTAAGTTTTTCAAATAGAAATGGTGTTTTACTCACATACGATGACGGTAATGATTTTGGTGACAGGGTGTGGAATGGAGAAGTTAGTGACATTGTAATTACTCAACAAGGGGCAATTGGATTTAACATGTCTGCGCCACCAAGTGGTGAAGGGTATATTGTTCTTGAAAATAATGAAGGCATATTTGGTGTAACTGGTTTTCAAAGAGAGTGGAATGAGAATGACCCTTACAAAAAGAATATATTATTCTACCCTCCAGAAAGTTTTGATGGTTCTTTTACTTTTAGGAGTGGAAGGGGAGCAGGAAGATTCAGTAATAAAATTTCGGTAACATTGCCAGATGATATTTACCAATTACTCAAAAGTAGGAAAGTTGATATTTCAAACCCTAACTTCAAACCTAGATTCAATAAAGATATTGAAAACCTGGAAGCAATTTTAGCTGAAAAAGGAACCGTACTACTTTATGACCTTCTAGGACCTACACAAGTAGAGTTCAACTGGAGACCAATGATGGGTGCAGACGCATGGAAAACAAGAGCTTTTAATATTTACGTTAATGGAAACTGTGTTGCAACTCAGAAAGCATGGAATATAAGAGAGGGTGATGGAAATTCACTTATGTCTCAAATTGATCTTATAACATATGCAGTTATAGGAAGACTTCCGTCAATGTCAGATGTAGAAGTTGAGGTAAGAGCAGTTGGCTTTAATGGAGTTGAGTCCGATGGTGAAATAGGAATTATTAGAACATTTTTAGAACCAGATGTTTCATTGATTGATATAGGTGTAATTGATACAAATTGGATAGTTTATGGTGAGTTTGCTTATATCTATTATCACCTATCTACTACAAAACAAGAATACGAATCTTATAAAGCAAGTGGAAACACTTTTTACTTACAGACCAAAATGTGTTGCGATGAAAATAACTTAGTTTACTATCCAACCATACAATTTGTTCCAGTCCCTGAGTATGCTACTTGCTCTGACTTAACAATTGTAGGAAAAACTAGTCGGGATAATCCTGCATTTTTAGGTATCAGATCAAGTCCAGATTTAAGTGTTTCTGAATTAATTAAGGATGATGATGACACAGAACTTGGCTTTGAAGAGGCAGGTGGAGAAGTTGGAGATATAATCTACTCCATTAATGGTGTTGATGTATTCAGTGAAGTTCAACTTGCAGACGAAATAAATAAATATACGGGGGGCCAAAATTTAGAGATTATTGTCGGAAGAGGAGGACAGGAAGTCATCTTAGATGTTGATTTGACTACCTACCCTGCAAGGTTCAACATCGAAGAAATCAACAAAGCAACTGGTTGTTTTAATGCTAATGGCCAGGCAATAGGTGTTTTCAAAATAAAAATGAAGGATGGATTTAAAAAAGACCAATACATAAGCTCATTTTATTTTTACCAAAGAGACTCAACAGCAACTGAACGCTTAGGTGAGGAGGCAATGGTGTGGGGTGGAAATAAAGAATTCAACAGGAATGGAAATATTTACTCTGGTATTGGCCCAGCTGATTCTTTAGTTAGTTACGGAACACATAATGTAGATTTTAACAAAGCGTCTTTTTCTATTGCTTCTAATTCACAAAGAGCTTCCGGAAGAATTACTTTAGATCCTTCTGTGCAGATTGTTCCAGCTGATGAAACTGAGGAAGAGTCTGGCCCTGTAAGTCAACTAGAAATATTTATACCTTCTGAAACGAGAAATGAACCTTACTCAAAATATGCAAAAGATTATGACGATTTTGAAGAGTTACAAAAGAAAGGAATCATTCCTGTAGTTAATGGAAATAGTATTGGAGATTGCTGCTACAGAGATGATATACGTAGTGATGCCGGAAGGATTTTTCCAAAAGGAACTTATGCATTTTATTACAAAACCAACAACCCAAGAGTTCTAGGTGGATGGGATGTTCATTCAGAGACATGCTCTTTAGTAGTCTTTGATTTACCTTACGATTATGCAATTCAAAATAAGAATTTTCTTAGGAATACTTATTATCCTGAAAAATCTGATTACCCAGTTATTGCACAGTTTACAATAGAGAAGGAAAGAGAATGTGTTTTCGATCTTTCAGAATACAGAACATATCCGTATATAGCATTTAATGCAAAAACTTGTTATGTTAGCAAAGAAGATGAAAATACATATTTTTGTATCGAAATACCTTACGTAATTTTAGGATTAAATAGTTTCGGATAATCTCCTAAGGTCTCAGGTACATTACATCCTTTTGATTTAGCTCAACAACTTCTCGAGAAAAATAAAGTGAGTACATATCATTTGTTATCCAATTTTCAACTTGATCATCATAGTATTTTGACATAACATGACCAGATTGCCCAGACGGTAGGACAGTTCGAGAATTATCAAAGTTACTAAGGTCTACAACCATTCTCATAGATGGATAACTACCTATTTCAAAATTATCACCAAAACCCCAGTCTGTTGAGTTAATTGCAAAGGATGAACCACTAGATTCAATAGGTCCAACATTTACTATGCTTGTTAAAATTGATATGCCCGCTTCTCCCAAAAAATTAGTTGGGTAGGTAATTGTATGAAGTTTTCCCCAAGTCCATTTATCAGTATCCGATGTGTCGAATAATTCAATAATTAACGAGTCAGCAATACTGAGTGATCTTTCAAGGATGTCTGTTAAGTTCTCTTTTTCTGGTGTGTTTACATCATCCCAAAGCATATGGTTGGGGTCTTTCATCATTTCCCTGTAAACTTCAGATGTTGAGTCAGAGTTTCCGGGTTGCAATGAAATTTCATTACCTACTCCATCTTCTACAACGAGTTCTTCAAAAGTCTGTGAAGCTAAAGTTTTATAAAACACTGCCCAAGCTGAAGCCCCAACTGAATCTATATTCATTTCGTATTTTGTATCTGAAATAGACCATTCTTTCATAAGTGTTAGTACTTGTGAGTCAATATAAACATTGTTGAAAACATAGGGAAGAATATATGCTGCAGAAAAATCGTAGTTATTTATCTGCATCGCTTCCATGTCATCTACTGAGATTTTATTTTGGATATACTGTTCAATTACACGTTCAATAGCTTCTGCTCTATAGCCTCTTGCATAATAATTTGGCCACGGTTGCTCAGGGTGGACAGATTGATTTGCAGTAATAATATATCCCTTTGTTGGGTTAAACGTATACGGTAAGTCTTCAAATGGTACAAATCCTGTCCAATCATTTTCACTTAACCACCCTTCAATAGGAAGATCTCCTAGTTGTCCATCAGCTCTTATAGGTAATTTTCCTGGAGATTGGTAAGCGATGTTCCCATCGACATCTGCATAAAGCAAGTTTTGGGCTGGGACATCAAACAACCTTGAGGCTTCTCTAAACTCATCCCAATTAGACGCATAGTTAAAATCTCTGATACCAACAAAAGTTGTACCAGGCATTAATGCTGGCCAAGAAAGAGAAACTGAAAAGTTGTTCGGTAAGCTTAATTTTGCTTCATCAGCAAATGATGATTCGCCATCTTCTGGATTTAAGTTTATAGGATATGAACGATCAGACACAATTGGTCCATGTTTTGTTGATCTTACCTCTATAACAATCGGTTCCTGACCAGCAACCTCTATGATTTCTGTAACTCTATCCATCTCCAACCACTCACCATCAACTTCATATTGGTTGGGATTACTAGGATTAATTTTTTCAATAAAAAGATCCTGAACATCTGGACCCATATTTGTAAATCCCCACGCAATATCACTGTTATGTCCAATAACTATATATGGTGACCCTGCGAATGAAAATCCAACAACATCTAAGTTACAATCACGATATTTTGGAAAACAATGAAGTCCATTTTCATACCATATTGCTGGAAGCTGAACAGATAAATGTGGATCATTTGCTAATAATGGAAAGCCTGTTTCAGTGTGTTCTCCTGATATTGCCCAAGAGTTTGAACCTAAAGATTGGTTTGTCTCTAAATCTTTAGTGACATATTTAATGAAAATTGATTGATAGAGCTGTTGAATGTTATTTGCTTTTCCAACTGAGGCAAATGAACCCTTTCCTTCCCACTCTTCAACTATATAGGGGTGCTCGTCAGGATATGGTGGTGTAAGTAAAGAGGAAATCTCAGGTGTGAGTGAATTAAATGTTTTTGAGTTTCTTATTTCTTGTTGGAAATTTCCATTTAGGTCGTAGGCCATCATCTTTGCCCAAGCTAGAGGATAATGAGGTTCGTATCTATCAACTTCATAATCGGGATTAATAAACTGTAACAAAAAGTGTTCTAAGCTTAAGCTCCTCTGAGGTCTTGATTCAATATATGCATTAATTCCATCTGTGTAGTTAATTAAATCTTGTTTGAATTCTGGAGGAAGGGTTTCATACTCTTCAAGTGCAACTCTATTGAAACCAAATGTTCTAAAAAGTAAATCTGCTCCAACACCTGGTTCTCCAATTAATGAAGCTAAACGCCCTGTGCTTAGGTGACTCCAAAACTCTAGTTGCCAGAATCTATCCTGAGCATGAACATATCCCTGAGCAAACAAGATATCGTCTACATTTGTACCATATATATGGGGAATTCCTCTTTCATCACGAATAACCTCTACAAAATCTGTTAATGGCAGACCAGAAACATCTATATCATGATCTGGAAGCGGCATTCTGAAGATAACAACACCTGCAATAAGTACGGCTGCTTGAAGAAATACTAAAATTACAAAAAGCCATTTAATAAATTTTTTCATGAATCCCCCTAGGTAAATAATAGATATTAGAGGTTAAGGTTGTCTATCCAGTCTGAGATTTCTTTTACTGTCTGCTTGTAAATTTGGAGGGCGTGCTCATCTGAATCATATGAAGCTCGACTTGGATCAACAAATGAATTATGAATTCTGTTTTTTGCATTAGGAAATACAGGACAAAGCTCATTAGCTGAATTACATACTGTTAATACGTAATCAAACGTTTCATCGATAAAATCATCTACAAGTTTGGGATACTGTGCCGAGATGTCGTAACCCTCTTCGGACATCGCCCTCACCGCATATGGATTTACAATGTTTTCAGGATGCGTTCCTGCTGATTGAACTTCATACTCTGGGTACTTATTCTTAAGCAGACCCTCAGCAATTTGAGATCTACAGGTATTACCTGTACATATAACAATTATTTTCATGAAGCTATTTTAAATAGAAAATTAGAATAATGACATGGATACAAGAGCTAGTAAAGAACGTAAATTTACTGAAACCATGGAAAAGTGGATCATGTATTTTATGTATTTATTATTTGGTGGTTTGTTTTTTTTAATATCCATACAGGGATCTCTGAGTGAAGGATTGATATTATTGCCCATTGCGTTAGTCTCTATTCCCCTTACGAAGTGGGGTATGCGTTGGCAAAACGAACGCTATATAAGAAGTGCTCAGAATCAAGATGACCTAGAAGTTGTTGTAAATAGATTAAATGAAATTGAAAAAAGAATATCAGAATTGGAGGATAAATGATATCTGTAGAAGTATTACTAAAACATATGGCTTGGGCAAACCAAGAAATCTACAAAGAAGTGCAGAAGCTAGATAATGAAGTCTTAAATTACTATGTAATTGATCCTGAGTGGACTGTCAGAAAAATACTTATCCACATTGTTGGTGCTGGTCACTTATATGGACAGAGGCTAGATGGTGATCCTTTCTCACCATTTAAGTTAGAGAGTGATGATGATGGAATGTTAATTGATCAACTACTTACTGAATTAGAAAGAATAGATCAAGGTTTAATTAAATTCGCAAATGTTGAAGATGGGGATTTAACCTATATGACATCTCAAGGAGAAAGAACAAGTAAGATTTCTACAATAATTTCTCAAATGATATTCCACGCTGCTGAACACAGAGCACAAATTGTTGCAGCTTTAGATAAACACAACGTGCGAGAAATAAATTTAGATAGATACTCAGTGTTTAGCTATATAGAAAGCATTAAGTAGTACTGCTGTTTACCCACTCATCATATTCTGGCAAGGTGTAAACAGGCTCTAGTACTGTAATTTTTGGGAGTTCGTAATGATGTCTTTGTTTTACGATGTCTACAACTTCTCTGAGTAAAGCCTCACTTGTATACATAGACACTTCTACTTCTGGTTCATTAATTATTTCATCTTTCCACTTATAAGATGACTGAATAGTATGGAACGTCCCACATGCAATTTTATTTGTTTCAAGCAAAAGGTTAATCAATTCTTTTGCATTTTTATCATCACCTACGGTAGTTTGGATAATAATCATAAGTCAAGATTAAGCTCTTTTGCTGTGTAAGACCATAGAGAAGTTCTGAATTCTTTGTTATAAACAATTTTGTTATGTTTCATGGTTGATGGCTTTCCATAAAATCCAAAAATACGCGGTGCATAGACGTGGTGTGGTGAGACATCTGTCTCTTCTATAGCTTTTAAGATAGGGGCGATGCCTGTTTGAATGTTTGTAGAAAAGTATGTATAAAAAGATTTTTTTATTCTTTTTACATCGTGGGGTCTAGATTGTCGTGATTTTGTAACGCCAGGGTGAGCAACTGATACAGATACAGGTACATCAACTAACCTATTCCCTAACTCCAGCGCGAACATTGATCTATATAGATTTGTTAAATTGTATCTACTGCTTGGTGAAAAAGATTTCTGTGTATGAAGGTCTTCTAGTATTAACTTTCTAGCTAAATACATTGAGAGACTTGAAATCTGAACAATCTTTCCTGAGGTGTTTATAAGGTTATCTAAGAGCATTAGGGATAAACGATAAGAACCAAAATAATTCACGGACATCATGGACTCATATCCTTCAGTTGTTAATTCAAAATCTCTATAAATTAAACCCGCATTGTTATACAAAATATCTAAATTTGAATAATCAGATTTTATCTTCTGGACGAATAACTGTATGCTTTCTGGATCAGAGAGATCAAGTTCTAGAAACTTTGAAGATGGACCTAGGTATTTCTCTGCCATCAACCCTTTTTCAGTGTTTCTACAAGCAAGTACGACTCTATAGTCATGTTGAATCAATCTCTTTGCAACTGCTAGACCAATTCCTTTATTCGCTCCGGTAATGATTGCTGTTTTTGTCATTTTTTATTCAGTCTATTAATACGTATAATTAAACAAATGTATTATTTGTTAACTGGAATTATTGCTGTATCAATACTGAGATACTTTAATTTAATACCAAAAATGACGAGTAAGTTTTGGACATATGTTGATTATGTAATAGTCCTCATTGGGTTTGTGCTACTTCTTTCACGTATACCTCCTTTTTTCTCAGGAATTTTACTTACAGTCGTAGCTGGATATGCATGGCGAAAAGGGTTTTTCGATAAATTTCGCTAGAGCGCTAGCTATTAGGAAGGATTGACATAAGCTCTTCTTCAGAGCTGTTAGTAATAAAATTTCTAAATTCTTCTTCGTATGTAATATAATTTTTTCCAAATGTATTTTGGAAATTTTCAGGAAATAAAATACCTGTCTGTGCATTTATCCAAAAGTCATACATTGTCTGTTCTCCGTGAATGTTGGTTAAGTAGGCTATAAACCATGCACCTACTTGATAACCTACAGCCCAATCACTTTCCCAGGTGACGTTATAGAGTTCAGGCCCATTCAAATATCGTTCTTTTATGGTTGGCTGATTGTCTCCACAGTAACAACTAAATAATCCTCTATTCATTTCATTTTGCAAATGAGAGAAATCATTTACGTCACGTGAATAGTAAAGGTGAGAAAAGTATGTTGCATATCCCTCCATCCAGAATGGCTTGTCTCTTTCATCATTTTCTATTCTCTTGCCAGTAATTTTTTGTTCTAAGTCGTAGTCAAAACCTACAATATTTGAAATTTGAAAAATGTGATACATCTCATGAATAGTTACATAAGCTTGTGAACTACTATCCCACGATAAATCAAATGATCCACTAATGAAAAGATAGCAACACTCTCTATCACTTGGTATTCCGCTTATAGACGATCCTGTAACTCTTCCACCATCTGTAAATAGACCGATACTTCCATCAGCCTTTTTATCATGATTCTGTGGATTGCAGCGGGAATTCCTGAATGTTTCTGGATATGCTTCTTTTAAATACTGACAATATTCTTCCTCTAGAGCTATTGCAGATTCATAATTTTCAGAGTCAAGCTGAACAACAAGTATTGGATATAAGTTTTCTCTTTTTACTCGTTCATCTACAAATAAAAGCTGTTCCGTGTATTGAATGTACTTTGTAAGGATGTCCACATGCTGATCAGAAATAGTTGAGGCTCTAAAAATTTTTACATCTCTGTAATCAAGATAGTTATCTGATTGGGGAATATTTTCCTCGGGAATAGTGGTTGCAATGTCCTCAACTGTAATGGTCGTTGTTGTATCTTGAGCAGTGTCCGTTGTAATAATTAAAGATCCCTCAGTTAATTCACTTCCACCGCACATGATGAAAATCAATAAAAATAGTATGTATTTTTTCATTCGTAATATTTATTGTTGTACAGCAACCATCTTATACAAAACACAACAACAATAACCGAGAACAGCATTGTCATATTTGGAAAGAGGTACAGTAGAGTAATTGAACCTATCACTGTAATGAGAATTACTAACACTCTATTTTTCTCCTGGCTTGTAGAAGATTTTATTTCTTCCCTGAACCAAATGGTATCTATCCATTAACGCATTTTTATCTACATCAACAGAATCTGTTAATACAAGTTCATCCATTAGTTCAAATCTACGATTTTTATAGTCTATTTTAGTTGGGACAACTGTAGCGTCGAGTGCTCGACCAATATAATGAAACCCAGTTTTTATAGTTTCATTCGATTTCATCTCGCCCTCAACTGTTAAATAGAGAATAAATTTATCTTTTGATTGAAGCTGATCAATGACTTGCTTTGTAACTCCAGTTGATTTAGCTCTCCAAACGGGAATTCCACCAAATTCAAGGAGTAGCTTATTTTGCATCTTCCCAAAAGGGTGCGGTATCCCAAGTTTGTCTGGATTTTTTTTAAAAGGAAGTGGTATAACTATTCGAGTAAACATTGAAACTGAACCCAAAAAGTAAAACTTCAAATCGGTGGCTAAGCATACTATATATGCATAAACTGCATCAAAAGTAGATGAGTGAGGTGCTGAGGCAATAATTATTCTCTTTTTATCAGGAAGATTTCCAACTATATCCCAGTTAACAACTTTTAAAACAAACCGTCCAATTGGCCCAAGTATTTTTCTTTTCTTATTTGGATGATTCTCTGTTTTAACAACCTCTTCCATATATCTATGCTAATTACTTGTAATCTCTTTCACCTGTTTAGAGAGATTTCTTAAGTTTGTGTTATTAAAATTTAAAATCCATATTCCTACGTACAAGACTCCAACTATAAAAAACAGAAGTGCATACCCTCTTCCGGGACCCTGTCCTACAAGTGGAGATAATAAGTCGACATTGTTTGGATAAAAATCAAACTCTAAATAATCTCCTAAGGGACCAGCAATTAGCACACCTAGTGGCCTTAGCATTTGAGCAATTGTACCTCTTAGTGCCAACGCCCTGCCTCTAATATCTTCTGTAGTGATAGCTAGCCATGCTCCAGAGGAAACCGTATATTGGACCGTCCCACTAACACCGTTAATAATT
>Ga0181604_10004614_pt1 | contig 11157 bp, 7 predicted proteins | sample 041ome_12_FD_148663 | JGI IMG/M metagenome (GOLD analysis project Ga0181604, IMG submission 148663) | Coastal salt marsh microbial communities from the Groves Creek Marsh, Skidaway Island, Georgia - 041410US metaG (spades assembly) | ecosystem: Environmental > Aquatic > Marine > Intertidal zone...
CGACGACGATGATGCGCGCGTTTGCCGTCCTGTCCTCCACCGCGCTTCGTCGTCGAAGAAGAAGAAGCGCGATGACGACAACGATGGCTTCGTTTTCGAGCGCGCGTCTTTGCAACAACGCGCGTCGCCCCGACGATATTACTTCTTCTTCTGTTGTTTCTTCTTCGTCAACTGTAATAAATTCGGCGGAGTTGAAACTCCCGGCGAGAGTGGAACATTGCGACGTTGTCGTCGCCGCGCGGACGAAGCTTTCTGCCGCGCTGCATCGCGAAATCGCGGACGTCGAGGAGCTTTATTTTCAACGGTTGATTTTCGAGTTTGGTGCCGTGTACATCAGCGATCCGCTGGAGGAAAATTTCAAGCTGGAGGCAAATGCCGTTAGACATAAAATGAAACGAGTCACGTCTGATGTTGTTTTACCGGCGGCTTCGCGACATTACGTTCGATGCCACATTCATCCGCGACGGTTTCCCGTGGCTTCGACGACGAGGTGGAAAGATCGTCTGTTGAAAGAGACGGAGGATTTCGTGGTCGTGATGAAACCGTCTGGATTGCCCGTGGCTGCGTCCGTGGATAACGCGAAGGAGAACGTGCTTCGATGCGTTTCGTCGGCGCTGACGAACAAGGACGCAGGAGACAGCGACTCGGCGAAGTTGTTCCCGACCCACAGATTGGACGTGACGACGAGTGGTGTGTTAGTTGTCGCTAAAACTGGCAAAGCAGCCGGTATCTTCTCGAAAATATTACGAGACGGTTTAGTAGAGAAGAGATATCTGGCGTTGACGGAAAACGGTCCCGCGAAAGTTGGATTGATGACGCACGAGTTCGAACCGTCGGAACGGACGATCGGGAAAGGCGCGAGGACGGTAACGATGAAAAATTTAGAGTTATCGAAAGACGATATCGATTTGTATTTGAAAGATAAGACTCAAATTCCATCCAACGTCGCTATGTTGCGCGTCGAGAAAAGTGAGAAGGTCCAAATAGATGGGAAGATGTTCTACGAGTCAACTATTGAACTCATCACCGGTAGAACGCACCAGATTCGAGCACAGTTTTCGAAGGAAAATTTAGCGCTAGTGAACGACTGTTTGTATACAAATACAAACAGTAGCGATCAATCAGCGTCTCCTCCTCCTCCTTCTCCTCCTCCTCCTCCTCCTCCAAGAGTTCCAGAGCCAGAGGAGTTGATAGGTTTACATGCTTTGAGTTTAAAAATAAACGCAGATACGTCTCTAGGTCCCAAAGGCGTCGAGTTCCGAGCCGAAAACGAGGACATATGGTGGCGGAAATTGTAAAATAAATAGCAAATAGTTCTCGTAGTATTATAGACGCGCGCGCGCATAGTAAAGGTAGTTGTTAAAGCACGATGACGAAACGAAATTAAGTTCAAAGATGAATTGTACACATTCTTAAATCACACACGCACACACACCTCGCTCTCACAAACGCAGAGATGTGTGTTCTCTCTTTGTCCGGTCTCAATTACGCGTTTCTGCTTTGGAAATCTTTCATGAACGCGGCTAACGCTTCGACGCCTTCTTTCGGCATCGCGTTATAAATCGAAGCTCGCGCGCCTCCGACAGACCTGTGGCCTTTCAAGCTTTCAAACCCGGCGTCGCTGGCTTCTTTCAAAAATTGCTTCTCAACGTCGCCGCCTTTCGCCAACGTAAACGGAACGTTCATCAAGGATCTGTATTTCAAGTCCGTCGGGCAGTTGTAATAACCAGCGGACGCGTCGATCGCATCGTACAAAATCTTCGCCTTCTCTTGGTTTCTCTTCTCCATAGCGCCCAAACCGCCTTCTCTCAACAACTTAGCGAAAACTAAACCGGAAATGTACCACGTGTAACACGGCGGCGTGTTGTACATGCTCTCGTTTTCACTGTGCGTGGAAAAGTCCAACATCGTCGGCGTGTTCGCCGCCGCGTTGCCGATCAAATCTTCGCGAATGATTGCAATCCCCATACCAGCGCACGCTATGTTCTTTTGCACACCACCGTAAATAATCCCGTACTTGCTCACGTCAATCGGTTTACTCAAATAGTTGGACGAGTGATCCGCGACCAAAACGGCGCCGTCCGGTAATCCAACCGGCGTTTCCTTAAACTCCACGCCACCGATGGTCTCGTTCTCGCAGATGTGCACAAACTTGGCCCCTTCTCTTAAGTTCCACGTGCTCCTGTCCGGAATGGTGGAAAAGTTACTCTCCTTGCTCGTCGCCGCTTCTCCGGCGTCGCAAAACTTCTTCGCCTCGGCCAACGCCTTCTTCGACCACGCGCCCGTCGTCACAAAGTCCGCTTTCTCTTTCCCCGTGGGACACAAATTCAACACGTTCGACGCAAACATCGTCGACGCGCCGCCTTGCACGAAAATAACTTTATAGTTGTCCGGAATATTCACCAACTCGCGAAAATCTTTTTCTGCTTTGGAGGCTATCGACATGAAGTCTTTTCCACGATGCGACATTTCAAGTACACTCATCCCCGTTCCTTTATAATTGACCAAATCTTGTTGCGCTTCTTCCAACACGTCGAGCGGTAACATCGCCGGGCCGGCGGAGAAGTTATACTTGCGTCCAGACGCCGAACAAACAGTCGTCGTCGCATTTCTCTTCTTGTCGTTGGATTGTTTCAAAAAGATGGGGCTCAGCTTTTTGCGGGAAATCTTTGAGTGAACAGATCTCGGCGTCGTAGCCGCCGCCGTCGCGGTAAACTGACAATTGATCGTTTGCATCATCGTCGCGATGGTGTGTGCGTGTGTGTGTTTGCGTGTGAAGTCTTAGGATTAATACGAATAAGAAACGTTTACGTTTGTGCGCGCGCGACGGCACTTTTCCTTTTTTGAAGCCGCCGAGACCGACTTTTTGAGGGCTGAGCCCACACCACACTCCTTTTTTAGGGTTTAGGGTTTATGTAACCCTAAACATAACGAAGACGTTCCCTTTACGAACCAAAAACAAAAAAGAAACGAACGCAGAAAAAAGCAAACGAGAACATGAACAACGGTGGGTCACCCGTGGCGTCGCCCACGCAACAACACTTCCCGAAAAACGACAACAACAACAACAACGGCCTTTACGGCGATGGAGGCGACGGGAACGACGGTCTGCTTCCTTTCGTCGCGGTCTTTTCCGTCTGGATCATCAACAAATCCGGCGGTTTAATCTTTTACAAAAACTACTCCAACAGCGAACGGATGAAGTTGGACATCAACGACACGCTTCGCTTGGCGTCTATTTGGAACTCGTTGCACGCGATATCTCGCACGCATTCCGTCGCTCCGGTCAGGAAAAGTTCCGGGATTGAGCTTTTAGAAACGAAAACGTTTGATTTGCACTGTTTTGAGACGAAGACTGGGATTAAATTTATGGTTGCCAGTGGGAAGAGAGCGATAGGCGTGGAAAGACTGTTGAGAAGAGTGTACGACGTGTACGCCGATTTCGCGATGAAGAATCCGTTTTACGAGTTGGAACAGCCGATACAGGCAGAGTTGTTCGAAGATAGAGTCATGATTGCGGTGAGGAGTTGTAGGAATGCGAACAGTAGTAATTATAGCGGCAGTGGTGGCAGCGGAGGATACGCGTCTTCGATGGGAAATATTTATTAGCACTCGCAGCGCTTTTGAAACGTTGGAAATTTTTAGTCGCAGCTTATGATTAGGTAGATGATAGAAAGATAGAAGAATCGAGTGATTAAACGATACACGTGTAAAGTAGTATATTATTTATATCAAGAGATTGTGCCCTGTCTCTATATTCTAAGTGATCTATTCCCATTAGACAGACCTCTCCGGGGTAATCGACCAATCTTCTCGAGTTCAAAGTTACTTGTCATAATCCTCCTTAATTTAAAAGGAGAAGAATTTAGTAACCCGACGGCGCGTAACCAGCACCAAAGTCGCCGCCTTGTTGCTGATCCCATCCGGTCGGAGCCGGCGCTTGGTCCCAGTTGCCACTCACCGGCGCGTATTGCCCGCCTTGGCCGCCTTGTTGCTCGTCCCACGAGTCTTGCGCGTAGCCGGCGCTGGCGTCGTAACCAGCTCCTTCCGCACCAGCCGCCGCGGCCGCCGCTTTCGCCGCTTCTTGCTCCTCTTCCTTCGCTTCCAACTCCTCCGGGTCTCTGTAGAAGAACAAATCCACCATAACATCCCACGGGTTTTGTAAGCTCACCGAACCGCGCATTTGCAAAACCATTCTCGCCAACAAGTAATACAAGCAACCAATGGAGTGCTTCGCCTTGTTGTTCGCCGGAATCGCAACGTCGACGTATTGCAACGGAGAATCCGTGTCGCAGAACGCAATGACCGGCAAGTTCACGTACGCAGTTTCCGAAATCGGCTGCGAGTCAGTTCTCGGGTCCGTCATGATGACAACTCTCGGCTCTCTGAACTCCGAGTCAATCTGGTTAGTGTACGTACCCGGAGTGTGCCTGCCGGCGATAGCCTTCGCGCCGGTGTATTGAGCAAACTTCAACACCGCTCTTTGACCGTACGGTCTCGCAGATTGGCAGATGACGTCCGCCGGGTTTTCCGTGGCAACGATGATGCGAGCAGCCATCATGAGCTTGTCCCACGTTTTGCCGAGGTTGATGATGTGAATGCCATCGTTTCTGCGCTTGTAGACTGTGTGATCGATCGATGAAAAAAACAGAGATAAAAAACGTCAGTTACTCGCGTGAAAATACCATCCGAACGCGATTCAAACGTCAAAACGCGCCTCACACCTTCGCGTGTGCTCCATGCGCGCGCAAGATTCCCTCCGCCAAAACTAAAAAAAAAGGGTCTCCTCGCTCGAGAGAGGATCCAAAAGAAGAAGCAAAAAAGAAAAAATCTTTCACGCGCACCGTATCTTTCCATTTGAAAGTTGACGTTCTTGGTACCCAAATGGCATCCAGCCGCCAACATCATCTGGATGTCTTGTTCTTTTTGTGACATTTGCACCATGATTGCTTTTTTTTCTTTATGTCCTGTTTAACGAGTCGATAAAAGTAACGAAGATGTGGCGTTGGGAGAAGAGAACCTCGGGAAGAGGAGGAAGAAGAAAAAAAGGGCTTTGAGAGTGGCATTTGAAGAACTTTAGGGTTTCAAAAATTTCACACCCTCAAAAATTTTTCTCTTCTTTTTTCGCCTCTCGACAAAAAAAGCAAGGAGCGCGTCGCGAAGGGAACAGCGAGCTGGGAGCGAGCTAAACACACACACCAAAGAGAGAGAGAGAGAGATCGGTTGTTTTAACGACGACGACAAAGATGAGGAGGACGGCGTCTTCTTCTTCTTCTTCTCCGACGTCTTGGTCGCATTCGTCGTCTTTTCGGAGCACGGTGCGCGGTGGTGTTCTCAAGAGAAGAACGATGACGCAAAAATATCAACGCGACGACAAAAACAAAACGTTGCGAATTAAAGCGGATTCTATCGACGAACTGACCGGAGGGACGAAAGTAGGCGTGGACGAAAATCGTCTGCAGAAGATGATCGACGCGACGAACAAGTTGGACGCGCGATTTCGGTCCGGATTGCCGTTCGTGGATGCTTCGGAAAATGGCGATGAAGTTGTTCCGTTGGCGAAAGATTGCGAGTACGAAAACGACGTGTACGCGGTGAGAGGGAAGAAGGAAGTCGCGAGTTTAATGAAGCACTGGTCTGCGAGCGACGATAAGGACGGGAAGAAATCAAACTTTGAATTTCAGTTCAAGACTTTGCGAAGCGCGTCGGTCGAGCCCGGGACTTTACTGCTTCAGTGGAAAGCGACTTGGAAAACGAAGAACGCGAAGAAGAGAAAGTTTACGAACACGCTTCTGGAGAAAGCTAAACCGACGGAGAGCATCGTGAGTTTGAAAAAGAAGATGGATAAGGCAGTTTTCTTAGCGACGGAGGAGGAGTTGCAGAAAGAGAAAGAGGATGATCCATTCGGTTCGGTGTATATTTACGGCGTGACGACGTATAAAGTGAACGGAAAAGGCGAGATTGTGAGGAGGGAGGATAAAGTCGATTGGAGATTCGCCGATAACGGGACGGAGGAGTTCAAGCCGAAGAAGAATATGAACAATAGATGGAATCAGAAGAAGAATAGTAAAAGTAGCAGTGGCAGTTTGAGTAAGATGTCCCCGGAACGCGCGGAGTCTTTGCAAAAGTTAGGGTACAATGCGGTGTCGTCTTCGTCGTCCTCGAAAACAGAAGACGGCGCGAGCGGCAACAACAACTCTTGGGCCGGCGACGAAGAGGCGGATTTTTACGACGATTTGGAAGCGAAAAGAATGGCAGAAGACATCGCGGCGACAATGTTCTATAACGCGCTATCGCCTCCAGATGTTGGAGAATGGTCTTGGTTCATAGACACGGTTGTGGAGTTGGAGTACCAATCCTTCACGAAAGCTATGGGCGACGAAAGCACCGGGATGTTATCGAAAGACGAGTTCGTCAAATACGTTTTAGCGGTATTTACTTTTGGTTTCTTTGTGCCGACGGTGTTGATTTGCGTTGCCACATGGCAGATATTAACTGGCGGCGGTATGATGGGAGAAGACGGAGGCTTATCGCAAGAGGCTCTGGACCAAATGGATCCTTACGACCGCGCGGAGTATCTCTCGATGAGAGAGAAGGAGTTGAGCCAACGAAATAAATTGCAACAAGGAGGTGCAGTTGCGGGAGGATCCACAGCATCGACTTCCGCATCAGCGAACGCACCATCTGCGTCCCCTTCTCTGACCGCGCCACCTCCGCAAATACAAGGACAACAAGGACAACAACAACAACGCGCGACGAGGTCTTCGGCGAGTACCGACGATATCCCGGCGTGGGGAACTCAAGTATGGCTCGACATCATCCGAGGACGCGTCGGAGCGTAAAAACGAAATGAAAAGCTGTAATAATAATAATACTAATAGATACAATACTATTGAAGCGGATAGCGTGTTACGCGTATGTGACGTCTTTTTCTTCTTCTTTTCGATTACAACAGGTCTCTTTACGCCTTCTTCGGTGGTTTCGGAGGGTCCTTTAACTTGATCACCGGCGCAAAATTCTCCGGCACCGACCACTTATCCTTCGGCAAATACTGATACACCCCGACTGGAAAGTGCGATCGACGTCTCTCCGGAGTATTCATCCACCCTTCGAACCCTTCCTTCGTTTTCCACTCCTGCGAAAACTCGTACGTGTTCGCGCCAACTTCCTTCAACGAAGAGCTCGTGTAATCGGGCATCGTTTTCATCTTTTGCTCGCGAAACTGCATCTCTTCCAAAAATCGCCTCTTGATCTCCTCCAGCTTCACGCCGGCTTCGTCGGACGGAATCGTGAACGTGTTCTTGGCCACGTACGGGGTCCCGTCCGTGCCCGGGGCCGCCATCATGCGCACGACGCGACGCGAAGACGACGACGACGACGATGATGTCGCTGAACCTCTTCTCTGAATTTTTCTGACGTTGTTTGCGGTGGTGATGCCGCTGATGCTGCTCGTCGTCGCCATCTTCTTCCTATTAATTCTCTCTCTCTCTCTAAAACTGTCTGTCTCTTCTTCTTCTTCTTCTTCTGCTCTCTATCTCTCTCGGTCCGTCGACGGTCCTTTCTCTCTCTCTCTTCTGTTGTTCTGGGGAAAGCGTGTAGTTATTTATTGATGTATTTTTTTTATCTTTTCCTTTTCTTTTTTCCCTAAGGGACGACCGAAAGCCAACCGACCGAAAAGCTCTTCTCTCTCTCTCTGACATCTTCTCTGAACGCGTCGACGTCTCTGCTATAATTTTCGTTCGCAAACGAGAAAAACGTTCTCGAAAAAAAGACGTCAATAAGTACACCACAAGTCATACATAGTGTAGAGAGTATCTCTCTCGAGCGCACGAGAGAGAGAGAGGACGCGAGAAGAAAGAACGAAAGCGCGCGCTAAATAAAGGCGTGTTATTTATTTACCCGCAAAACACTCTTAAAAAGGAAAAAAGAAAACCGCTGCCGCGGAAGAAGAAGAAGAAGAGGGTCACATGTCGCTCGCCGCTTCGTCTCCGAGCGCCGTCGTCGCTCGTCGCGCGGCAAAAGTAGGGGGGGTGGCAAAGAAGAGCCAAATTCGAACGAATTTGAAAACGAGAAATCTTCGAAATCATCATCATCGCAATCGAGCGAGCCTCGTCGCGAGGTCGTCGTCGTCGTCGTCGGATGCGACGACCACGGATCTGCTCTCTTTGAACGAGGATAACGTCTCGTCGAACGAGGAACTGAACAACTCGGCCATCACGGAACGACGCACGCGAACCGCTGAGGATGCGAGGAGAGTCAAGGCGAAAAAAGAGATCAAATCGTTCAAAGAGCGTTTAAAAACGGCGAAGAGAACGGAAACGGAACGACGGAGGAAAGAAGACGCGATCGAGCTCAAAATGCAAGATGAAGAGACGAAGAAAAGAGCGGAGGAAGACGCGAGACGGGTTCGCGCGGATCGAGCGTTGGAAGGAGTGTTTGAGAAGGAGATGAAGCGCTTGCAAAAAATCGAGCGGGCGACGCGCGAGGAGGAGGACGAGATGTTGGGCGTTTTGAGAGCGAAGATTGAGAAGTTACAGAAGAACGACGAGGACATCGCGGCATACGCGAAGGATGCGCTGATGGTGGCGAGACAGGCGGTGAAGGATTTGGAGAGCGAGTTGGAGAGACAGAAATCGGCAGTCGTGAAGAGGAGGAAGCAATGCGCCAAGGAGGCGAGGAAACGCGTGAAAGAGATGCAACGAAATCGCGAGGCTGAAGAGAAACGCGTGAATAAATCGTTGAAAGGAGGAAAGAGCGGTGACGACGACGAGTTGGACAAGAAACGGTTCGAGTATAAGTTGAGGATGGATACCGAGCAGCACGAAAAGTTGTTGATGGACGAGGCGCGATTACAGCTCATCGAAGATGCGGACATTAAACGCGTCGAGGTCACTCTGAATGAAGCGTTAGTCGCGGTTGAAAAGGTCAAGGACGAGGAAGGCGAGAGAAGAGACTTTGTTCAGAAAGAGTTATCGGTCTTTTTGGACGAGTTTGCGATTAAAGATTCCGAGGTGCAATCGAGACGAGAAAACTTTGACGTAACGTTATCGAGTGAATGCGAAGCGGTATCAATTACCGCGAAAAAAGAGGAAGTCCAAATGCGCACGGAGGAAGAAGCGAGACGCGTGGAGTTCACGAAGGCGTTAAGACGCCAACGGAAGAACGAAGAAGAGCGAAGAGCAGAATGGGACCGAGACCACTTCGCAGACGTGCAAAAGCTCGAGGAAATGAAATCGAACGAAGCGAGCACGAGACGAAGAGAAAACACTCGAAGATCTGCGTTTGCGACATCGTTTGCGCAAAAGGATGCGAACGCGGCGGCTATATTTCTCGCGTTGTATTTAGAGTCCTTAGAAAAGAGCGATTTGAGCAGAGATGAGGACATGGCGGACGTGATGGAGGCGGACGGCGCGTTGTACGCCGCGGCGGAAAACATCCGCAGAAGACGCGAGAGCGAAGAGTATAAGAGAGATTATGAAATGCGCAAAGCGATGGAGAGGAGCGAATATTTTGCCGAGTTGGAGAGAACGAGGAAAGTCCAGGAGGCGAAGGCAGCGGAGGCTAGAGAAAAAGCGATGAAACTTCGCGAGGAACGCATCGCCGCTGCGAAAGCAAAGAGAGAACAATTTCTCGAGTTGAGCAAAAAAAGAGCGGAAGAGCAGAAAGAGAAATTGCGCGTCGCGTCTGAGTTGAGAGAAAAACGTCGAGCCGAAGCCGAAGCGAAACGTTTGAAGGACTTGGAGGACGAGCGAGTGCGAATGGAGAAGAGAATGCAAGAGGAACGAGAGGCTGTGAATGGCAAAAAAGAAGCCGCCGCAGCCGCCGCGGCAGTAGCTCCTCCAGTCGCTCCAAAGCCCGTTGCGACGACGACGGCTGCTTCTGCCGTTGTTGCTCCGAAGAAAGAAGAAGCTCTGGTGAGAGAGCCTGAGAGCGGTTTCGTCGCGACAAATCCCTCGACTGCTATTCGCGCCTCTGGATCCATCGCCAAGATGAAAACGGATGCGCTTTGGAACGAGAATTACAAAAAGTTTCTCAAATTTATCGATCAAGCACCGTCATCATCACCGTCATCGTCGTCGACGACGACGACAGCGATGCCGAAACAAGTAGAACAACCAAAGAAGAAAGAACAAGAACAAGAACCAGCTCGGGAAAAAGAAGTAAAAACAGTAGCAGAAAAGAAACCGGTTGTCGCCGTGCAAGAGGTGCCGCAGTCCATCCTCGATTCTCGAGATGCGGTTGCAATCGCACAACATCTCGTCGACATCAACTACGACGCAAAAACAGTCGCCAACGCAGTCTCCACCTTATATACCAACGGTGGTCGCCGCGGTTCGGACCTCGCGAACGAAGTCTTCATGACTTTGCCGAAATCCATCTCTGGCGCAGCTTTAGTCAACATAGAGGACGACGCCGTCGCGTGCAAACTTCTCGAAAATTGCGAGCCGGGACGGCAAACGGTCGATTTGAGCGAACCGTCCACTTCTGAATCTTCTTCTGCGGGCAAAAAGTTCTTCCTCGCGTACTCCTCGCGAAAAGCCATGTATGCCGGCGTCGAAATCCTCGAAGTCGCCTCTTCGATAAACGAAGCTCGCGCGGTGGAAATCTACAGCAACATCTCGCGCATCCCGCGCGCTTCCATCGTCAAAAGAGCCGTCTTGCAGCAAGGCTCGCGTCCCGGCATGGAATCTAAAAACCCAGAGTCGAAACCGCCCTCCAAAATCAACTGGATCGCGAAACTCTTGGCGAAAATGTCCGTTCCGTCCGTAGCCGTGCAAACCTTGGAAACCTTTCGAGGTAAAGACCAAGCGAAGAACGCGTACGTCAAAGACATCGTTGAAATCATACGCAAAAACGAAGATGGCGACATCGAAGGCGCGCAAGCCTTCGCGAAGATTTTAGAGAGTCGCTTATTGTGAGCTTTTTTTAGTTTCAATGTGTGACTATTTATTCTATGCCGTGTTATGTTTAAGCCTCGTTCTTCTTCTTCTTCTTCGCGCGACTCTCATCGACTCCTTTTAAAAGCTTCTGAATTCAAAACAAAACGCGCCATAAAAAGAATTCGTTTTTCCTCACTCTTTTCGTCTCTCGCGCGACGCACTCAAAAGAAGAGAGAGAGAGTGAGAGAGAGAGAGAGAACGTCCGACCGGTACTATG
>Ga0181604_10004631_pt1 | contig 11136 bp, 7 predicted proteins | sample 041ome_12_FD_148663 | JGI IMG/M metagenome (GOLD analysis project Ga0181604, IMG submission 148663) | Coastal salt marsh microbial communities from the Groves Creek Marsh, Skidaway Island, Georgia - 041410US metaG (spades assembly) | ecosystem: Environmental > Aquatic > Marine > Intertidal zone...
TGATCGCTGCTCAAGCGCCCGAAGGGCGGTTTCACCACTCCGGTCAGGTGGCAGCCTATGCGTCTTTGAGCGCTGAGGGAGCTTTTGTCGCGATGCGTAGATATTTTGATGATGGCATCAACAGAGTTCTTATCCCCATGTGGCTGAAGTCTGACCGTGTTATTGATCAGCGCGGTAATGCACGTGCTTCGGTCGTTTGGCAGGATGATCGTGCTGCCGGCAAAGTGTCATCGACATGGGCTTTTTCCGATGCGGCAAGAAATGTTAAAGCCCAAGCAATGCTCTATTCGTCACGATCACGCCCAGAGCTTTCACATGTTGTAATTTTTGAAACTGAATGCCTGTCCTTCATCGGTCCAGTTACCAAATTTGATCCTGATAAAGAATTTACAGCAGGTCACAAATATTAGATTTCAGACATTTAACTCTTACCAAATCTCCAGCCTGCACAGCATTTAAAAGGCTGCAACCGCCAAGCTTAAGCATTTTCTGCTTGGCACTGAAAGGCCGCATTTGATCACGCTGGCACAGCCGAAAAAAATTCCCGAAATATCAAACGATCCGTGACGGCCTGCCGCCTAGACTGCCAATTTGCCTGAGCTGTCTCATTGGCGTCATCACCACGGAGCGTACGCAATGACTCATACTGCTCTTCTTCTGCAACAATCATTCGCTCTATTGAGGCAAGAAATTCGTCAGTAATATCGTCTTGCTGAGTGATCTCCCACCCAGCTGATTGTAGCATAGAAGGGTAGTCAGCCTCGCTTCGAATAAATTCCGGCCCTGCCTGCAGTGCAAGATCCATAGCACTTCGTTGTAACCCATCTGCTAACCTAATCACCGTAAAACACATCCGGCCATCAGCGTTAATAACCCGTCGACACTCCCGCAGAACGGCCGGCTTGTCTTGAAGACAGCACAGCACATCACTGTGGCTGATAGCTGTGAAACTTTTTGAAAGAAACGGCATATCGGTAGCGTCCCCCTGTACAGTAGAAAGCTGCGATGTCATTCCATCCGCTTTAGCGCGAGCTTCGGCCAACCGCAGCCCTGTTTCCGGCAGGTCAAGCAAGGTTACGGTACAGCCAGATTGCAGGGCTAAATATAGACCAGGCCACCCAGCTCCTGCACCAATATCCAGCAGATTATGAGAGGCCATCAAACGCAGACGCTCAATCATCACGTCGGCCTCACTGCGTGTGGTCCAGCTGTTGCCAATATAGCAGCAATCGCAAACTTGGTTCGTTATGGCTTGCAAAACAGGCGACTGTGCATCTTGGAACTCCTTGTTCAGACGGGCTGTCTGTTTTTTTTCCGCCAAGCTTAGTGCCATGAAATCACCTGCGCCCTCTATTGCTAAATAAGCTTTCAACTAGGACCACGGTAAAAAGCATTGAGACAAATGCAATCTCAATAGCTATCCAAACCAACCAAAAATACTTACTTGATTGGGTGGCCATCCTCATTTAGGCCACGGCTTAACTGGTGCCTTGCAACGTGGGCAATTCATAAACCGCCAAGTGTAAACATACCTCGTACAAATTGGTCTACGCAACAGGCTAAAACACGAGAACACAACTTCCTGGTTCCTCCACATTTTTGAACAAAATTCACCCCCACCGCCTCCGCCAATCCAAGAACCTGGGTTCGGTGCGCAGCGCCAAGCCGTCATCCTTGCTCAACTCCTGTCAGATATCCAAATTTGGCTCAAAAATGGCTTCAGTAAGTCTAGATTAATGTGGGATAAAATGTAGGTTAAGATTCATCAGAGGTTGAAAAATAGGGTGCAATCAATAGCTTGAATCTTGATGAGGCAGACTTCCCCTCCGCCATTTTTTTCAAATATTAATCAAAAGGCTCGTGCGCCCCGCTGAGCGCGAAGGTCGTGCGTAGCTTATTAAAGATCTGCGCGTTGAACAGCCATCACCGCCGCCGTTCTGGCACGATTCCTATGATGCGGCCGAAAATACCGCCGCCGAGTTGGGGCAGGGTGGTGCTTGCCCGTAATCTGGGTTTCTATGCAAAGTTGAAAATTGTAAAAATTTACAATTTATTTATTTTCAATTTTTAATTTGCGGCCGTCTGCATCTTCGGTACAGTGGTTTTGGGAATTTTTTCACCCACGTGTCACAGGCTGTAACTGTCGCTAGGCAATGGATTGGTGTGGCCAGACAAGTGTGGAACACCGTTCTTGACGTAGTTCTTGACTTGGCTGGTAAATGTGGCTGAATAAATTTTCAGTTAGTTGTTGCTTTGTATGGCATCTGGTATACCATATAACTCACAGGGGGATTTATATTAGCTAAAACAACTACAAAAATATCGACCATCTTCTCTTGCTAAGGTCTAAGAACAGTGGGTGTGGGCACAGTGCCGTGCGCCTAATAACAGGCCTCCCTCAAAGAGTCGATAAACGCTAGTGTAAAAATTGTGGAGGAACATAATGCGATTTTTAAAATCATTGTTGGCAGGTGCTTTAGCCCTTGGCATGACAACTTCAGTTGCCGTTGCAGGCAGCCACGGTTGGCAACCAAAAAAGCCAGTTGAATTCATTATTATGGCGGGTGCCGGTGGTGGCGCTGACCAAATTGCCCGTTTGCTGCAAGGCATCATTGATAAAAAGGGCTTGTCACCACGTCCCTTTATTCCAATCAACAAGCCTGGTGGTTCAGGTGCCGAGGCATTGCGCTACTTACAAGACAAGACGGGCGATGATCACACTGTGATGATGACCCTGAACAGCTTTTACACAACACCGATCATTCAAAAAGATCTGGGTGTCGATCCAACGGCATTTACCCCAATCGGGCTGATGGCGATGGACACATTCTTGTTGTGGGTGCATTCAGACCAGTCATCCATCACCGACATTAAATCATACGTCAGTGCGGTGAAAGCTGCGGGTAAAGATTGGAAAGTGGGCGGCACCGGCTCAGGCCAGGAAGACAGCGTCCTGACAGCAATGATGGAAGCCGAGTTTGGTTACAGTGTAACCTACATCCCATTCCCTGGGGGCGGTACAGTTGCCAAAAACCTGGTTGGTAAGCAGATTGACTCAACAGTCAACAACCCGTCAGAGCAAATGGCTTTTTACAAAGCCGGTAACTCAAAGCCACTGATCCAGTTCACTGGTGAGCGGATGGCTGCATTCCCTGATGTGCCTACCGCAAAAGAGCTTGGTATCAACATCGAGTATTACATGCAGCGGTCAGTAAATGGCCCTCCAGGAATGTCTGACGGTGCGGTTAAGTTCTACACCGATCTGTTCCAGGAGGTCTTTGACTCAAAGGAATGGCAGGATTTCTGCACCAGCGATGGTCTGACTTGTGACGCGATGACCAAAGGTGCCGACCTCAGTAAATTCCATGCTGATCAGTATGATGCCCACGTAAAGCTCATTGCACAAGTCGGTGCAAGCGCTATCACAGGCGAATAAAAATAGCTGACTCCCCGGTCGGTGAGCCGGCTGGGGAGCTCCATCTTTTTTGATTTTATCCGAATTTTCGAACACCTCGGCTGTTCATGATGTCTTAATGGCTTTGTGATGTTTTGGGTGTGGAGGGAGAGTGTGATGTCAACCCGAAATGCTGAATTATTAATGGCCATTGGGATGTTGGTGTTTTCACTGGGTTTGATGTGGAACATCCACAGCGATGGACTGGTTATTGGCTGGATGGAAGAGCGCGGGCCGGGATCTGGGTTATGGCCATTCTGGCTAAGCCTTGGCATGGCGTTATGTTCGGTCTGGACGATGGTCCGATGGTTCAATGGTACAACCGCAGAAAGCAGAGATGAATCGCCCTATATGGACCCGGAAAGTTTTGGTCTTGTGGTTATTTCGTTTGTTCTGCTGACGGCGATGATATTCCTTGTCCAATATATTGGCACCTATCTGTCGGTAGCGCTCTTTCTTGGTGCTTACATGCGGTTTGTTGGTCGCCATAAATGGCCGCAGACACTCGCACTGATGGGCGGGTCAATCGTCTTTATCTATTTTCTGTTCGAGTGGCAGCTGGCGAAATACCTGCCAAAAGGTTTGCCTATTTTTGAAGATGCTTTTCTCTGGATAGATAATTATCGCTGGGAATATTTGATGTAGACCCCGGTCAGGAGACACTGATGACTGAAGTTATGACTTTACTCGGGAATGGGTTGTTACAGGCGTTTGAGCCATTGAATCTTTTCATGATTTTTGCCGGCTGTCTGGCAGGGCTTTTTATTGGGGCGATGCCTGGCTTGGGATCGGTTAATGGTGTCGCCATTTTGCTGCCAGTGACTTTTCTGGTGCCACCAACATCTGCCATAATCTTTCTTGCCGCCCTGTATTACGGGGCGATGTATGGAGGCGCGGTTTCCTCGATTACGCTGGGGATACCGGGGGCGTCTACCGCCGTTGCGACGGTGTTTGACGGCCGGCCCATGGCGCAAAAAGGGATGGCTGATCAGGCACTGATGGCGGCGGCGATTGCCTCGTTTATTGGCGGCACTGTATCAATCGTCTTATTCACCCTTTTTGCTCCGCCACTTGCTAACCTTGCGCTGAAATTCGGGCCTCAAGAAGAATTTGCCCTAATGATTTTGGCCTTTGCCACCTTCATCGGGCTTGGCGGTGACGATATTCCGAAAACGATTTTTTCGATTTTGCTTGGTCTTGTGATGGCGGCCGTTGGGTTTGACATTATAAGTGGCAAGCCTCGCATGATCTTTTTTGATTTGGTCGAATTTCAACGCGGCATCGGGTTTTTGGTTCTTGCTATTGGTATCTACGGTATCGGTGAAATGCTGTGGACGCTTGAGACCACGAAAGGCTCGGTGCAGGTCCAGAATGTGAAGACCACCTGGGCGCGCTTTTTTGACAATTTGACAAAGATTAAATCATATATCGCGACAACCAGTCTTGGCTCGATATTGGGCTTTTTTGTCGGGACATTGCCAGCTGCTGGCGCGACGCCAGCCTCGCTGATGTCATATGGGCTGGCCAAAACCTTCTCCAAAGATCCCGATAGTTTTGGGAAAGGAAATATCGCTGGGGTCGCGGCGCCAGAAGCGGCGAATAATGCGGCCTCGACTGGCTCAATGCTGCCAATGATCACTCTGGGCATCCCGGGGTCGCCAACAACAGCTATTCTGCTTGGCGGCATGATTATTTGGGGATTGCGGCCTGGCCCGCTTTTATTTGCCGAACAACCAGACTTTGTATGGGGTCTGATTGGGTCAATGTATGTTGCGAATTTGGTGACGGTGATGCTGAATTTGGCACTGATCCCGATTTTTGTTCGCGTTCTGGCGATGCCGTTTACCATTCTGACGCCAATCATTTTCATCCTATGTTTTGTCGGCGTGTTTTCGACCACAGACCGGATGTTTGATGTCTGGCTGATGATTGCGCTGGGGCTTGGCGGGTATCTTCTGCGCAAGTTGAACTATCCGGTTGCGCCTGCTGTTCTTGCCATCGTTCTGGGGCCGTTGGCCGAACGTTCAATGCGACAGTCATTGATTGGCAGCCGCGGTGATGCCACCACCTTCATTAACCCGGTGGAGCACCCCATCTCGCTTGGATGTATAATCATCGCGATATTGCTGATGCTGTATCCATTGATTTTAAGTATGCGTAAAAAACGGGCGGCAGCGAATGCCTGACAAGGGTAACGTCAGGGCGCTTATCAGCCCCTAAAAATATTACCCGGCAGTCTGCAATCAGGCTGCCGGGTTTTTTAATGCACCAGCCGATAGCCCTACCAATCGGCTGTATTTGCCGGCTAATCATCGTTCGGATTTATCGTGTTTGAGCTGACGTATCACAACGCCCATACCAGCCTTATGGCAATGCCAATCAGGATCAATAAGATAATTTTGTCAAACAGCTCTGCCGAGGCATGACGCAGCATGCGGGCGCCAAGCGGCATGCCTGCCATTAATGGAATGATCGCCAGCGAGCCCAGAACGATATGTTCGGTCTGTATCAAACCAAGATAGCTGAGGGTGGGCAGCTGGATAATCGACATGGTGGTAAAAAACGCAGAGACAATGACGATAAATTCTGACCGTTCAAATCTGATGGCATTGAGAAAGGTCAGTGAGGCTGGTGCTGAAATACCGACGGCGCCTTGCAGAAAGCCAGCCGCAAATCCAACCGGCGGATACAGTTTATGCGCTGTTTTTACAGATAATTGCCAGCCTGGCTTGGCAAAGCGGAAGGCAACATAAAACACGATCAGCCCAGCCATCATCATTTCCAGAACGCCGCTTGCGGCTTGATACAGCATCAGACTGCCGGCAAATGAACCGGCGGCGGCTGATAGGCACAGAACCAGTAAAAACAATCTGTCTTTGAGCGCGTGGCGATAGATCAGCCCTTGATATAAATTAGTGATGAGATTAGGTAGAACAAATACCGCCACGGCGAAGCGAATATCGAAAAAACTTGTCATCACCGGCACCGCAATCAGCGGCGCACCAGCGCCGGTGGCACCCTTTATGACACCGCCCATGGCAAAGGCTAGCCCGACGATGATCAGGGTTTGCAAATCAATAAATGCCATCAAATACCAACAACCAACCGGCCAACCAACCGGCCAACCAACCTGCTCAATAACCCGCATGTTTTCCACCGGATTGCGTCTCGCAAAGGGCGCGGCAATGTCATATCGTCAGCAGAATCTTGCCATGCTGGCTGGCCGACTCCATCAGCGCATGCGCTTGCCCAGCGTCAGCCAGCGCAAAGCTGGTGAAAGTGGTGGCGCGCAGCGATGAATTTTGTGCGTCGAAAAGCGGCCATACCCGGCTTTTCAGATCAGCCGCGACATCGGCTTTGAAACGATCCGGACGCGATCGCAGGGTTGAGCCGGTAAAGCTCAGCCGTTTCAGCATGACCGGCATCAGATCAATTTCAACACGCGAACCCGCATTAAATGCCAGCTGGATCATGCGGGCATCATGCCGTGCGGCCTTGATATTGCGGGCGATATAATCGCCGCCAATAATATCTAAAATAATGTCAGCGCCGCCGGCCTCACGCAAAATCGAGACAAAATCATCTGTATTGAAATTGATCGCATGATGCGCGCCAAGTGACTCGCAATAGGCGCAGGCGTCGGCATCGGCGGCGGTGGTATAAACAGATAATCCGAGCGCCGCGCCAAGTTGGATGGCGGTAGAACCGATGCCGCCAGCGCCGCCATGCACCAGAAAATTGCCGTTTTCTGGCAGTGTGTGATTAAAAAATACATTGCTCCAGACGGTAAAATAGGTTTCCGGCAAACCAGCCGCATCGGTCAGACTGATGCCGGCGGGAATGGGTAAACAATGGGTCGCATCAATCGCCACATATTCTGCGTAGCCGCCGCCATTCGTCAGGCCGCACAGCTTGTCGCCGACAGCCCACAGCGTTTGTTTTGCCCCGACCGCAACCACTTCGCCGGACACTTCAAGACCCAACAGGTCAGACGCGCCTTTTGGCGGCGGGTAATGACCGCGCCGCTGCACCAGATCAGGGCCGTTTACGCCAGCTGCAGCGACTTTTACTAAAATTTCGTGATCATGCAAAACAGGCAGCGGGCGAGCGGCAGATTGCAGAACATCGGGGCCACCTGGCTCCTGCATTTCGATCACTACCATGGAAGGGGGTAGGGTCATAAGACTCCTCACGCGAATAAACTCACAGGTGCTTAATTGGATGTAGTTATCAATGGGAACAAATTTCGTCAATCAAACTATGTGGCGGTTTTTAGTTTCTCGAATATTTTAGGACTTTTTGTATAGTTAATTGTTTCTATCTTTCTGGTGATAGTTGCTGTCTGGTATACCAAATAATTTGTTTGACGTGAGGCCCGTCGGTTGAAAGACTAAGTTACTATCTTGAGGAGATTTACGAGTGGATACTGGAACTGTGGACGCGGGTGTCTGGAAATCGGCACCAGGTAAAGGACGGAAAACACCTAAGGGCCGACAGGTCAGCGATACCGCTATCACTGAAGTGCAGTTGCTGCTCGGCGATCGTCCGCGTGAACGGCATTTGCTCATTGAATTTCTGCATCTTATTCAGGATCGATACGGGCATTTATCGCTGGCGCATATGGCGGCCCTGGCTGAAGAGCTGCGCCTTAGTCAGACCGAAGTGTATGAGGTGGCGACCTTTTATGCGCATTTTGACGTGGTGCACGAAGATGAAACGCCACCGCCTGCATTGACCATTCGGGTGTGCGACTCGTTGGCCTGCGAACTGGCTGGTGCCGATGCGCTGAACAAAGCCTTGCAGGACGGGCTTGACCCGGCCGAGGTGCGGGTTTTGCGGGCGCCATGTATGGGCCGGTGTGACACGGCGCCGGTGCTTGAGATCGGGCATAATCACATTGACCATGCGACTAAAGAAAAGGTTGATGCAGCGATCGCGGCGGGGGATACGCATCCACATATCACCGATTATCAAAAGCTGGACGCCTATCGTGCCGATGGCGGCTATGTGCAGCTCGAATCCCTGCGCCGTGATGGCGATTGGGAAGCTGTTCAGGAGCTTGTCTCTCAAAGTGGCTTGCGCGGGCTTGGTGGTGCCGGATTCCCGTCTGGCAAAAAATGGGGGTTTGTGCGGGCTGCTGAAGGGCCACGCTATCTCGCGGTGAATGGCGATGAGGGCGAACCGGGCACATTCAAGGATCGTTATTACCTTGAGCGCACACCGCATCTGTTTCTCGAAGGCATGTTGATTGCCGCATGGGCTGTTGAGGCTGACATATGCTTTATCTATATGCGGGATGAATATCCGGTTGTTCTGGAAATTTTGCGGCAGGAGATCGCCAGCCTCGAAGCGGCTGGTCTGATCACCCCCGGTTATATCGATCTACGGCGTGGCGCGGGTGCCTATATCTGCGGTGAAGAAAGCGCCATGATCGAGTCAATTGAAGGAAAGCGTGGCTTGCCACGCCACCGGCCGCCATATGTTGCGCAGGTTGGTATTTTTGACCGGCCAACGCTGGTGCATAACATCGAAACCTTGCACTGGATCGCACGGGTCTGCCGGGAAGGGCCGGAAATTTTATCTTCGGTCGAAAAAAATGGGCGGCGCGGGCTGCGCAGCTTTTCGGTATCCGGACGTGTTGCAAATCCGGGCGTGCATCTGTTGCCAGCCGGATCAACCATCACCGATATCATTGAGGCGGCTGATGGCATGGCTGACGGGCATCAGTTCAAGGCGTATCAGCCCGGCGGGCCGTCTTCGGGTATTTTGCCAGCAAGCCTGAGCGATGTGCCGCTTGATTTTGATACCTTGCAACCGCATGGCAGCTTTATTGGATCGGCGGCTGTTGTGGTGCTTTCGGATCAGGACCGGGTGCGCGATGCGGCGCTGAATATGCTGCGGTTTTTCGAGGATGAGAGCTGCGGACAATGCACCCCATGCCGTACCGGCTGCAGTAAAGCTGTGCAGCTCATGCAGCAGGATGTATGGGACCAGACGCTGCTGACTGATCTGTGCGATGTGATGCAGGATGCATCGATCTGCGGCTTAGGGCAGGCGGCGCCAAACCCGATCCGTTTGACCATGAAACATTTTCCTGATGAAATCAGTTGAGGTTGATAATGCTTGATTCAACGCCACAAAAGACCGTTACCTTTGAGCTTGATGGAAAAGAAGTTACCGTCAGTGAAGGCACCACCATCTGGCAAGCGGCGCAGGCCGAAGGTCAGGTGATCCCGCATTTATGCCACAAGCCGGAGCCGGGCTACCGCTCCGATGGCAACTGTCGCGCCTGCATGGTCGAAATTGAGGGCGAGCGCGTGCTAGCCGCATCATGTATACGCACAGTTCAAGAGGGTATGGTGGTACGCTCAAACAGCGAGCGTGCAACCAAATCGCGTGCGCTTGTGGTTGAATTGCTGGCGGCGGATCAGCCTGCTACAGCTCATGACGCGTCATCGCATTTTGTCGAAATGGCGAAACTGAACAATGTTGATGGCAGCCGGTTCCCGGCAAAAGACCCGTCGCATGTGCCGCTATTGGATGACAGTCATGTGGCGATGCGGGTGAATCTTGACGCCTGTATTCATTGTAATTTATGCGTTCGTGCCTGTCGTGAAGTGCAGGTTAATGATGTGATTGGCATGGCAGGCCGTGGTAATGAGGCGCAGATCGTCTTTGATATGGACGACCCAATGGGCGCATCGACATGTGTCGCTTGTGGTGAATGTGTGCAGGCGTGCCCGACCGGGGCGTTGATGCCAGCCACCGTTCTTGATGATGCACAGGCCGGCGACCGCGCCGATTATGACCGCGAAGTGCAGTCGGTTTGCCCCTATTGCGGGGTTGGCTGTCAGCTGTCGTTTAAAGTGAAAGATGACAAGGTTAAATATGTCGAGGGTGTGAATGGCCCGGCGAATGAAAACCGCTTATGTGTCAAAGGGCGGTTTGGCTTTGATTATGTGCATCATGCGCACCGGTTGACGGTGCCGTTGATCCGCCGTGATGATGCGCCGGCAAAGGGCTTGAATGTCGACCCGGCATACCCGCTGTCGCATTTTCGTGAAGCCAGCTGGGAAGAGGCACTGGATGTCGCCGCGAATGGGCTGGCAGCGCACCGTGATATTGCCGGAACCCGGGTCGCGGGTTTTGGATCGGCGAAATGTTCGAACGAAGAAGCCTATTTGTTCCAAAAGCTGATCCGGCAGGGATTTGGTCACAATAATGTGGATCACTGCACACGCCTGTGCCATGCGTCATCAGTTGCGGCGCTCCTTGAAAATGTAGGGTCAGGTGCCGTTACCGCCACCTTTAATGAAATTGAAAATGCCGATGCGGCAATCGTAATCGGCGCCAACCCAACGGAAAATCATCCGGTGGCGGCGACCTATTTCAAGCAATTTGCGAAACGTGGGGGCAAGCTGATCGTGATGGATCCGCGTGGTCATGGGCTGAAGCGTCACGCCACGCATATGCTGCAATTCCGTCCCGGATCTGATGTGGCGATGCTGAACGCCATCATGAATGTGATTGTTGAAGAACAGCTTTATGATCAGCAATATATTGATGGTTTCACCGAAAACTGGGATGCCATGAAGGCGCACCTGAAAGATTTTACCCCGGAAAAAATGGCAGAATTCTGCGGTATTGATGCGGACAGCTTGCGCGCTGTGGCGCGTGATTTT
>Ga0181604_10004632_pt1 | contig 11136 bp, 11 predicted proteins | sample 041ome_12_FD_148663 | JGI IMG/M metagenome (GOLD analysis project Ga0181604, IMG submission 148663) | Coastal salt marsh microbial communities from the Groves Creek Marsh, Skidaway Island, Georgia - 041410US metaG (spades assembly) | ecosystem: Environmental > Aquatic > Marine > Intertidal zone...
CATTTTACGAACAGTCTTATGATTCTTTAAAGTATGGACAACCACTAGGTTTTCCACCTTCAGGTTATCCTGCTCCACAGGGTGGATACTACTGTGGCGTTGGAGCTGATGAAGTATATGGTAGAGACATTTCTGAAGAGCACGCGACTGCTTGTATGGAAGCAGGGCTAGAGATATCAGGCACCAATGCAGAAGTTATGCCTGGTCAGTGGGAGTTCCAGATTGGTCCTGTGGGCGCACCAGCAATTGGAGATCAAATATGGGTAGCAAGATGGTTACTTTATAGAATTGCTGAGGATTATAATATTTCAGCAACATTAGATCCTAAACCTGTCAAAGGTGACTGGAATGGTGCTGGTATGCATACCAACTTCTCAACCAAACAAATGAGAGAAGAAGGTGGATTTGATGCGATAGTTGCGGGATGTGAAGCTCTTGGTAAAAATGCAGAACTTCATGTTAAAAATTATGGTGCAGCAATTGAGGACAGGCTAACGGGGGCACATGAGACTCAAAAATATGATACATTTTCATATGGAGTAAGTGATAGAGGTGCATCTATCAGAATCCCTTGGCAAGTCGAAGTTGACAAAAAAGGTTATTTAGAAGATAGAAGACCAAATGCTAATGCAGATCCTTATGTTATTGCAATGCTAATGATCGATACAGTTTGTTCAGCAGCTGCTAGCTAGAGGTTGAAAAGGCAATTATCTCTTCTATTTTTTGTTGAAAAGATCCTAAGTTACTATTAAAAGAACTTAAAGCAGCTGAACGTCTCTCACCTGTATCTGAAGCTGTAAGACCTTCAAGTAACTCTTTGGTATCTTCATAAATTAAGCTAACTAATACTTTTAATTCTTCATGATTTGAGACAAGGTTTGCGTTTGATGTTGGTGGTCCAGGTTCTGTTACAGTCTCAACAAATTGTTCAGCATCAGAAATAAATTCTTTGAATTCTTGTTGTGCTTCTTGATAAGAAGTTTCTTTATCATTCCAACGTTCATTAGTTTCAAGAACCTTCTTCCCTAGTTCAGTTGACTGTATTTTTTCAGCTTGAATTTCTTCTAGATAAGCAACTACGGCCTGAGGGAGAGTCGTTGTTGTGGTGGTTGTTATTTCTTCAACAACTTCTTCCGCAACAGGTTCTTCAGATTCGATTTCTTCTATATTAACGACTTCAAGATTATTGTTAGTTGTAACTCGGTTTATGAAAGTATAGGTAGTAGCAATCATACCAATTAATACAAGTGGCAGAATAAGCCTTCCCGGTTTTGGATCTGAATTGAAATTTTCCATACTTACAGTTTATCAAATTCAGTCATAATATCTTCATTTATTGACTCCCAGTCAGACTTTTCATCTTTCATCAAAGTGATAAATCCTGGTCCAATGAACAAGCTAACCACACCCTCTATTTCTACCAACATTTTAAATACTTCATTATCTATGTTTTCAGGTCCATGAACGACTGTTCCTGTTTGCATCTCGTGTTTAATGATTATTTTTTTTGCGTTTGGATTAGGTGTTTCAATTAATTCCATATATATGGTTAGTTTAATCATTTAAATATTAATATATGAATGTATGAACTATCAAAATCAAAAAATGTCAGGTTTAAAACTCGGTTTTGAAATAAAAAATTTTTACAGCGTCTTAGGTCTCTATATTTTCTCTCTAGGCTCGTTGGTTGGAGGTTTTTCTTTCTATCTTCTATTGGAGTCTATAGGAAGAGTAGATTCCAAAGTTATCACTTGGAATGGTCAGGGTTTATTTTGGTTTCTAATACTTTTTTTAGGAGCAATTTTTTTACTATTTATTCCGATAGAATTTATTAATACCTTTAAACTTTATAATTCTAATTTCAAAGATTTAGTCACAAATATTCTATATGTAATTCTATTTTCACTTGCTTCTTTAATTCTTTTTCAGATATTTTTGAGTTCAGACACACAGATAGTCAGACAAATACAGGCAATAACAAGGGCAGTTTCTTTCTCAGGTTTTATAGCAGTACCCCTTATTCTATTTTTACAGCACAGCCTAAGAAATAGTCTTGCTTTGACAGATAAAAGTTCTTATGGAATCACTCTTTTTTGTTGGATTGTTTCTTCACAAATCTTTTTATAGGCTACATCTTATTTGCAGGGCTAATTCCTAAACAATTCATAACAAAATGAGAATATTGTATAAATAATTTGGTCACTTCTATTTTGAAGTCTTTGGTTGATCCATCTTCCAAATTTTTTATGTTGGAATCTTGATAGAAAGTATTAAAAAGATTGCTAATTTCATATAGATAATTTGCGAGATGGTGAGGTTCATTATTCTTATATGAAAGTTCTAAGTAAAATTCTAAATTTGCCATGCACATTATTAGATTCCTTGTTACTTCTTCAAGTTCTATTTCTTCCACATTTAGATTATTGTTACTTTCTAAATGTTCGATTAATCTAGTTGCTCTCACTTGTGCATATTGAACATAAATACCAGTCTTTCCAGATACATTTGTAAACTTCTCCAAATCAAATTTATAGTCAGTTTTTCTGTTTGTTATAAGGTCGCTGAAAGTTAGAACAGTATTAGTTAAGCAATGTACTTCTCCGTCTTCTAATTCTTTATTTATCTCTTTTATATAAGTAAAAGTTTCACTGTAGAGGTCTGTAAGCTTAAGATTTCCACCATCTCGAGTTTTCAAAGGGTTTCCTTCTGAGTCGTTAATTGTTCCAAACCCTACATGTTCATATTCTTTTTTAGGAAAATCAAAATAACTTATAGAACTAAAAAGTTGTTCAAAATGGAGCTTTTGTCTGTTATCGGTTACGTAGAGAACTTTTTGGTGATTGATTTTTTCATTTCTTAATATAACAGTGGCAAGATCAGTAGTTATATATAAGTAAGAACCATCAGATTTAGTTATAAGAATTCTTGGGTCCGTCACCTCAGAACTTATTATTGCTCCGTCATCGTATTCGATTTTATGATTGCTCTCTAAATCTTTGAGCATTTCTGGAATAAGATCGTTAACCGTACTTTCTCCCCACCAGTAATCAAATTCATGTCCAAGAAGCTTAAGTGTGTCTAAGAGTGACTTTTCAGTTAATTTTCTAATTTTTTTCCAATCAGCCTCAATATCCTCTTCTTTAAGAGTCAGTCTTTTATTATTTTCCTTAGCTAATTTTAAAAAGTCTTTATCTTCAGAATACCTTTTTGAGGAAAGTGGATAAATCTCCTCTAGCATTTCAATAGTTAGCGTATTTATAGAAATATTCTCCTCATAACAATATGTAATTATTTGAGAAACAGGCATACCCCAATCTCCCAAATGAATGTCACCATAAATATCATTTCCTATCATCTTATTAATGAAATAAACACTTCTTCCAATATTTAAAGGCCTGAGGTGGCCAACATGTAGAGGTTTTCCAATATTTGGACCACCATAATCAATAATTATCCTTTCAGGAGATTCAGTCTTAACATTTGATTCTATATCTGACAATTTAGGTATGATTTTTTGTGGATTAATTCTAAGATTTATAAATAGATTTTCTGTTATTTCAAAACTTTCTATCAAATTAGATTTTTTTAAAAACGATGAAATATCATTAATTATTTTTTCGATTTCATCATGAGATTGATATCTGACTAAAAGATTAATTTGATAATCAAAATTTTGAAACTTTGATATTCGAATTTCTATACTTTCATCAATACCATAATTTTTGAGCAGCTCTTTAATATTGGAGTGCAGCTCTTTAAAGAGATTCATTTTGTTTCAATTCTCTTATCATTTAGAAGAAGCTGTTTTACAAAGTAAAATACAAAGAGACTGTTATCAACAAAATATCTTTTGTATAAACGCTTAGGTTCCTGTATTAATCTAAACACCCACTCTAACCCTATATTCGCTAGAAACTCTGGAGCTTTTATTTTAGTTCCTGCCACCCACTCAATTGCAAAGCCAATACCTACAAAGTTTGATTTTAATTCTTTTGATTTCAGAAAATTTTCAATAACTTTTTCCTGTTTTGGGAATCCTAGTGAAACCCAAACAATGTCAGGATTTATATCAGAGATTTCTTTTTGGTAATTAGTTGCTGAAAGTATTTCAGCAGAACCAATGGGTGGGCAGCTATACCCTGCGATATTAACATCAGGATGTTGTGTTTTTAGTTTTTCAATTAATTTTTGAATAACTTCCTCACTATTTCCATAAAAGTAATGACTAGTATTACTTTTAATACCAGCTTCGATTGTTGCGTTAAAAATTTTATATCCATCGACCCTTTTTTGTTGATTTTTGTAAAGCATTGAAGAGGCTCTAGCAACAGGAAAACCATCTGGTAAGGCTATATCAAAAGAGTTTAAAATTTTATTTATGGATATGTCTCTATAAGACCTGACTAGAGAATTTGCATTGCAAACTGCTACAGAAGTTTTATTATTTGAAGTAAGAATCGTTGCTGCTTGATTTAAAGTTATTTCACTTATATTTGTATTAAGAATTCTTACTTTTTTCATTTATCTAGTTTATTATACGGTGAAAAGTAATTTTTGCGCCTGTGGCTCAACTGGATAGAGCATCTGACTTCGGATCAGAGGGTTGGGGGTTCGAGTCCCTCCGGGCGTGCAATAAATTGTAGTATTTTATTAGCTCTTTCTTCATAGGAATACTTATCTAAACCACCATAAGCATTCAATGCATCATTTGAAGCTTTTAGAATTGCTTCGATAAGGCTTTCAGAATTTTTATCTTTAAAGAAATAAACTTGCTTAGAAAAAGGAAGATTTTTGTGAGACTTAAAATCTACAGCAACAACATTAAGCCCAGCTCTCAGGTATTCAAAAAATTTTAAGGGTGATGTATGGTGTGTAGAATGTATATTATTTGATGAGTTAATAAGAACCCCAACATAAGAGTTAAGCATACCTTCAATAGTTTCGGTACGATTTTTTCTACCGGAAAGTTTAATATTTGAATTTTTTATTTTTCTTTTAAGTTCATTCTTTACGCTTTCTGGGCCACCAATAATTTCTAATGTGTGTTGATTTAAACGCTCGTCATTGAAAACATCAATTAAGAAATCAATGCCTCTGTTTTCATCAAATCTCAGTAGATTTCCAACAAAGATTACTTTATTATGAACAGGCTTTTTATTTTTCCCTTTAAATAAATCACCATCATAAGAGTTATGAGCAACCAATATTTTGCTGTCAAACAAGCTTTTATTAACAAGGTCATTCATTAGCAATTCATTCGTAAATATTATTTTTGAATTGGGATGTTTTATGGATCTGGAAATTACAAATTTTCTAATTTTTGAAGCTTGATGACACTCAAAGGTAACATTTTTATCTTGTTTTGATAAAAAATAAAAAATCCAGTCAGACCTTGTAAAAAAATATATATCAGAATCATTATCCATAAGAACTTTTTTAACGATATTTTTTGACCACAAATAATGGCTGATGTGAAATCTAAATTTTTTGAAATAAGCTTTTCCTTTGTAGTCTTTAAAAGGAAAATTATGTTTGCTCATCTCTACTTCGAAGGGTTCTTCAAAATTATAATGTTTTTGTAAAATTTCTAACTCTCCAGAGCTATTGGCAGATCTATCTGGAAAGATAAGCTTTACTTGGTAATTACTATGTGAAAAATATTTTAACATAGTAATTGTTTGTAGCGAGTTTGCTGTATCTGCTGGAAACGTCTGATAAGTTAAGTAAATTAATTTTTTACTCATACTCATTCATTTCACTGCTTATTAACTTATATCTATAAAGATTAAAAATAAAAATTGATAAAACAAAACTAGATAAATATAAAATAGAGTCACTTTTTATGTAGTTAATCAAAATAAAAAAACCAAGGTATGCAAATAAAGTATTTTTTCTATGCGGAATACTTTTTGAAATTATGAATAGACTTAAAAGCATTACCCCAAAAAATCCATAAAAAATTAAAATATCTAATAAAGATGAGTGTGGCAAAACTAGTCCATCATTGTATTTTGTAGGATGACCAAGATAGTAATCTGATAATTGCTGAGGTCCGTAGCCAAACAATGCCTCGACAATAGATGGATTATACTTTGCAAGAAATATTCCCCACTTTTCAGATCGATTAATTGGAACAGAAATAAAACTCCATGTTGCTATTTTGTCTGGGATAAACCTAATATTTCCATTTTCAGTAAACTCTTTTAATGAGTATTTTAAAGAGGAAGAAAGGTTAATATCATTTTCTTCTAAAAGCAATATTTGTCCAAAGTTTGAACTTTCTGCAGCATTAAGTCCGTATTCATTTCCAGGCAGACTCTCACTCACTAACGAAGCAGATATTCCTTGGTGCAGCAATGTTTTACTTGCAAAATTATAGGAGTAATCATTGCCATAGTTTAAAATTCCAACTATTGATACCAAACCAACCACATATATAGATTTTTTTAGCTTTGTATTTAAATTGCTACTGTTGAGAAAAAGTAGAATTGTGAAAAGTATTAACCCAACTGTAGCTGCAAAATTATTAGACCTATACAAACCATATAAAGTGATAAATATTAAGACTATTTCAAACTTAGCTATTTTAATAAATTGGAGCCTACTAACAATAAGCCAAAACAGCAATACAATTGCAAAATACTCGCCAGCAGCTTCAGCACTAGGGCTAATCCCTCTCCAAGTATTACCTTCAATACTATTAAAAGATTTAATTCCTAATTTATTGAGACCTAGGTAGTAATAAGATAGGTAATTGAAATAGTTGTGTAAAGATGATGCTATTCCAATTAAAACTATTAGGCTTGCTGAAATTAGAAAATTCAATTTTAATTTTTGTAGGTCAACAAACTTTGTTGACTCTTTGAAGATATAAAGTAAGCCATTGATGAAAAAATATATTATTAATGTCCAGAAGATTAACGATAATTTATTTTGCGAACTATTTATAAAACCCTTCAATTTGTCAACATCAAAGTATGTATTACTTATTTTAAAATTTACTACATGAATTATAGAAAATATAAAATATATAAAAGTAAAGCTTTTAGAGTAAGACCCCTCTTGAATTGATAATATTCCAATAAAAGATATTGTTAAAAGAAAGAAGTTAAGATTAAGCGAATTATATGTCCCTGAAAATAGAAAAACGAATGGCAAGAAATTTACTAAATTATAAAATCGTGTTCTTATAATGTCTAAGAAAATATTTAAAATTATCGGCACGCCTACTAATAAACTTAATAATAAATAATTGTCATAACTAAGCTTCGCAGTAAAAGTATCAGAGTAAGAGAGATAAAACCTATCCTCACTCATGAGATGTAGAAATAACAAACAAGTCATAATGAATATTGCTAGAGTATTTGGAATTCTAGGAGTAAAGTTTTTACTTTTCGGAATAAAGCTAAGCATTAGAAGCCAGAAAATAGATTGCAATAAAAAGTCAATATTTGGATTAGTCCCAACGTATACTTTTATTTTTTCACCGGCTTTATCAACACCATTAATTTTTCCAAAACATTCAACTTTTGATGATAGGTCGGGAAGGATCTCTATTTTTGAGTTAAAACTATTTACTTGAAATATTTCACCCAATGAATATCTACATGTGTTTGTCTGATAAAAGCCAACACTTTCATTTACGATTTCCTGTGCAGAGTAAGGCGTATCATAAATTGCTTTACTTATAGACCAAGGAAGAAGAATTAACAAAACTCCAAAAAAAATTTTATATGTATTTTTATATTTCATTATTACGGACCTTATGTTTCAGCAGTGATGTAACTTTATAGATGAATAAGAAAGCAATACTTGTAAAAAAAATATATTTTTCAGCATTGATTAAATCATATATTCCATCAAACCAACCACCGTTAACATAATTTGCGCATTCTAACCAAGAGTTTACATTAATTACTGAACCTTGGTCATTGTATAAAACTACAGTAGGAAAACTGACGTCATTGACAAATACAAAATTAGGGTCATTACCTATCAGCTCAATTTCCGCTAGGGGCCCATCTCCACATATGCCAATGATTTCCTTTTCCATACTTAATTATTACCAATTAGTATTTATATTTCCTGAGTTATTATTTAAATTATCAATAATCTCAAGTCAATCTAGAATTGAATTTATGAAAGGTGACCCAGGTTATTTTGGACCACAATCGATGATGTGGAAAATAAATAAAGAAATTACTGTTTTATTTGGTGGTGCAAGAGCACTACTTATGCATGCAGCTCACCCATTGATAGCAGCAGGAGCCCGCCAGACATCCTTTTATCAAAGAGATCCCTGGAAGAGATTAATCAGAACTTTGTCTCTTCAAAACTCTGTGACTTTTGGTACAAAGCAAGAGGCTGATGATAGTGCTCATAGAATCAATAAATTACATGAGGTGATAAAAGGCAAAGATCCTGTTTCTGAAGGCACTTACGATGCATTAGATCATGAACAGCTACTTTGGGTTCATGCTTGTCTACAAATTTCCTCAATATATTTTTATGAAAAAACTGTAAAAAAACTTACCCAAGAGGAGAAAAATAAATATCACGATGAAAATATGATTGCAGCAAATTTAGTTTTAGTGGATATAAAAAAAATGCCTAAAACTCATGACGAATTAAAAGAATGGGTCATAAATAAATCTCGGCAGCATGAATATCTAATGATCACTGATGTCGCAGAAGATGTAAAAGATATTATTGCTGGCGGCCCAGTACCAAGACACATAAAGCCTATCTGGCCTTTTATTGCATTTACAGCTTTCCAAACATTGCCTGATGAATTCAAAACAATATATGGTATAAAATCATCGCCCCTTAAAAGAATTATTGTAAATTTTAACCTCACAATGCTGAAATATACCAGACCTTTTTTACCACCTTTTTTTAGGCTTATTGCTCCAGCTAGATGGGCAAACCAAAGAATCAACAGAAAACCAAACCTGAGTTTTAAAGACAAATCGAAATTACTTTAAAAATCTTTAATTTGTTTTACTAAATAAAAATATAAAATCTTATAATTATCTTGTGGAAAATAATAAAAAAATCACAAAATCTGAAAATATAGAACCTAATATACATTCTAAAAATAATGAATTTCAAGATGAAAAAGATAATCTTGTTAAAGATTTGAGAGAAACCCTACAAATAACAGTAAAGGAAACCCTTGAAAATTTAGATGACTTGTTAAAAACTATTGAAAGCACCTTAGAAGAAGAATCTAATTATGAAGAAACCAAAGAATTAGTCCAACAAATTAATAGTAAAGTTTCTGATACCATCAAGAATCAGGTAGTTCGCATTCCTGAAAAGATTAATCAAAAGTCTCAATCTCTATTATTAGACCAAGAAGAAGAAGAATAATAATAAATTAATTATTTTTTTTCTTATAGTATTCTTTAATAATCAACAGGGTCGGTAGCTCAATTGGTAGAGCAGGAGCCTTTTAAGCTCAAGGTCGTGGGTTCGATTCCCACCCGACCCACTTATAATTTTTACAAACCTCTGTTCTTTGACGTAAACAAAGCTGCTGGAGTTAATAAAATAATCTTTATATCAAGGGCTAAGCTCCATTGTTCAATATAGAGAAGATCATATTTGTACCAGGTTTCAAACTCATCTGTATTTCGATCATTTATTTGTAAAAGCCCTGTTATTCCTGGTAATACATTCAGCCTTCTCATGTATTTAGTATCAAATGTAGATGTATCATCATCAAATAATGGTCTTGGTCCTACAATTGACATATCGCCCTTTAAGACATTAAAGAATTGAGGGAGTTCATCTAAGCTATAGTTTCTGATGAAACTTGCTCCTTCCAAAATTCTGGGATCATTGACTATTTTAAATAAAGGACCCTTACCTTTATTCTGTTCTTGAAGCTCATCTCTTAAATCATGTGAGTCTTTTTTCATTGTTCGAAATTTATACATCAAAAAATGTTTACCATGAAGCCCAACTCGTTGCTGCTTAACGATTATTTGACGACCATCTTTGATTAAAATAAAAATACTTAGATATAGAAATAGGGGAGAAAGAATTACAATTCCTAGGATTGAGATTGAGATATCCATAAATCGTTTGATTATATATTTTGATCCATACTGAATGTCGTTATTGAAATAAGTGAAAAAGAAGTTGTTCAAATGTTCTGTTCTATGAATAAAAATTTTACTAAATATTATTTCATTTTTAGAAATCAGTAATACTTTTTTATTAATATCTAGTAAATAATTTTCTAAATCTGCTGGTATTTTTTTCAATTTATCAAGGTTAAAAATTATTAAGTTAACTTCGTTACTTTTATTAATCTTGTCTATTATTTCAATAATTTTGCTTGTATTATTTAAAGTTTCTAAATCATATTCTCCAATACATTTTCTAAAAGTCATTATTCTTAAGTTTCTGAATATTGAATCCTCCTCTAGATTAAATGTTATGTAGTTTTCTCTAGTAACAGATCTACCCAAAAGGGAAGAGATGAGTTCACTATTTCTAAACAACATCAGAATTATCGGGATTATTAAAGTGAATAGTAGGAGATATCCCCTTGAGAGAATTGTAAATCTAAAAAAGTATATAAAAAGAAAGAATGAAGTCGTCCATAATAAATATAAAGAAATATATTCATCAATCAATTTTCTATCGAGGCTGAAGGTTAGTTCATTTACATATGTATAAAACTTTGATGAATATAGGAGTATAAGAAAAATAAAAACAAAAGCTGCCAAATATATATCTGACTTTATGAAATCATTAGACAAGAAGGGATAAAATCTATCACGATCTTCAAGGAGATTATCACGAATTATTAGGTAACCATCATAATAATCCCCTATTAAGAAATTATTAAAATAATAAATAGTAAAGCTGGTAAGTATTGTTTGCAATACCAGGAATCTTAAACCGTATTTAAATAGTTTTATAAAAGACATACTATTTCATTGTAAATAAATTTTTTACTATGAAAACAATTAATTCAGTTATAATTCAATAAAGTTGGGGGCGTGGTGAAGTCTGGAGTTCACGCCTGCCTGTCACGCAGGAGGTCGCGGGTTCGAATCCCGTCGTCCCCGCCATACGGCCAGATAGCTCAGTCGGTAGAGCACTTGTCTGAAAAACAAGGGG
>Ga0181604_10004633_pt1 | contig 11136 bp, 11 predicted proteins | sample 041ome_12_FD_148663 | JGI IMG/M metagenome (GOLD analysis project Ga0181604, IMG submission 148663) | Coastal salt marsh microbial communities from the Groves Creek Marsh, Skidaway Island, Georgia - 041410US metaG (spades assembly) | ecosystem: Environmental > Aquatic > Marine > Intertidal zone...
TATAAAATTCATTTAATTTTTTGGATTTTTCAAAAGCTCCAATCCACTCTTTATAATTAATCCAACTTTCATCTACTGATAATTTTCCAAGGATTGGTGGAATAAGAATTACTACTTCAGATTTTTTTTCATCATGCCATGTTCCTTCTCCTGAGTTTGTATCATTAGCAATTGATATTAGATCCAATACGCCATTAGCTACATCTTTAGGCTGTCTGGCAAATCTTGCTTTTAGATCATTTGTGCCAAGGAGAATTATGACTATATCAATAGGGGAGTGTGATAATAATGTTGATTTAAAGGTGGTTGCACCATTTAAATGTTTTCCATCTTCACCATCATCTATATTAGTTGTTCTTCCAGGTAAGGCATCTTCAATAATTTTACAATCTATACCAACTTTATTAAGGTTACTTTCAAATATTATTGGCCAACGACTCTCATAACGTTTGCCATTATCCTCATCAACGTAGCCCCAACTATTTGAGTCACCAAATATTAGTATATTTTTCAATGAGCGCTTGAGGGAGACCATAAATTAATATTTCCCTCTTTAGCTTTTTTATTTATTTCAATGAGTTCTGATTTAGAGAATTGTAAATTTTTAAGAGCCTCTATATTCTCTTTCAACTGTTGAGTTGTTCTGACACCGATTAAGGCTGAGGTAACTGCTTTGTTATTTAAAACCCATGCTAGAGCCATTTGGGATAATGACTGTCCTCTTTTTTTTGCAATTGAATTTAAGTCATTAATAATTTTTGTATTACTTTTTGTGATCAAAGTTTTATCAAATGAACTTTTTTCACTGACACGAGTACCTTTTGGAATGCCTGATAAATACTTATTTGATAAAAACCCCTGTGCCAAAGGTGAAAAAGCAATACATCCTACACCATTATTTATAAGTGTTTTTGTTAAATCTTTTTCAATCCATCTATTAAGTAGGGAATAGGAAGGTTGGTGAATAAATAATTTAATACCTCTATTTTTAAGTATTTTAATCATTTCATCAGTTTTTTTTGCTGAATAAGAGGACACTCCAATATAAAGAGCCTTACCTGATCTATATATACTTTCAAGAGCATCAGCTGTTTCCTCTAAGGGGGTATTGGGATCAAAACGATGTGAATAAAAAATATCTACATAGTCTAATTTCATTCTTTTTAAACTTTGATCACAACTTGCAATAACATGTTTTTTAGATCCCCATTCTCCATATGGACCATCCCACATATCATACCCTGCTTTTGAAGATATAATGAGCTCGTCTCTATATTTTCCCAAGTCGCTTTTAATAATTTTTCCAAAATTACTCTCAGCACTTCCGTAGGGAGGCCCATAGTTATTTGCTAAGTCAAAGTGCGTGATTCCATAATCAAAAGATTTAAACAATATTTTTTTTGACTCTGAAGACATGCTCTTGCCACCAAAGTTATGCCAGAGACCAACAGAAAGTAGAGGGAGTTTTAATCCGCTATTCCCACAATATCTATACTGCATTGATGAATATCTTTTATTTTTAGCTTTATATTTCATTAGTATTTTCCTTTATTTCACTAAGATTAGGCATTGAGTTGGCTGCACCTTCTTTAGTAACTGATATTCCTGCAACCAGACTTGCAAATTCAATACTCTTTTTATAATTTTTATTTTCTGATAGTCCAACACAAAAAGCTCCATTAAAAGCATCACCAGCACCGGTAGTATCTATTACAGGGTTATTCAATTTTTTAGCAGGAATTAAAAATTCTTCATTTTCATTTTTAAAAAAACATCCTTTATCACCTAATGTAATCAAAATATTTTTAACTCCCATATCTAAAAATTCTTTCCCAGCTTCTATACAATCTTTTTCACTTTCAATATTTTTATTTAAGTAAAAACTGGCCTCAGTTTCATTAGGTGTAAAAAAATCAATTAATCTAAAAAAATCTTTTGAAAATGCACTTGCGGGAGCTGGATTTAGTATTGTAGTTGCGCCACATTCTTTTGCTTTTTTAAGGGCATAGAATGTTGCATCTTTTGGAGTTTCTAATTGAGTTAGGAAAATTTTTGACTTCTTTATTATTGGCAAGCAGTCATCGATCATTTTTTCATCTATGGTTCCCGCAGCTCCAGGTACAACATTGATGGCATTTTCACCAGTTTTTTCATTAATCATTATTCCAGCTGCACCGGTTGAATTGATAGGATCAAATTGTATTCCATCAAAGTTTATTTTTGCTTTTTTATACAAAGATATCGCTAAATCTGAATAGTTGTCTTTTCCCAATTTAGTTATGAAAGAAACTTTTCCTCCAGATCTTGCAGCAGCTATTGCTTGATTGGACCCCTTTCCCCCTGGACCGATTATGTGTTTTTTTCCAAGTATAGTCTGCCCCTTAATTGGAATACTGTCTGAAAAAAAACAAAGATCAGCAACAAAAATACCTAAAACACAAATACTCACTTATTTAGTACCCAAACAGAGCCATCTGGTTTAATAACTCCTTTGGTTAAAATAAAACATCCAAAAGGCCTAGTTTCATTTGTTGTAATAATTGCAAATGCATTTTTAGCCTCATCGTAAAACTTAAATCTTTCTATGGATCCCATTTCCCAGTTAGTACCAGCTACTTCGTGCATTATGTTATTCAATTCTTTGTGAACATCATTTAATTCTTCTGGACTATCATCTATCTGCATTCGAACGACTGGATATTTTATAAAACTATCCAATGGAAAAATTGAAAAGATAGCTTTGGCAGCTTTAGCTGAATCTACGCCATCTATTCTGTGAACACGTGAGTTCATAGAGTACGCTGGAAAATTAGAGTCACATAAGATCAGTTTATCACCGTGCCCCATTGCTCTTAAAGTGTAAAGCACTTCAGGGCTTAAAATTGGATCAATATTTATTAGCATATCAATATAGAACTAAATAAATGAGACTTATTCAACAAATTTAATTTACCTCAACGGGCTTTGATCTAAGTCTTTTAACGGTTTCTAATTCAGCCCTTCTGCATAATCGTGGAGGTAATCCTTTGCTTATTAGTTGTAAGTCTCCATATACTATTTCACCCATTTCAAAGAAAACACTATCCAATGCACCAGCACGGTGAGCAGACAAAAGAATATTTTTTTGTTTTCTTATGATGTCAGTCTTTTTTACGGGTTCATCTGGAAAAACATCAGTAGCAACCTTAATTTTACCTTTTTTTAAAACATCATTTAAATCATTAAAGTCTACTACACTTGCCCTACTTAAAAGTAAAAGACATGAATTTTCCTTCATGGAATTAAGAAGTTTTTTATCAATCATGTTTTTATTTTTTGTAGTAATGGAAGCTAATACATAGATAACATCACATTCTTTAAAAATTTTCTTTAAGGATGCGGGTTCACATCCTTGGTCTTTTAATAATTTCTCTGGTAACCAGGGATCAAATACTAAAAAATCAGAGCTAAAAGGATGCAACAAGGGTTTTAAATTTTTCCCTAAATCTCCAAATCCAATAAAACCAATTTTGTTGTTTTGTAAAAGACTGCAATTTAAATTTCCCTCTAATCCATATTTTTCATTACCATTAATAAAGTCTAAGTGTGAAGTATGAATATCTCTTTTTAGAGAAATGGTAAATCCTAAGGCAATTTCAGCAACAGTTTGTGCAAAAACAGGAGCTGTTGAGAGGACGTAGATATTATTTTTAAAGCAATAATCATAATCCATATTGTCCATGAAGTTACTTTCAACGTTAAAAATAGCTTTTAATTTGGATGCTTTTTGAATTAAGTCAGTTGGAAGATCGGGCTGTCCAATGATAAAATCAGCTTTGCTAATAAATTGTTTATAGAATTTATGTTTATTGGATTTAGGGACATTGATTAATTCAAAATTTTTTTTTAAAAGATTAAGTTTTTCTTTCGTAAAAATTAATTTCATCTCTCTTGGGTAAGGGTCAATAAGAATAGTTTTCATTAGATGATTATATCAATTATTTATATTTTTGATAATCTAACTTCTAATGAAAAGATCTGAAATAAATATAGCAATCCAAACTGCTAAAGAAATGATGGAGAAATATTCCTGGACTCTTCCACATTGGGCATATTGGTCAAAGAGTGATTATGAAAATAAAAGTGAATTAAGAAAATATCTAAATAAACATCAAATGGGATGGGATGTTACTGATTTTGGTAAAGGAATATTTCATGAACAGGGTATTACATTATTTTGTATAAGAAATGGTATTCAAGGTGATGCAAATGATAAACCCTATGCAGAAAAATTACTTTTTATGCAGGAGGGGCAAGAAATTCCCTTTCATAGTCATAAAATTAAATTAGAAGATATTATCAACAGAGGTGGTGGAGATTTAGCTATTGAGTTTTTAGAGGTTGATGAAAAAGATCAAGAATTATCAAATAAAATAAATGTTCTAGTTGATGGGGAAAAAATTCTACTTGATCCCCATGAGCCATTGATTTTAAAAAAAGGTCAAAGCGTTACTGTAGAAAGAAATATTTTTCACAGATTTTATGCAGTTAAAGGATCTGGAATGGTAATGGCAGGAGAAGTATCCCAAGTTAATGATGACAATAATGATAACTATTTTCTTGAGCCAGTAGGTAGGTTTAGTGAAATACAAGAAGACGAACTACCTCTTCACCCCCTTTGGAATGAAATCTAATGCATGGTGGAGTGATTGGTTTAGGTATTTGGTGTGTTGATACTACCTACAAAATAAATAAGCTTCCTGAAAGAGGCACACTTGAGTCTATAATAGATAGTAATCAATGTGTTGGTGGGGGGCCTAGCAACGTCTTAACTAATCTATTCTCTTTAGGATTTAAATCTAATTTGATTGCTATGGGCTCAATGGGAAAAGATAATAATTCAATACTAATTAAAAATCATTGTCGAAGTAATGGGATTATTTCAAAATACTTATCTTCATCCTCTAATGTCCCAACATCTCATTCGTTGTGTATGTCTGAGAAACACAAGGAAAGAACTTTTTTATATTACTCTGGTGCAAATGAATTATTAGATATTAAGCATTTTAAAATAAAAAATATTAAAAATAATCCTAAAATTTTATATGTGGGATACCTTAGTCTTTTAGGAAAATTAGATTATTTTGATGGCAAAGAGACAAGGCTTTGTAAAGTTTTAAAAGAAGCTAGAAAAAAAAATTTAATTACTATTCTTGATTTAGCTTCAAATAATGTCCCAAATTTTCAAAAGATTATTTTTAGTGCTCTTCCTTATACCGATTATCTTTTATTAAATGAAATTGAAGCCGAATTGCTATTTAACTCTTCACTTTTAAATTCTAATAACCAATTAAATAAAAAATTGATAATAAAATTATCTAAAAAAGTTTTTCAAAAAGGTTTACAAAAGGCCCTAGTTATTCATAGCCCCCTAGAGTCACTGTATATTTCTCAAGATAATAATTACCATTCCAAATCTAAAAAAATCCCAAAAAAAAATATCAAAAATGCTGTTGGAGCTGGAGATGCTTTTTGTGCAGGTTTTATATTTGGTATTCATGAGGAATGGGATATAGAGACTACATTAAAGAAGTCTCATGCTGCGGGATCAGCTATGATGAAAATTAATACATCTTCAGGTAATTTACCAAATATAAAAAATCTATAACTTTAAAATTGGATCTGTAATTTGAAGATCTTTTTTTAGAGGTCGATCTGGAACTAAATTTTTTTGTTTTAATTCATCATGATACAATTTCACTGCATCATCAGTTTTTAAGTTTTCTTCAATGACAGCTCTCATGATTTTGACAAGTGATTTGGGACTTTCTGAAAGATTTATTTTTCTGCCAAAAAGAGCAACTTTTGCACCATATTTACTTGCTTTGTTAATTAATTCTAAACAGTCTCTGGTGGTTCCTTTGCTTCCACCTAATATACCAACAATCAAATTAGTAGGATCGTAAGTGGCTAAGTCTTCCATAGCTTTAGGGCCATTATAAGCAATTTTAAGAAATAAGGGTCTTTCATCTTTAGTTTGACCTGCAATGGCCTTAATAATGCAGTCATTTATGTAATCGCCTAGTTCTTTTGGTTTTAAGCCAATGTTGATTGGAGGATTAAAAACTTCTAAGAAATGTTTAAATTTATAATTTGTAGCTTCGATACGAAAATCCCGATAAGCATTTAACATTGACAAATCAAAATCTACATTCTTAGAGAAAGTCATTGAAAATAATCCTAAGTTTGCAAATTTTGATACACTATTTAGACGTGCAGATCTAAAGGGTCTTGGATTGGTAGATCTGTAATTACCATTTCTCATTAACCAGATATCTGAAGTATCATTCATACGAATTGCTGGAGTAACTTTAGAATTTTTAAAAATTTTTTTTTTGATTAAATCTTCACCAACAGACGCTGACATTAACATAATATCAATGAGATTTGATTTTGACATTGAAACCATAGCTTTTTTGTAATCATTTAGCTTCTTATATGTTTTTAAGATTTTGCCTCTTTCATCTCTTTCAGGACCTGGTGTAATAATACCCATTGCCATGTCTGCATCTTTAGCATCTGCAATAATAAAATCTTTGGGTTTATAATTTAGTTTTTTAATTTTTTCTAATTTTATTTCTAAAGATTTGTTCATTATTCATTAATCTATCATCAAATATCTTATAGTATAAATAGAAAATTTTTTTAAAGATTGTATAGTAATAAAAATGTATTTAGGAATAGATCTCGGAACTTCTTCTATGAAATGTTTGGTCATAGGAGAAGATCAAGAAATTATATATAGCGTTTCAAGTGAAGACATACCTTTATCCAATCCTCAAAGTGGATGGTCTGAACAAGATCCATCTTCATGGATTGTTGCCTTAGATCAATGTATTAAAAAGCTCGAAGAAAAAATAAATATTCATGAAATAAAATCTATTTCCTTTTCTGGGCATATGCATGGCGCTACTTGTATTGATAAAAATCATGAAGTTATTAGACCATGTATCCTTTGGAACGACACCCGAAGTCACCAAGAGTGTGCAGAAATTATGACCGATAACTCTGTTAAGGACATTGCTGGAAACATAGCTATGCCAGGCTTTACTGCGCCAAAAGTTTTATGGATTAAAAATAATGAAAATGAAAATTTTGATAAAATTTATAAAGCACTCTTGCCTAAAGATTATTTGAGGTTTTATCTTACAGGTGAATTTTTTAGTGATTTATCTGATGCCTCAGGAACCTATTGGTTAGATGTCGAAAATCGAGATTGGTCTAAAAAATTACTTGATGCAAGTTCTATGAGTATTTCACAAATGCCTAATGTATGTGAAGGCACTGATCAAACGGGCTTTATTAAAAAAGATATATCTGAAAAATATGGTTTTAATTTAAAATGCAAAGTTTATGGCGGTGCAGGAGATAACGCTGCTGCTGCTGTAGGTTTAGGACTATATGAAGAAGGAGATGCTTCCATATCTTTAGGAACCTCAGGAGTTATTTTTGGATCTACAAAAAAATTCTTAAAAAACTATGATGATGCCATTCACTCTTTCTGTCATTGTTTACCAAATACATGGCATTTAATGTCCGTAATGCTTTCGTGCACCTCCAATATTAATTGGTTCATAAATACTTTTGATTCTTCAATAGATGAAATTACAAAATGTTTAAAAGAGTCTATAGGCTCAGATATTTTAATAAAAAATTCACCATATTACTTACCTTATTTAACAGGAGAAAGGACACCGCTTAATGATCCCCATGTGCGTGCAAGTTTTCATAATATGGGTATTGAAACAAATAGGAATGCGCTTATTTATAGTTTAATTGAAGGTATCTCCTTTGGTCTTTTTGACAATTACCAAGCCCTTTCAAAAACTGGGATCAAGTTAAATAATCTATTTGTAATTGGTGGAGGGTCTAAAAATGAAGATTGGATAAAGTTATTAGCATCAATTTTAAATAGAGACTTAGCTATTACAGAAGCATCAGATGCAATGGCAGCTTATGGTGCAGCAAGGTTAGCATATTTGGGTTATAATAATCTTAAACATGAGGATCTATTGAAGCCTCCCTCAGTTAAAAAAATTATAGAAAAAGACAATAATATAAGCCCTTTGCTTCAAGAACGTTTTGCTCAATGGAAGAACTACTATGTTAAATAGTTTTTTCTAGAAATAAATGTCAGGTTTTAGCTATGATCAACTTTTAGATTTAATTTCTAATAACATCAACGAAAGCGTTAAAAATCGTTATTTTATTGCTCTTTCTGGGCCACCTGCCTCTGGAAAAAGTACAATATCAGAAAAATTTATTAAAGATCTTAACGCCAAAGGAATTCAATCTAGTGTTCTTCAAATGGACGGTTTTCATTATGATGATCAAATTTTAAAAGATAAAAATCTTCTTTTAAAAAAAGGATCACCAGAAACTTTTGATGTTATGGGTTTAATAAATTTTGTATCTAGATTGCAAAAAGAAGATGAGGTTGTTATTCCAATTTTTGATCGTTCTTTAGAGTTATCAAGATCTTCAGCAGTTATAATTTCTAAAAACTCTAAAGTTATTTTAGTGGAGGGTAATTATATTCTTTTAAACTCATATCCTTGGAAAGAATTACATAAATTTTTTAATTCTACAATTATGATTAACTGTGATGAAAAAATTTTAGAGAAAAGATTAATTGAACGATGGGAAAATTTTAATTTGCCTAAAGAAGAAATTGATAAAAAAGTTTATGAAAATGATTTGCCCAATGGGATTAATGTTTTAAAAAATAGTATTGAAGCTGATTATATTTTATTAAATTAATCTTTAGGAGGCTCTTTAGCACCTGTCATGAATGCTACAGCATCTGACATTTCATATTTTTTTGGATCAATCACACATAATCTCGTACCTAATCGATGAACATGAATTCTATCAGCAACTTCAAAAACATGAGGCATGTTATGAGATATAAGAATAATAGGTATCCCTCTTGCTCTTACTTCACCAATTAATTCTAACACTCTTCTACTTTCTTTGACACCTAAAGCCGCTGTTGGTTCGTCCATGATAACTAATTTAGTTCCAAAAGAAGTAGCTCTGGCAACAGCCACACCTTGTCTTTGGCCACCAGAGAGAGTTTCTACTAATTGATTAATATTTTGAATAGTCAAAAGCCCTAACTCCGAAAGTCTTTTTCTCGCCTCTTCTGCCATAGCTTTTTTATCAAGAAATCGTAAGAATTTACCCATAAAACCCTTTTGGCGAATTTCTCGACCTAAAAACATATTATCAGTGATTGAAAGAGCAGGAGAGAGGGCCAAGTTTTGATAAACCGTTTCAATCCCAAGCGTTCTAGCTTCGATAGGAGATGTAAAGCTTACAGGTTTTCCATCTAATAGAATTTCTCCATTGTCAGGAACTACAGCTCCACAAAGCACCTTAATAAGTGTGGATTTTCCCGCCCCATTATCACCAATTACTCCTAGAACCTCACCAGGATAGAGTTCTAAATTGGCATTATCTAGTGCAACAACTTTTCCATACTTTTTTGATAAATTTTTAGCTACTAAAATTGGTTCCATTAGTTAGATACCTTTCTAATCCACTGGTCTATACCAACAGCTATAATAATAAGACAGCCTAATGCAAATCTTTGCCATAAAACATCTAAACCTGCAATGGATAATCCAGAGCTAAAGACACCAACAATTAATGCTCCAAAAAGGGAACCTATAATTGTTCCTCGACCTCCAAATAGGGAGGTTCCTCCAATCACAACTGCTGTTATTGAGTCAAGGTTACCTTCATAAAAACTAGTTGGAGAAACAGATCCCACTCGACCAATAGATACCCATGCCCCGATAGCAACAACTAATCCAGCTACAGCGTAAATTGATACAAGCATCCGATCGGTTCTAATTCCAGAGAGTTCTGCTGCATCTTTATCATCGCCGATAGCATATACATGACGACCCCATGCAGTTTTATTAAGTAAAAACCATAAAAAGACAAATATGCCAATCATAAGAAAGGCACCATAGGTAAATACAAAACCACCTAAGTTTATTCTCTCACCCCAAAAATGAAGAAGAGGAGCATTGATTTCAATATCTGAACTTCTAATTGATTGAGAACCTGTGAAGAAAATTACCAAAGCGAAAAAAATATTCCATGTTCCTAAAGTTACAATAAATGGTGGAAGACGCAGTCTAGTAACAAGTAATCCATTAAAGGCACCTGTTGCTACTCCTGAGATCATTCCAACCATAATAGCAGGAAGGGTAGGCACACCCATTTCGACAGAAAGTTTTCCCATGAAAACTGATGCTAGTACCATCATAGCCGCAACACTTAAATCAATACCAGCAGTCAATATAATTAAAGTTTGAGCAGAGGCTAAAATACCAACAATCGTAACTTGTTGAACAATTAATGATAAATTAAAAGCAGAGAAAAATTTTCCACCAGCTATAAAACCAAAACCTATTACACTTAGGATTAAGATAATTACTGGTACGATAGTAGGATTTCCATGAAGGAAATGTTGAATTTTTTTTAATGTTGTTTGTTCACCTAATTCAAACGAATGGTGATCCTGATCTTTCGAGCCAATGTCACCTGAGAATTTAGGTTGGTCTTTAAGATCCTTTGAGATGTCTTCAGATATTTTATTCATTAAATACTTCTAGATATCAGGGCAGAATTTAATCTGCCCTGAAAAATAATTATTTATTGGATTAACCCCAACATCTATCCATGCCTTCTTTGACACTAATAGACTCTACACCAGCAGCTGGATTATCTGTAACAAGGTTCACACCTGTGTTATAGAAATCAAGTCCTGGAGTATTTTCAGGCTTTGTACCATTTTCAGCCCAAGCTTTAATAGCCTCTACACCAAGAGAAGCCATTAATAATGGATACTGCTGTGATGTTGCTCCAATAATACCTCTTTCAACGTCAGCTACACCAGGGCAACCACCGTCAACTGAAGCGATAAGAACACTACCATCATCCTTACCAATCGCCTTAAGCGCTTCATAAGCACCTACAGCAGCTGGCTCATTGATTGTGTATACAACATTAATGTCTTGGTCTCTTTGTAGACATTTTTCCATTGCAGTTCTTCCACCTTCTTCATTACCATTAGTAACTTCG
>Ga0181604_10004658_pt1 | contig 11106 bp, 5 predicted proteins | sample 041ome_12_FD_148663 | JGI IMG/M metagenome (GOLD analysis project Ga0181604, IMG submission 148663) | Coastal salt marsh microbial communities from the Groves Creek Marsh, Skidaway Island, Georgia - 041410US metaG (spades assembly) | ecosystem: Environmental > Aquatic > Marine > Intertidal zone...
TAAATTCTGAAGTGGTCCCGTGTACCACGCATTATAAGACTCTGTAAGAGTTTCATACCTTGATGCACCTGGATACTGTCCCTGAGTAATATGTTGCATATATAATATAGAGGTTTCATTAACCAAAATATTGGGCATGAAAGCTTCAGCATATGTAAGCAACTGAGAAGTTACAGCTGCAGAAGGACCTCCTGGATTGACGTTTGTGTCTCCATAGTCGATCGTTTCACATGCACTAAAAGTGATTAAAGCGCAAGTCAATAATGAAAGTTTATTAAATATTTTTTTCATCTTTTAAAATTTAGAATGTAAGTTTTAAGTTCATACCCATTGACCTAGTTCTAGGTAGCGTTCCAGCCTCAGCCCAGTTGATTCCGCTTCTTTTTTCTAATTCAGAAGGGTCAATCCAGTTTAGATCTGCATCAATAAGCCACAAATTGTTTGCAAAGAAACTGATTGAAGCCCCGTCAATGTTAAGAGAATTTACAAATTCTGTATCAAATCGGTAACTCAATCTAACCGTTCTTAATTTGATGTAGGAAGCATCGTGAAGGTTATTTTCATAAATATTACCAAGGTTTCCTAAATTGTAGAGATTTTGTGGATCTACATAGGCATCTACAACAGTTCCATCAGATATAGGATTTCCGTTAGCATCTGCACCAGTTTCTAAAACACCTTGAATATGCACACCTCCTCCTTGAGATACGGGATCTCTAAGGGGATTTCCTTTGTCATTAAGTCCAGCGGTATAAACAGGTAAACCAGAGTGGTCTAAATAACGTTCGGTTCTTGAATAGTATTTCCCACCTTTTTGAAAATCAAACCCTAAAGTTAGATCGAAATTTTTGTAAGACATATTAGAAGTTACACCTCCTGTAAAATCAGGAAGTACGTTACCTAAATACTTGTTTGGTGTTCTTGAATAGTAATAATTATCTCCAGAAGCTCTAAACAACATATTCCCGGATGCATCATAAGTAAATCCTCTACCGTAAAGAGCACCCCACTCTTCACCAACACGTTCTTGTAACAACATGTTTGAAGTATAGGAACTTAAATCTCTGGAATCAATTCCTTCATATAAGGCATCTACAAATTTGTAGTAAGTAGCGAAGTTAATACCTAACTCCCAATTGAAATCTTCTCCAGAGATTACATCTCCAAATAAACCGATTTCTAGACCGTTAGATGTTTGCTTACCACTGTTGACAATGATAGAAGAATATCCTGTTGATCCATCTAGTGGCACTAGGATAGGAATGTCCGTATCATTTCTGTCAAAATAAGAGATGTCTAATCCAATCTTACTATCAAAGAGTTGAAGTTCTGTTCCTACTTCAAATTCTGCACGGACACCACCTGTTAAATTAGCATTTTCTTGCTGTGAAGCTACAGAAAGCCTTCCGCTTCCCTGATAAAGGGATCCTACACCATATACGGCAGAAATTTTATAAGGATCTGGAAATAATGGTGCTTCTGCATAACCCGCTCTTATCTTAAAGAAAGAAAGAGTTTGATTAGCAGGTAGTAATTCGTGTGCTAAGAAACTTAATGAACTACCAATTGTTTCAATTCTGTTCGCATCTGGATTTGCAGTAGAATTCCAATCAAATCGGTAAGAACCATCTAAATAAAGAAATCCTTTATACCCTGCAGATGCTGTTAAAAATAGACCATCTCTTTTAGTTCCAACTAGAGTATTTGAAGAGCTAACAGGATCTTTCGAACCAGCTAAATTATAAAAATCAGGGATAGTTAAATTTCCAACTGTAGAAGAGGAAAGAATTCTATAGGTCTCCTCAATTTTCTCAGCACCTAGGCTAGCGTTAAGTGTTAATTCATCATTCAGGAAACTGTCTTTATAGCTCAACATTCCATAGAAATCTGTACGCTCGTTTCTACCGTGAAATTCAGAGTAAAACGCAGGATCAAGTAAACTTATTGTAGTTGCTCTATCATCTTCAAGGTAAGAATGGAAAGTCTTTCGAACTTGAACCTTAGCACTTAGCTTGTCACTAAACTCATAGTTTGCTTCTACTTTTCCAAAACTACTGTTCTTGTTCCAGTTCCTATAGTTTTCATAAGATTGGAAATAAGGCATATCCCAGTACAATGGTCTTGGATCTCTAGGACCTCTGATGTTCCAAGAAACGACATTTCCTCCTCTTTCATATTCTTTAAGGCGATCAAAGTCCAATTGTCTTTGCCACCACTGATTGAAGTTAGATCCTAAGTTTGCATAACCTTGGTCAGGATTGTTTAGCATTTCACGATCTTCAACATTTACATTTGTGATGAAGGTGAACTTATCTGTGATGTTGTAAGAAAGATTCAAATTGAATCGAATTACATTATTCTTAGAATTTGGGATAATACCGTTTTGATCGATATACGAAATTGCAGTTCTAATATTGTAATCTTCTTCTGCTTTAGAAAAAGAAAGAGTTGTATTGGATGTTAATGCATCTTCGTAAAAATCTTTTACATCATTGGGTGTAGGAGACCAAGGTCTCTTCACACCAAATTCAGGTGTGTCAGGTGCCCAACTGTCCCAATGACGAACTAAAGTTCCATCCAATCTTGGACCCCAGCTTTCATCCGCCCAGAAGTCTGGATACAAATCTCCATCAAAAGAAGCCCAGCTCGCTGGATCTACGGCAGGATCGTAATTGAATACGTTAAAGCTTTGACTGTATCCTCCACCATATTCATTCTGATACTCAGGAAGTGCAGAAACTTGGTTTAAAGCTATAGATTGGTCAAGCTCGATTACCGCTTTTCCTTTTTCTGCTTTTTTGGATGTAATAATGATTACCCCATTTCGCCCTTCTGGACCGTACAGGGCTGTTGCAGAAGCGCCTTTTAGTACAGAAATATCAGCTACATTATCTGTGTTGATATCACTGGTAGCATAGATACGAACACCATCTACAACATAAAGCACATCATCACTACCTCTAAGTCTGATTGCACTCGCGCCAAAAGTAGAACTATTGTTTCCTACGATTTGTACACCAGCAATTTTCCCTGCTAAGGCATTGGCGATGTCTGTTTCTCTTGCTTTTGTTAGTTGATCTCCACCTACAGATTGTTGGGAGTAACCTAAAGATTTCTTTTCTCTTGTTACACCAAACGAGGTAACAACAACCTCATCTAGCGCATTTGAAGATGAAAGAGAAATTTTAGAAAAGTCAGCGTTTGAGGCTAAAGTTAATGTTTGATAACCCACATAACTAATAGACACAAAAGCATCGTCACCCACTTCAATAGTAAAATTACCATCAAAATCGGTGGTAGTACCATTTGAAGTTCCTACTTCAAGTATGGTGGCACCCGGAAGTGGGAAACCCTGGTCATCTGTAACGAGACCAGTAACCGTTTGTTGAGCAAACACGAATGAAATACTCAATATCCATAGTAAGAATGAATATTTAAAATTGTTCATATGTTATATTTATAGTTAATAAAAAAACAAATTTAGAATATTTTATGAAATATTTAACTATTAGTTAGGAATAATTTTATATTTAATGTGAAGAAGAGTTCGGATTTATATCTCAAAAAATACTTTCAAAAATAGTTACTCTCCATTTCCAAACACAAAATGAAATATAAAAGTCCTGTAAACCTAAGTGTCTTATCCTTTTTTCAGAAAAAAACAATCAAGGACTTTTCAATAAAAAATCCTTCTTAAATAAATTTTCAAGCTTGTAAAATCCCCCCAAAAGTGTATACCAAAAAACCTTATTTCCACACCTTTCGATTGCATTCCTTTGTATTTATTCTAATTCTTTGAATACTTTTTTACCCCCCTCTTTTCGATTATAACTAAATTTAAATTAGTAATTTCATAACTTATATAGATATTTTGAAAAAGCGTAATAGAATATTACACAGATTTAAAAAAAGGCTAAAAGGCTTTGCCTTACTATATATTCAAGGGCATTTAATCTTTTTTATTAGCTGCCAACGATCGGAATCTGTAGATTTTAACACCCAGATAAAACCCATCATCAATGACAAGTGCATCACCTGTCATGGAGGTGTAAAAAAGAATGCAGGATTTAGTTTTTTATTTGAAGAAGAAGCACTAGGAAACACAAGTGAAGGAACTCCTGCTATCATTCCCGGGAATTCAAAAAAAAGCAGGATGATTGATCGGCTTCACGAAACCGATTTGGAACTGCGAATGCCCTATGAAAAACCAGCCTTGAGCAAAAAAGAAATTGATTTGTTTACCCAATGGATCGATCAAGGGGCGAAATGGGGAACACATTGGGCCTACATAGCCCCAGAAAAAAAGGAACTTCCCGAGGTGAATTCGAAGTTTTCAACTCTGAATTTTTTACAAACCCCCATTGACTATTTTATCGCTGCACGAATGGAAGATTCTAACCTTAAACCGAATACGCCTGCCACTCCCCATGCCCTTGCACGGAGAGTTGCTTTTGATATTACAGGTTTACCTCCCCAACAAAGTCTCTTTAATTCGTTTGTCAATAAAGAGATTTCCTATGAAAATTATTTAGACAGTCTATTCGCACAATCCAGTTTTGGTGAAAAGTGGGCTAGTTGGTGGCTTGATTTAGCACGATACTCAGATACAAAAGGTTACGAAGCTGACCGTGGCAGAACCATTTGGCCATATCGAGATTGGGTAATAAAATCCTTAAATAAGGACTTACCATTTGACCAATTTACAATAGAGCAGTTGGCGGGCGACCTTCTACCTAATCCTTCTTACGATCAATTATTGGCAACTGCTTTCCATCGCAATACAATGAATAATGACGAAGGAGGAACCTCCGATGAGGAGTATCGAACCGCTGCTGTTATCGATCGAGTCAATACAACTTTTGATGTTTTTCAAAGCACTACCATGAGTTGTGTCCAATGCCACGACCACCCTTACGATCCAATTCGCCAAAAAGAGTATTACCAATTGCTTTCTTTTTTTAATAATACTCGTGATGAGGACCTAATGGACGAATCTCCTAACCTGCGTTCTTATTCTGAGGATAACAATCAAAAAATGCAGTCCCTATTGGCATGGATTGAACAATACGGAGACTCAAAGACCCATGATTTTTATCGTGATTTTTTCCAGTTTCTAGAACCTAAGTATCAAGCTCACAATACCCAGTCTCTAGATTCTGATAACGCTTATGTTTCTGGAGTCACCCTTTCCCTTCGAAACCAAGGTCAGGCAGTGTATAAAAACATGCGTACGAATGGTAATCAAAATTTGATTTTTAAATACAGCCCTACAAAGCACAAAACCATTTTGGTTTTTCGAAAAAATAATCCCCAAGGAGAAATTATTGGTAACATCCAATTGAACAAGTTAGGTGATCCGCAATTTAAAAATCCTAAAAATCAATATGCAAAACTCAAAATTAAAAAGATTGAGGAACCGTTTGATTTGTTCATAGAAGCTAAAAATCCTTCACGAATGTCCACAGCTAAAAATGGATATCACCCCAACCAAATCATCGCTTCACTGCATTGGTTTTCTTTCGTCCCTGAGCTTCCTGGAAAAAAGCAAAAAGGATTTGCTGAAATAGAAAGCTTCTTCAATACCCTTCTCAACAATCCAAAAACCCTAACTCCAATAATGGTAGAAAATAAAGATTTTATGAGGAGAAAAACGCATTTATTTGAACGCGGAAGCTGGTTGATTCAAAAAGAGGAAGTGACTGCTGGGGTTCCCAACTCTTTAAACCCTTGGGACGATGCATGGGAAAAAAACCGTTTGGGTCTAGCAAAATGGTTAGTAAGTGAACAAAACCCATTGACCTCAAGAACAATTGTGAACCGGATTTGGTATCAAATTTTTGGTAGAGGTCTTGTACAAACATTGGAAGATCTAGGCACCCAGTCGGAACCGCCATCACATCCAGCGCTTTTGGATTGGTTGGCGACAGACTTTATCCATACCAAACAATGGAGTTTGAAGCAATTTATAAAAATGATATTAATGTCTGCTACCTACAAACAAAGTTCGGTGATAGAGGAAACTAAATACGCTATAGATCCAGGGAACTTATTTTATGCGCGGGGTCCAAAGCTCAGATTGAGCGCAGAAGAAATAAGGGATCAAGCGCTCTATGTCTCGGGTTTATTGAGCCACAAAAAGTATGGACCCGGGGTAATGCCACCTCAGCCCGATGGGATATGGGAACACGCTTATTTAGGTAACTTATGGAAAGAAAGCAAAGGTGAAGACCGATACCGAAGGGCAATTTATACCTATCTAAAAAGAACCAGTCCTTACCCTTCACTCATTTCTTTTGACGCTGGAAGTAGAGAAGTATGTCTGATTCGCAGGTCTCCGAGCAATACACCTTTGCAAGCTTTGGTTACCTTAAATGATCCCGTTTTCTTGGAGGCTGCATTCCAACTAGCCTCTTCCTATGTAGCTCAGCCTGAGAAAGAAGCCATTCGAAAAATGTATCGTAAAGCAGTCTATCAAGAAATTGATCCTGAAGTTTTGGAATTATTGGAAACCCTTTTTAATGAGGCCTATCAAGATTTTGATCAAGCCCCAGAAAAACTTCAAAACTTTTTTAATCAAGAAAAGGAAATTGATAAAAAATTAGCCTCCCTTAGTATTGTGGCCAATGCTATTATGAATCTAGATGAATTTTTGACACATGGATAATTTAAAAAAGCTTATCGCAGAAAATAAAGAATTAGAAGCACAGCTGAATAGTAGGCGTCACTTTTTAAAAGACTGCACTCTAGGACTTGGGGGAATTGCTCTTGGGAGTCTTTTGAATTCGTGCAATTTCGACCAGCAAAAAGCCTACGATTATACTTCGGCAAGAGCTTTAAATCCTATGGCTCCTCTTCCTTCCCCCCTATCACCCAAAGTGAAAAGTGTCATCTATCTTCACATGGTTGGTGCTCCTTCTCAATTGGAATTGTTTGACTACAAACCCGAATTAGCAAAATTACATAACAAACCTTGTCCAGAATCGTTGATTGAAGGGAAGGAATTTGCCTTTATCGAAGGGGTACCCAATATGCTAGGTCCACAGGCCACATTTACCCAAGCTGGAGAGTCAAGAAATTGGGTTTCTAACCACCTTCCTCATTTTAAAAAGGTGGTCGATGAAGTATCTTTTTTAAAAGCGGTACATACGGATCAGTTTAACCATGGTCCAGCACAGTTGTTAATGTTTACAGGGAGTGCACGATTTGGAAGACCTTCGTTGGGCTCTTGGATCACCTATGGTTTGGGATCTGAAAACAACAACCTCCCCGGGTTTGTGGTTTTAACTTCAGGAGGTACTCCTGATGCAGGAAAAAGCCTTTGGGGGAATGGGTTTCTACCTTCAATTTACCAAGGGGTGCACTGCCGTTCCAAAGGCGATCCAGTACTTTATTTAAAAGATCCTGAAGGGGTCTCCAGAGATCTCAAAAGAAAAGTCATCCAGTCAATTAATGAAATTAACTACAAAGAATATCAAAAGTTTAAAGATCCTGAAGTTCTGACACGAATCAGTCAATATGAAATGGCTTATCGCATGCAGGTTTCCGTTCCTGAAGTGATGGACATCAATGATGAACCGGATTATATTAAGGAAATGTATGGAGTACAGCCTGAGAAAGAAGCCTTCGCCAACAATTGCCTTTTGGCAAGAAAGATGGTCGAAAAAGGAGTGCGCTTTGTACAGCTCTACGATTGGGGATGGGATTCGCATGGGGCAAGCGAATCAGAAGCGTTGAGTAAAGGATTTTTAAATAAATGTAGAGATATGGATCGTCCTGTAGCAGCATTGTTACTGGACTTAAAACAACGGGGTTTATTGGAAGAAACACTTGTGGTTTGGGGGGGTGAATTTGGAAGGACTCCAATGTGGGAAAATCGTGCAGGTATACAAAATAGTTTAATTGGCAGAGACCACCAAGGCGAAGCCTTTACCATGTGGATGGCGGGAGGTGGAGTAAAAAAAGGGTATGTACATGGTGCCACAGACGAAATTGGCTTTAGAGGAATAGACGGAAGAGTTTCCGTTCATGACATCCAAGCTACTATTTTACATCTACTCGGTTTTGATCACGAACAATTCACCTTTGATTTTCAGGGAAGACCTTTCCGATTGACCGATGTGGAGGGACGTGTCATTCATGAGATTCTAACTTAATTCAAGATGAAATGAATGTATTTAATAAAATTTTAATTCTTGTTGTTTCAAGCCTACAAATGACGCTCGCTCAAAATAACCTTCTGTTTTTTCAGACCAACTGGGGATTTGAAGGTTCGTGGGAAGATTTTTTCTATAAAACTAAAAACTCAGGTTATGACGGAGTAGAAATTTGGATTCCCTCAAATTCCACAGCTCAAGAAGAGGTATCCAAAGGATTAAAAAAATACAATTTAAAAGTCATTTATCTCTGTGGCACGAATAGAAGTCTCCCATTTCAAGAAAGTATTGCCGCCTATCGTAATGATTTGATGAAAGCCATAAAACAAAAGCCTCACGCCATCAATTCACATACAGGAAGTGATTTCTTTACCGTGAAACAAAATAACGCATTTTTGGAGCTAGCAAATGAACTAAGTGAAATCCATCAAATTCCGATCACACATGAAACTCATAGAGGAAGGTTTAGTTATGCACTTCCTGAAACCAAAAAGTTTTTAGATGCTAATTCAGATTTTCAACTCACTTTGGATGTAAGTCACTGGATGGTAGTTCATGAGTCCTTATTGTTGGAACAAGAGGCTCTTTTGGATGAAGTTCTTGATCGTACACAACATATTCATGCACGAGTGGGATTCGAAGAAGGTCCACAGGTAAACAATCCTCAAGCACCAGAATGGAAAACTACTTTGGAGCGACACCTGTCCCTCTGGGAGACGGTCATCAAAAAACGGTGGAAGGAAGGAAAAATTCCCACAATTACTACAGAATTTGGTCCACCAAATTACCTTCCAACTGAACCCTTTACTCAAAAGCCCCTAAGTAACCAGTGGGAAGCAAATTTATTTATTATGAATGCCCTTAAGGAACGAATGAAATTGACAAAATAAATTTATGGAAAGTATTTTGACGTTTATCGGTCGTTTTCATCCTTTAATAGTCCATTTACCCATTGGATTTATTCTACTTGCTCTACTCCTAGAATTCAATCGATCCAAGTTCAAGGAGTCTGAAAAAATTTTAAAGTTCATTTTGTATTGGGTGCTTCTAACTGGTGTATTTTCAATCCTTTCAGGCTATTTACAATACCAACAAGAAGGCTACCTATGGGAGTCCGTTCAAGGCCATTTTTATTTGGGCATACTCACCTTAATTCTCTCGATGGGGTTTTATATATTTCTCGGAAAGAAAACGATTTTAAAGCGACTACCTCGCTCTTTCTTTTCAATAAGTTTATTGATTAGCTTGATCTTTACGGGTCATCTGGGCGGGAATATTACACATGGTGAAGACCATCTTACGGAACCATTGGCAGAAGTCTCTTCCACTTTATTCGGAATCGGAAATGAAACCAAAACCCTTCAATTAAATGAAAAAAATTATTCCGAACAATCGATTTACACCGGAATCGTGGCACCCATTTTATCCAATAAATGTGTCAGTTGCCACAATCCAAAAAAAACCAAAGGAGGACTGAAACTTCACAATTATGAAGCACTTGTCCAAGGAGGTAAAAATGGATCCATCATCAATTTTGACAAGCCTGAACAAAGTGAACTTTTTTTAAGAATTCATTTACCTGTAGAAGAAAAAAAGCATATGCCTCCTAAGTCTAAAAAACAGTTGACTAAAGCAGAAATTGACTTTATCAGTTATTGGATTGAATTGGGTGCTCCGCAAAATCAAACCCTAGAACAACTTGGAACTTCGCGCGCATTAATCGATCCCTTTTTGTCCAAAGAAGAAGAACGCTTCTATCCCAAAATAGCCCTCGATGCCCCAGATTCAAAAATTTTAAGAGATTTGATAGCTAAAGACCTTTTGATTGCTCCTGTAAGCAGGGAATCCAACTTGCTCAAAATCAGCACCCTAAACGTCCCGAAATTCGAGAACAAACAGATGGAGCTTTTAAATGGAATTCAAGAACATTTGGTTAGCATTGACTTAAGCTACAGCGCGGTAAACGATTCTATTTTTGACCTATTGGCCGAGTTTCCCAACTTAGTCCAAATCAAACTTAACCACACCCAGGTTACAGGAAAAGGAATTCTAGCTTTACAAAAGAATAAAAATCTAAAGCAATTATATTTAGTAGAAACAGAAATAAACGGTATCTATCTCAAACATCTGTCTAATTTTCCATCTTTGGAACAGGTCTTTATTTTTCAATCTAAACGAAATTTATCCCGAGAGATAGAATTAACTCCCAAGCTCAAAACGATTATTGAATTTGGAGAATATGACTTACCTAAATTACCTTCTGATGAAGTGATTTATTAAGAAACCATTTTTTAAAATAAATTCCACTAGACTTACTTTAAAATAAAATTTATTAAAAAGTATTCTTGTTTAATTATTTACTAATTTTATAAAACAAAAAAACAATATGTTCGTAAACTTAGCTCATACCCTTTTAGTGTTTTTACTTTTCTCTTTTGTAGGAACAGATATGGACTCCACATTCCAACAAGAATTTCAAGGAAAAGCGTATTATTTTTCTAAATCAAAAATGGAATTGGGTGCCTGGGGCGCACGGATGAGTGAAGCCCAAAAGAAACAGATTCAAAATAGATTGAAAAACAGATTAGAAAAAACCTTCATCTTAACATTCAACAAATCTGAGTCACTTTTCTATGAAGAAGAAAAGGTAGAAGCTATTTCTGGTGCTACGGATTCTTGGGGAAGCAATTTTGCGAGAGGAAAACAATATAAAAATGTAAACGAAAATAAGCTGATCCAAGAGCAAGAGTTCTACGGTAAAAAATTTTTGGTCAAAGATCAACTACAGCCCATAGAATGGAAGATGGAGTCTGAATCTAAACAAATCGGAAAGTATCTTTGTTTTAAAGCTACTGCGGTGGTTCCCACTCATGAACTCACTTGGTTTAACTTTTCTTGGGGCGATTTGAATGAAGACGAAAATAAAGAGATCAAACTTACCGCTATCGAAGCT
>Ga0181604_10004666_pt1 | contig 11097 bp, 13 predicted proteins | sample 041ome_12_FD_148663 | JGI IMG/M metagenome (GOLD analysis project Ga0181604, IMG submission 148663) | Coastal salt marsh microbial communities from the Groves Creek Marsh, Skidaway Island, Georgia - 041410US metaG (spades assembly) | ecosystem: Environmental > Aquatic > Marine > Intertidal zone...
CGCGTCTTGAGTGATTTGGTGATTTTTGCAGTGTCGTAATATGACGCGAGGTCAGTTGGAACTCGACGTTCAAAGTAAAAGATACCTCGTTTCTTGAAGAGGTATTGAGCTCTTTTATTAGCCAAAATGTCCTACCGATTGTCCTACCATTCAATATATAGATAGGAAAACTGTTGGAACTCTGCGGATTTTTAAGAGTTTATGGTGCGGCTGAGAAGAATCCTACCGCGATGCTTTTCTATCTAACTAGTAGCCATGCTAGCAATAAATTTAGCCGCGGTTAAGCCTTTTTGTCCTACCCTTTGACCGCCCCCTTTTTTTCAAACGGGGGCTAGCTATACGAGATAATACCACTCTCTCAGGAAGCCTCTGCTTTCCTTGCATCTACAACCTTACGAACACCCTCCAGAGCGTCTATAAAGCTCGCTGAGCTGTCCGTAGTTATTTCCTGCTTTGATTTCCCCCAACCCCTGTCCAGAAGCGCCTGTGCGGCTGTACCGCGTATTCTCTCGCTCTTGCCGCTTCGCATAAGCTCTACTAGCGTTTCTATAGCTTCAAGGGTGTAACTGCGAGCTAGCTCAGCTACCTTATGTTCATCTTTAGGTCTGCCGCCAGCATTGCCTGTGTGACCAGCTACAAATTGTCCGAGTGCGTTATTTAGTAATTTCTCATAAACCACTGTTTAAGATGGACTATATAGAGCGCTTATTAAACTATACTTAACTATCTGTATTTGTTATATTTTAGTTGATTTAAATGCCCAAAAATGATATAAAATAAACTCAGTGTCAAATGGCTGTAATGGGTAGCCAAGATTGGGTCTATATGACCTTTGGATGTGGCAAAGACCCCAGCTGAGAAGGAACATCTCCGTGCTGTCGAAAGTTCCACGAGTAGGCTCTGTGAAAAACTACAACCTACGGGTAGCTGACGGTCGTTGGTATGGCAAGTCAGTGTTCCCGCGCTATAAAGCAGTGCGTAAAGAGGAGACCGCGTAACCGCCCTCTACCTTAATTAAGGTGACACTATACCAACTGGACTGAGCGACGGACTGGCTCCGACAATCATACTAGCTTAGCCTTCATCAGGCTAGGTATGCCTGGAAACCGCCTTCTGAATACACGGCATACTAAAAGCCGGACACGCTCTGAACTTCACCAACAATCATATAGTTATTTTATCTCTGCTCCTAGAATCTTTAAGCTGGAAGATATGAAAGCATTTGGGCATACTTAAATGAGCGTGTATAAGGCAGATAGTATACTGACTAATTCTTAAACCAGCACGATACCTTCCAGCTTGTTGCGCGCTTTTTCTGCTTTCTCATCGCTATCGTAAAAGCCCTCGAAACTGGTGAAATGGATTCTGCTTTTGTCCCATCATCGTTTGAAGTGAGCAACCAATAGCTGGTAATTCTCGCAATGAACTAATAAAGTTATCAACTACAATTTATAGGGTCTGATTTCATTTCCCTCTTCCGCATTGGCATAGTGTCAATAATTTCAAATAAATTATGTAACAGCTGATTATCTTCACTGTGAGCTTTTACATTTCCATCATATCCTAAGAGCCACATACCAGTTTGATTATGGATGGAACTTGGCAGTTCAAGAATGGTTGGGTCATCAGAAAAAAAATGAAGCAGTTTTAAATTTCTGTCATCGATATCGCAAGCATGTTGCTCAAAGAACTTCCGCACTTTTTTTTCAAGATTATTTTCGTTTTTATCGGTAACCACTATTAGAAGACGGTTAGACCAAGTGTATTTATCTAAGACAATAGAATTAGCCATGAATGAAATACCGATGAAACATATAAAGGAAAAGTTAATAATAAATTTTCTTATCATAAACCTAAGTTTTACTTCCATAGATTTAGCTTGCCATAAAAAAAGGACAGCGCAAAGGCTGTCCGAGTTTAGGGAGGTAATATGAATGTCACTATTAACGACTATTTATTCTTAAGATTAGTTTAAGATGATTTGTTGTCTTGATTGTGTTCAGAACGTGATTTCTGATTAGGTGCTGGCAATGGAGATGAAACCCAGCGCCCGTTGAACAAGGCATCGTTTTTCTTAGCCGTGGTGAGTTTAACATTCCTTATTTTGCGTTTAGCCATTTTCATTTTCCCCCTGTATCTCCATTAACGCTTGGTATCTATCTGATAATTCCAATGCATCTAGTGGGTAAAAGGCCTCCATAACCATCCAGCACCCCAGATTTCATCGTCAGAGATGCTTTCTACTTGTCCGTTATGGTCTTCTAAAACTCCAACCAGCGCATGTTCTAAGCTTGCTTCCTGTCCTCTGGATAGATAGTTAAGTCTTTCTCCGACTAATATGTTATGCAGAACACTATTAAGTAATACGCCATCCAAAGAAATTTTTTTAAAAGGAATTATTTTTCAAAAAGGATTATATTCCTCAATACTGAACAGGCTTTTTTTAAAAAGTTAAATGATGGAATTAACTGACATACAAACATTTGTCATTGTTGGGTTGGCTTTTGCACTTGGTGGAATCTTAAAAGGAGCTACTGGTGTGGGCGCACCTTTAATAGCCGTGCCACTTATGACAAGCTTTTATGATGTTCGCTTTGCGGTGGCAGTCTTTGTTCTGCCTAATCTTATTACCAATTTATTGCAGGCGGCTATTTATCTACGCGCTCTTAAACATAGATTATTCTTATTTGTACTCTGTTTTGCGGCTGGAGGAGGTGCCTTATTTGGAAGCCTAACTTTACAACAAACTTCTAGCAATATTTTAGAAAAACTGATGGCATTTCTTGTTTTATTTTATGTAGGGTTTAGGCTGTTTAAGCCTAATTGGAAATTATCCATTAACGTAGCTTATCAACTTAGTTTTCCAGTCGGATTTATAGCTGGTTTTTTACAAGGTACTTTTGGCATTTCATCGCCAGCAACTTTTACTTTCTTAAATGCAATAAAATTTGAACGTTCTGAGTTTATAGCAATTGTTTCATCATTTTTTGTAGCTATGTCTATAATACAACTTCCCACCCTTACTTATCTTGGGCTAATGGAGATTGAACATTTTATGCTAGGATGTATAGCTATTTTGCCTCTAATATCAGGTATGCCATTTGGGGCGTTTTTGCTTAAAAATGCTTCAGAAACTTTATTTGACAAAGTAATTTTATTTGTACTTATAACGGTCGCTCTGAAACTCTTATTCCTCTAGTTATCCGAATTTTTATACAAACTATTTGATAGTTTTTTAAAACTTGTTACCTTCACGTAATTTATTCAATTCCTGTTCAGCTATCTGATATAAAGTCTCAGAATCGACCATTTCACATTGAAATTCTTTTTTATTCGGATGATACGTCAATAAAAGGCTTTTACGATTAATTGTGAATTTGTCTCTTTGAAACGACATGCTGGTAGGGGTGAAATCTACTCTCCCTAAATTCATATTTTGAACAAAATCAGAATTAATATCTAATGCATGTACAAATTTTTTATTTTCTAAAATAAATAAAAATATCTCATCGTCATTAATCGAGGAACAATTAAAGCTTGTATCACTCTGTATTTTTGATGCTGTTGGCGTCCTCAAAATTAATTCAGCATTTTCAGATATAGACTCACCAAGTTTTCTAACAGGCTTTGGTGTTTTTGATGTCAAATCTTCCAGAACATTTAATAAATCTGAGACAGAGGATTTTTTTTCTTCTGCGGTTACCTCCTCCACCCCGGTTTTATTTTCTTCAGCCTTAGAAATACTAACCAGCCCCACGATAGCAAACAGGGCGAGAACGGATACAACTGCGATTTTTATTATGGTGTGCATGGATTATAAACTAATTCTTATCGATAAGGTAGAATTCAGGTAACGGTTCTTCACAAACCATCTTTCCTTTATAAGTGGTAATTCCATATTCATTTAACTTGTCAAAATAGGTGCTAAAATCAATTGTAGATACCGAATAAAAGTGATTTCCAAACAATTCGCCTTCTTCTTTAAAAGTTTGTAAAGCCATATATGCATCATCCACTTTCTTAAGGATAGAACATTTCCCATCCAAACATTTAAAATCCTCTTCAAAACCATAGTCGTCAGTAAAATTGTATATAGGAACATCCTTATCGAAAATGTATTGGATATAATCTATTTCATCTTCATCATCAAATAAGGGAGAGTTTAGTCCATTTTCAACCAAGGAATTTGACATATAAAATTCCAGACATTTCATCGTATTTTTGCTATTTAACACCGAACCATTTACAGAATTAAAATTCACAAAAACAAAAAACAATGTAGTCAAAACTTTAAAAAATTTCATAATAATTTCCCTCACCGATATGACTAAGAACACCAGTTTCATCTCTTGATTCACACTGGTATAATCTGACCAAACAGAGATAGGAGAGTCAATGCGTAACGCACTCGGACAATTTGTAGCTGGTCACACAGGCAATGCTGGCGGCAGACCTAAAGATGAACATAAGGTAGCTGAGCTAGCTCGCAGTTACACGCTAGAGGCTATAGAGACGCTTGTAGAGCTTATGCGAAGCGGCAAGAGTGAGCGAATACGCGGTACAGCCGCACAGGCGCTTCTGGACAGGGGTTGGGGGAAACCAAAGCAGGAAATAACTACGGACGGCTCAGCGAGCTTTATAGACGCTCTGGAGGGTGTTCGTAAGGTTGTAGATGCAAGGAAAGCAGAGGCTTCCTGAGAGTGAGGAATAATCAGGTTTTTCGAATTAACTGTGACAAATATGTGACGGCATACATTTTAAATTATTGTATTTATTATATAATGTATACGGTCCATCATCGGCGCCACACATAATTGGCGATTTATCCCATCATCAAATTTAAGTGTGTGATTCATTTTTATACTTTAATTCTAACGGTTCTGTTTCATGCGCAAAAGTGCCCCTATCCTTAATTATACACAAAATTACAATGATAAGAAAGCTTGAATAAATCATAGCGCTTCTTAATCAATAAAAGACGCAACAGATGAAGATATTTGGTTTAACTGTATTTGGGGCTATGTGAGGGGTTATGTGAGGGCCTTGGCACGTGCGCTGGAATCGATAATCACCGACTTTTTTTATTTAAAACAGATAGATTGAATTAGCGTTCAATCAGTCTATCTTTCGATAATGACAGAATTTAACAAATCTCTATTTTTGGGATTATTTTTTGCTAGTATGGCATCTGGGCTTGGCGGGGTCGGGCTTGCCGTTACACGATTGGCGTTGCCTCAGACAGATCCGTTTAGTTTAAGCTTTCTTAGATGGTTTATCATGTTATTGGGGCTTGTTGCCTTTTCCGCAAGGGATCTTATAACAACGCGTTTCGCCCGCAAGGATTTTTTAAAGGTAAGCTTGCTGGGTATTGCTTATTTTTCAGGTTTTCCAATTTGTCTTACATTTGGACTTGATTTTACTACTTCTGGCAGGGCAGGTATTGTGTTTGCAACCATGCCTGTATGGACAATTATTATTGCTAGTTTTTTTCAGATAGAAAAATTAAACGCAACAAAATTTATAGCAATATTGCTTGCCTTTGGAGGGGTTGTTTTATCCCTCTCCTCAAACCTTAGTCATAACAATGGACAGATATTAATAGGAGATATCTTGATCATAATAGGGGTAATCTCGGCATCTATTTTCACTGTGTTTGCCAAAGGGCTGATTAAAAATTATGGCAGCCAGCCTGTTATGATTTATGCTCTTCTGTCTGGTGTTGTTTTTATGTTTCTTATCGCCTTGTTATTTGGCTCACCGTTTGCCGGCTCTTTAGATTTCAATATAAATGGATGGTTCTATGTATTTATATTGGGCATACCCTCTGGGGCTTTGATGATTTATTTTTGGGGGTTAGCACTTCGAATGATTTCCCCGACTCAGGCGGCGATTTGCAGTGGATTCAACCCCCTAACAGCCATTCTTGCAGGTGCAATTTTACTTGGTGAAGAAATAACAAGCTTATTCCTAATTGGCTTTTTATGTGTCATATCCGCTGTTATATTTCTTCAGATTGCAAATAAAAATGAGTAAGCTTAAACGGCGTTATTATTGTGATGCGTATAGTTACGAAAACTAGTTGCGCGCAAGTCAGAAATATATCTATTCTCAAACTTGCAAAAACGATACAAATATAAAGTGCCTGGGAACGCATTTATGGATATTGAACATTTTATTTTTTCAGATGCGCCAGAGAGGGTTGGACCTTTTAGTCACGCTGTAAAAGCAGGCCATTTTCTATTTGTAACTGGACAAATGCCGACACTCAAAAATGATAGGACAACTCTTATTTCAGGCGGTATAGAAGCTCAGACTAAGCAGGTAATGGAAAATTTAAGTGATGTGCTAAGAGAGGCCAAAACAGATTTTGATAACGTAATTTTTGCTAGGGTATATTTGGTTAACTTTCAAGATTTTGATAAAATGAATGCTGTTTATGAGCAGTATTTTGCCAAAGGAAAACTACCTGCAAGAACCTGTATTGGCGTAACAGGCTTGGCAGTCGGTGCCTCGGTAGAAATCGATTTTATCGTCGCGGTTTGATAATCATAATTTAACCTAACCATCATTCCATTTAATTTTATATATAGCCTCATTTCTTCTCATAAAGGGCGGTGTAAATGGGGCATTATAGGTTGCCCAAATCGCTGGTTCTGAATATTTAATATCATTAGAGTCCAATGACTCGGCTAGGGATTTTGCATGTTTGTAAAAATTCTCTTCTGATGCTCTGCCTGAATACTGGATTGCGGCAAAATATCCGCGTTCCTGTTGCTTTATTCTGACATTCGGATTTACTGGCTTTGGAGCTGTTTCAAGCGTAAAGCGATTTGGTAGAAAGAATTGCATCACATTTGTGTCTGCGTGATTAATACGTGTAACTGGCGTTGTCATTTCGATTTTAATTGAAGTAGCTGTGTTTTCAGCAGGCAAGGCTTGGCTATTAGCACCTGAGATATAATTGAACAAATCACCAAAGCCGCTATTGGCGCCTGTATATTCTACTTCTGCGACAAGAACTGGTTCATAATAACGGATTTCGTATATCTCATTTTTCTCTACCAAATGGTAAGATACTTCCTCACTTGCCACAGTGCCGCCCCCAATCGCAAGGCAGAATATCATACCTATAATTCTACATATTTTTTTCATTTATCGGCGTTTCATTTATCGGCAATAATTAGGCATTACACCCTCATAAAAACCTGCTTTGGTTTGCGCCTCTATATACAGGCCTTCTTCATCATATCTTTTGCATCTGCCGCAATAGCCCTGCTCTATAAGATAGTTGGCTATATCGCCTTCATCAACAGCTATGCATCTTCCAATAAGGCGATCATAAGAGGATTGACCATTAAGCTGACATACTACCTGCTCACCTATCAATGTGGCTTTAAGCATATCGCGTAGATCCTGTCCTTTTTTTGTATCTAATTCATCACAGGTAAGTCCCTGAAATCGGATAGGAATTTGACCAACCTCGATTGTGTCTCCGTCTCTTACCTTTGTGACAGCCCCTTCTAATGTAGCTTGAGCAAGCAATGAAGGTGTCCATACAACACAGATAAGAAACATAAAAAATAGCCGCACTAACTTAACCCTGAACTAATATAAATATTATGTTTAGTTAAATTAGCCTATATTTTTAAACAGACAACCTGTTTTGATGGCCTATTTTATTAGATAGATTAAACGTACTATGATGCCGTAAATTAGCTTAAAAGCAGAATTACTTTTTTTCTAATATATCAAGGCGTGCTGATGATACTGCATTTGCATGAGCGTCAAACCCTTCATAGCTCGCAAATATGTGTGTCTTTGGCGCGGCCTCTGTGAAACCAGCCTTACTCACTTCTCCAATAGACACCGTTTTCATAAAATCCATCACCCCTAATGGCGAGTGAACTGCCGCCGCTCCAGACGTTGGCAACACGCAATTCGGGCCAAGCAAATAATTAGCAAGAGAGCCTGCACTATATGTTCCAAGCATAATTTCAGAAGCATTCACTATGGATGACAGGTAGCTATCTGATTGTTCTGAGAGGATTTGCAAATGCTCTGGCGCATAGTCATTTACGAATTGAATAGCCTGTGACTTACTTTCAGCTATGACAATGCCGCCTTGATTGCCAGAAAGCACCGTCTGTGCAAATTTTGCCCGCTCTTCTGAGAGTTGGGAGAGATAAAATGGGATTTTTTCTATTATTTTTTCTGCCATTTGCTCTGACCACGTAACAATAAAGCCAGATGAATCCTCCCCATGTTCGCATTCAATTAAGATATCAAGCGCAGCCAGCGCAGGGTCAATAGTATCATCCACTAATATCATCACTTCACTTGGTCCAGCAGGCAAACGAGAGCTTATTTTAGATGATAAAAGCTTTTTAGCTGCAACAAACCAAGGACTACCAGGGCCTTCTATTTTTAAACATTTCGGAATTGAGTTTGTGCCATACGCTGCCGCTGCTACAGCTTGTGCACCGCCAGCTTTTGCAACCCTCTCAACGCCTGCAAGCTTTGCTGCAACCAAGGTGGCGGGATCCACCATTCCATCTGGTCCAGGCGGGGTTAAAATAATGGGCTCAGGCACGCCAGCTACAATTGCAGGAATGGATGTCATTAACGTAACAGAAGGAAATGAGCCCTTGCCACGCGGTGAGTATAAAGCAACTGGGCTTATGGGAACCACTTTTTCGCCCACATGAATGCCAGGCCTGATTTCAACACGCCATTGAGGCTCAGGTTTTTGATATTCATGAAAACAGCGAATATTATCAGCGGCATATTCAAGTGTTTCAATAAGTTCTCGAGGCAAAATATTAAAGGCTTTTTCAAAATCACTTTTAGTCGCTAATATTGAGTGTGATGTCAGGGATTCTGCCTTGTCAAAGCGAGCTCCAAATCTTGCAAGAGCTGTATCTCCTTCTAGACGAACTGCTTGTATTATCTCTGGAACGCGCTCCAGAAAAAAATCAAGATCATCTTCTGTTCTCTTAAGCAAAGCAGAATAATCATCAACCGATATGTCTGAGAGACGAAAAACGCTAAATGAGGGCTGATTTGCCATATCTGATTTACCTATTTTAAAATTGCACGTGACGACTTATCTTCTAAAAGAAGTGATATGCCCTAATACTGAGATACCACAGGCATACTGCTTTTTTAAATAGCCTTTTTTGAATAAAGGTCTGAAATTAGCACCAGAATATTTTATACCTCTGAAGAGAGTTTAAATATGTTTCGTGCCTGCTTATCTTGAACCGATATTACCCAGCAATCAGGATCTCTCATGATTTCTCGCTCAATCTGTGCTGAGATAATATAAGCTGGTTGAGGCTCGCCTTTATTAAGGCATTCCCAGATTTCATTTTCATCAAAATCAAACCGTCTATGCAACAGCTGAACAGAATCTCTGTCTGTTTCTAACTCTAAGAAGATAGCGCCTGCATCAGGGTCGCCTTTTTTATGAATAAAAGCAGGGATGGCCAACCTACCGGCTTTTCGCAATGCTGCTGAGATAATGAAGTCGCTCTTAAGCCTCAAATGTTGCTATCCTATCTCAAAGATGGCCCCCTCAAACAGGACACGTTATTGTACAGTCATCCCACGTTATTTTTCAAGCTTTGCTCAAAAATCGGTGCATCTGCCCTTTTGCTCCCAGTCCCCATATCTTGTTGGCTCTGGGCCCTTTGGGCCGCCTGTCTCTGCGGCAGGTTTATCCGGAGATTCTGTTGCCTTTTTTTCTTCAAGCGCCACATCTCCGCCAGCCGCAAGCTGCGTGCTTTCTTGGATTGTTATGTCCTGCTGTTCAGCCTTGGTTAGACCTTGGGTTGTTTTTGAAGTCACTAATCTGCTCTTTAAAAATTAATTTTACTCCCTAAAAACTGGATAGCATGTTAGTGAATTACAAGGGCTGTGTGCTATTTAACCCTTACCCATTACATTAAACGTCCATAAAATCATCTAAGAATTTTCTTACCTTGACACCTAAAACTGACATTACCTCTCGTAAAATAAGCTTTGAGATACTTCATGCGATTTTAAATCAAGGGAGTCTCGCGCATGAATTATTCACCGCTCAAAGTGCGTGGGGTGAATTACCAGCAAGAGATCGCGCCTTTGTTCGTGTATTAGTAATGAGCTGTGTTCGACAATATGGACAGCTCACTATCTGTATAGACAGCTTTGTTAAAAGACCTCCCAAACCAAGAATAAGAACCATAATTTTACTTGGGGCAGCGCAACTTCTTATCCTTAAAACAGAGCCTCACGCCGCAATTCATACCAGCGTTTCATTAGCAAGAGCGCTAGCTGGCGATGCGTATACAGGATTGGTAAATGGTGTTCTAAGATCAATTTCACGTTCAGGCGAGAACCTATTTCAAGCTACTAATCCAAGTGATAACTTACCTAAGTTTTTTAAACAGGATTGGTCTAAAAATTGGGGTGAATTCGCTATCCAGCAAATAATGCAGCTTGCACAAAGCCAAGCGCCACTTGATATCACATTAAAAAATACGTCTAGTACAGATGTAGATTTTATTTCAGATTGGACAGAAAAGCTATCTGCAAAATCACTATCCGCGCATAGTGTTAGATGCGAGCCTGTTGCAGATGTAACCCTGCTGCCAGGGTATCATGAAGGCCAGTGGTGGGTGCAGGATTGCACCGCTGCTTTGCCGGCAAGGTTGATGGGAAATGTTCACGATAAAAACATTATTGATTTATGCGCAGCCCCTGGCGGAAAAACAGCGCAACTTATTTCTGCTGGCGCGCATGTCACTGCAATAGACCATAGTGCAACTCGGATAAACCGACTTTTAGATAATTTAAATAGGCTTAGTCTTGAAGCAAATATTATCTGTGCTGATGGCCGTAATTATATGCCAGAGAACCCAGTGGATGGCGTGCTTTTGGATGCGCCTTGTTCTGCGACAGGTACAATCCGGCGAAGGCCAGATGTGCTGATAGGTAAAACACCAACCCATATTAAACAGATTCAATCCTTGCAAATAGAGCTTGGATTAGCAGCTGCAAAATGGATTAAATCTGGGGGCACGCTCATATATGCTACCTGCTCCTTGCAAAAGCAGGAAG
>Ga0181604_10004708_pt1 | contig 11050 bp, 15 predicted proteins | sample 041ome_12_FD_148663 | JGI IMG/M metagenome (GOLD analysis project Ga0181604, IMG submission 148663) | Coastal salt marsh microbial communities from the Groves Creek Marsh, Skidaway Island, Georgia - 041410US metaG (spades assembly) | ecosystem: Environmental > Aquatic > Marine > Intertidal zone...
CTTCTGGAGTTGTTCGTATTGAGGAGTATAGCCGCATTTAGAAGCAACGTTGACAATAAGTACGCGTTTTCCTTTGAGCTGCTCAAATGAAAATTCACCTCCGTCAATAGTTTCGGCATTTAAGGAGTAAAAATCGATAGGTTCCATAGTGTTATTTGAATTTGATGATTGAGTCACTTGAATAGGTTCGTTACCACAAGCTAGCAAAGCAATTGAAAATAAAAGGTACTTCATTTTGTTAGGATTTGATTAATATCAAAAGAACAAGAATGAACCGCTAAAGTTTGTAGTAAATTTGAAGATTCTTTTATACCTCATGTCAAACATTGGTTTACTCATTCAACGGTACGCAAAGCAGGAGCTCAGAAATTCCAATGCAATTTTCTCTCTTGGACTGTATCTTATTGGTATTACCTATCTCATTTACCTGCTTGGAGGCAGTAACGCCTCTGACAATTCATGGAACACTTTACTTTGGGTGGTTGTGTTTTTTGCGTCCATAATGCAGGCAAGTCGAAGTTTTGAATTTGAAAGCGGTGATTATTTCTACTACTATCAAAGCATAGCTGGCCCTAAAGAAACAATTGTAGCTAAACTCATTTACAACAGCTTATACATGTTGTTCCTTTCAGCAATAGCATGGGGCTTGTTTAGTTTATTCTATGGAAATGAAGTTTACCAACCCACTGTTTTTGCCTTAGGGCTAGGGCTAGGTTGCATGGGATTTAGTATCATTCTTACACTGGCCAATGGGATTGCTGAACGCTCAGGGAGAAACGCCACATTGAGCACCATTTTAGCCTTGCCGTTGACGCTTCCTATTTTAAAATTAGTCAGTACCATAAATAGGTATGCAATGGTGGGCGCGCCGTTTGATGAAACGGCTACAATCATTGGTTCACTTGTGACATTAGATATTGCAATTGGCCTTCTTGCCTACCTCCTCTTTCCTTATCTTTGGCAGGATTAAAATTCCCTATGCAGCAAACAGTTTACAAAGTTATTGGAGTAGTATTGGTTCTGTACAGTCTCATCTTTGGCCTGTTAACCTCCATCCCTGACTTACCCATCATTGAAGAAAGCATTAGAAACCTGTTTTACCACGTAAGTATGTGGTTTGCAATGGTTGCTATGATGGCAGGAAGTTTTGCTTATTCCATAGCCTTCTTAAGAAAGGAAAACCTGTATACTGACCGCAGAACAGCAGCGCTTACAGAGACGGGAATGCTCTTCGCTTTTTTAGGCCTATTTACGGGGATGATCTGGGCACGATTTACCTGGGGAGCCTGGTGGACCAATGATCCCAAGCTTAATGGCAGTGCCATAACCATTCTCATTTATTTGGCTTATTTCATTTTGCGAAATGGGATAGAAGATGAACGAAAAAAAGCAAGAATCAGCGCAGTCTACAACATTTTCGCCTTTGTGATGATGATTGTTTTCATTGGTATTTTACCACGAATGACGGACAGCTTACATCCCGGTAATGGAGGCAATCCCGGCTTTAACTCCTATGATTTGGATAATCGACTTCGATTAATCTTTTACCCAGCGGTCATTGGATGGATCCTAATAGGAACTTGGATCGCTTCTTTGCGTTACAGAATAAAGAATCTAAGCATTACATGAAAAATCTCTTTTTGACCCTTACGGCCACAGCGCCAATATCGCTTTTAGCTCAATCCAAAAACTTCATGTATAGCGAAGGGAAAATCTACGTGGTTATCGCTGTAATTGCGGTTATTTTCTTGGGTTTAGCAGGATATTTATATCGAATGGATCGTAAAATTTCAGCCTTGGAAAATGAAAAATAGTCAAATTGCAATCATCATTGCCATTGCCATCCTAATTGGATACTCCTTGGTTCGTTTGGGCAACAGTTCCACCTATAGCAGTTTTGAAGATGCTATAGCGCTGAATGGCGAAAAAACTACGGTAATTGGCTTTTTAGATTTGGAAGGCTCTATGGATTTCAACCCAAAAACCGTTCAATTCTCCTTTACGGCTAAAGACAAAAAAGGCAACATTAGCAAGGTTATTTACAACCAACCCAAACCTCAGGATTTTGAACGTTCTGAAGAAATAACTATGACCGGGTATGCAACAGATAGCGCGTTTATCGCTACTGAAATTTTAATGAAGTGCCCTTCAAAGTACAACGAACAGAACGAGGTAGACTCGGACAAGATTTACAAATAAACTATGGAATACGTTGGCGAACACCTTTGGGCCGCTAACCTTGGAAGGGGACTCACTGCATTGTCTTTTACCATGGCTTTGCTTTCAACCTTTGCCTATTATGCAAAAGGTCAAGATTGGAAAAAATTAGGAAGGTTCGCCTTCCGTGTTCATGCAGTATCTCTTTTTGGTCTAATTGGAACATTATTTTTCATAATGGCCAACCATTACTTTGAATTTGACTATGTGTGGAAACACACCTCTTTGGACTTGCCGGCGCGGTATTTATTTTCTGCATTTTGGGAAGGACAGGAAGGCTCTTTTCTGCTTTGGATGTTTTGGAATGCAGTACTCGGATTTATTCTAACCTACAGTGCAAAGTCTTTTGAAGGGCCTGTGGTTGGAGTCTTTGCTGCCGTACAAGCTTTTCTTGTAAGTATGGTATTGGGCGTATACATAGGTGATATGCACATTGGTTACAGTCCATTCATTCTAGTACGTGAACTCCAAGACAACGTGGGGTTACCGTGGACTCAATTCACAGATTACCTTACTCGATTCCCCAATTTTGCCGACGGATCAGGATTGAATCCGTTACTTCAGAATTATTGGATGACTATACATCCTCCAACTCTTTTCCTTGGCTTTGCCTCTACCCTGGTTCCATTCAGTTATGCCATTGCTGGGTTGCTTCGCAGGGACTATAAAAGCTGGATTAATAGCGCCCTAATTTGGAGTTTTTTCTCTGTAGGTATTCTTGGAGTAGGCATTCTAATGGGCGGAGCTTGGGCATACGAAGCGCTGAGCTTTGGTGGCTTTTGGGCATGGGATCCTGTTGAGAACACCTCTTTAGTTCCGTGGCTTACTATGGCAGCTGGTGCACACTTGCTGCTGGTACAAAAAAATAAAGGAGGCGTCATTCCTTCTGCATTATTTATGCTCATTCTCACCTTTTTATTGGTGCTATACTCTACGTTTTTAACTAGATCTGGGGTTCTTGGCGACAGTTCTGTTCACGCTTTTGTAGACTTAGGGTTAAGCGGGCAATTGCTTATTTATCTACTCTTCTTTAGTATAGGATCTTTAGTTCTATTGCTTGCACGTTATAAGGGGCTTCCTAAAAAAGAAAAGGAAGACCGTATGGACAGTCGCGAGTTTTGGATGTTCATTGGCGCCTTAACGCTGCTGATAAGCGGACTACAAATCACACTGAGCACCTCATACCCAGTTTTTAATAAGCTTTTTGGTCCTGAAGGACTAATGACTCTTTACGACAAAGACAAAGTTCTGAGTGACCCTATTGACCACTACAATGCCATTCAAGTACCTTTTGCCATTGTCATTGTATTACTGATTGGAGCAGGCCAATTCCTATCCTATAGAAAAACTTCTACTACCCTCTTCTTCAAACGCCAAATTCTTACCCTAGCCGCTACTACTTTGGGAACGCTATTAAGCGCATGGAGCTTAAAAATGTGGAATCCTATGTACTTTTTGCTCCTATGGGCATCTTATTATGCGATTATAGGAAATCTTGAATTTCTCATCCGCTGGGCAAAAGGAAATTGGAATGTAGCAGGATCAACCGTTGCTCACGTTGGCTTTGGTTTAATCATTGCCGGATCCTTAGTCTCAAATGCAAATAAGGATGTGATTTCAAAGAATAAGACCTTTATTCATGAGGAATTCCCTGCTAACGAAAACCTACTTATTCATGAAGGAGATACCGTTCAAATGGGTGATTATTGGGTAAGCTGGACCGGACAAGAAGAGGAAGGATACTACCTCAACTACAATCTTGAATTTTTCAAGGAGAATGAGGGAAAGTTAGAAGGTTCATTTAATCTAAAGCCTCGTATTCAACTCAACGAAAAAATGGGCAATGTGGCAGAACCTTCCACAAAACATTTTTTGAGCAAAGACATCTACACCCATGTGACCTATGCTGATCTTCGTTCTGAATTAGAAAAGGGAGATGAAGAATGGAAAAATCAATTTGATTTGGAACTCTTACAAGGTGAAAGTCATTTTCTCTATGGAAAATATAAGGTGCAGTTAGACACCTTGGTCGTTGAAGCACCTTCTTCTGACGGTGAATTGGACTATGTGGTTTTGGGCGCAGGAATCAGCGTAAGAACCATGCAGGACAGTGTGTATAAGATAATGCCTGTATATGCTGTGCAAGGAGATAAGGCCAATCATGTAGATGCAGAAATTGAAGAATTAGGCTTAAAATTCCGATTTGAGCGGATTAATTACGAAACGAATAAGCCAGTGATTTCCGCTGCAGAGCGAACAGAAGAAGAGGAACCCTTTATCTTAATTAAAGCGGAAGTTTTCCCATGGATCAATTTGCTTTGGCTGGGTTCACTTATGATTGCTATAGGAACATTTATAGCAATAGTCACTAGAATTAGACGGTCATGAACATTGCTATTATAGGAAAGGGAAATCTTGGTACGCATCTGTACGACGCATTGAAGCCAATGGCGAGCGTTCAATGGTATGCTAGAGATTACCCGACTTCTATAGATGCAGACCTTGTAATCGTTAGCGTTTCGGATAAAGAAACCACAGAAGTATGTGAGCGCATAGATGCAAATCTTGTGGTACATACTGCCGGCATAATTCCTCAAGTAGATACGGGGAATGCCGGAGTCCTATATCCTTTATATAGCTTCACAAAGGGCGCTTCAGTGGATTGGGCAAACGTTCCGTTTCTAATTGAAACCGCACAAGAAAATAACCTGAGTATCCTCAAAGAAACCGTGACTCTTCTTGGCGCAAAATTCTATTCAATGAGTAGCGCACAACGGACCAAAATTCATGCTGCCGCAGTGATCGTTAACAATTTCACGAACCATCTGTACACCTTGGCTGAAGACTATTGTCAGGACCACAAGCTTCCTTTTGAAGTGCTGCACGGAATCATGCAACAAGGGCCAAGTAAGGCGATTGAATTAGGAGCCAAACACGCTCAGACAGGACCAGCTATTCGTGGAGATTATGATACCATTGAAAATCATTTGGAATTTATCCGCCAAAAGGAAATTAAAGGATTGTATGAACATTTAAGCACTAGTATTCGCAATAGACATGAATTATAAGGAGCTTTTTATTGATATTACTACCGTAGTACTGGATGTAGATGGGGTATTGACAAATGGAGAAATTTTACTCGTTCCTGATGCTCAACCGGTGCGTAAAATGCATTCCAAAGATGGATATGCCTTGCAACTTGCTATTCGTAACGGCATTAGAGTAGCTATCATTACAGGTGGTTCGTCACCTGAGGTAAAAACCAGGTTGGAAAGCGCTGGAATAAAGGATATTTACTTAGGCGCTTCTAACAAAATAGACGCCTATGATGATCTCAAAATGTGCTACGACCTGAAAGATGAAGAAATACTTTATATGGGGGACGACCTTCCCGACTATGATGTCATGAATCTTGTAAGACTGGCTGCTGCTCCGCAAGATGCTGCTCCGGAAATAAAAGCTATTGCACATTATGTGAGCCCAATAAATGGTGGTGAAGGTTGTGTAAGGGATGTGCTTGAGCAATTGTTAAAAATACAAGGCAAGTGGGGACGCCCCCAAGATAGAACATGGTAACTTTGAGTGTAAGTGATTACACGCTCGTTTGTTAAAAGCTAAGGAAGAAATACAATTAGAAGTAAGGCTTAAAGAAGTCAACACATCTATTAAAGCACTCGAAAGCGCTCATCCAAACCATCCTGCCTTATACCACTTAAAGAGTGAAAAGAAATGGATGGAACAGCGCTTAAAGAAAAGTCTTTGGTATAACCTCGTTTGGAGGTTAACAAAGTATAGAGGTATTTTCCTGATGAGCACACTCGGCATACGTATTTGGTTCGTTACTAGAATTAAAAACAATCCGTTTTACCGAATTCTCATTATCATTTTTGGATCCTTTGTATTGCTTGTGATGATTATCTACCAACTTAGAAAGTTGTTTGGTCTTGACTTTTTTCCAAATTCAGACAGCCCCATTGACGAATGGATTCTTGGAATCTTTGGATTATAAGAGCGGTGAACGTAAAGTATGCGCACTATGAAACTAAATAAACAATTGGTCCTTGGTTCCAAAAGTCCTAGAAGAGCTTCTCTATTGAAAGAAATGGGCTTTGATTTTAAAATTTTAGTAACCCATGCAGATGAAAATGCCCCCATGCATCTTAACGGTGAAGAAACGGCTGTATGGATCTCTGAACAAAAAGCAATGGCGCTGCAACCCAAACTTGGAAATCACGAATTAGGAATCACTTCGGACACTGAGGTTTGGCTCGGTGATAAAAGATATGGTAAGGCCTCCAATAAAGAGTCAGCCGTTCAAATGATTGAATCTCTGAGCGGTAAGACACATCAAGTTATTACTGGTCTTACATTGAGTACAAAAGAGGAAATAACCTCCTACTGTTCTGTAGTGCAAGTCACTTTAGCGAAAATGACGATGGAAGAAATTCATTATTATGTTGATCAATTCAAGCCCTTTGATAAGGCTGGAGCTTACGGTATCCAGGAATGGATAGGTCATACTATGGTGACCTCCATACAAGGAGAATACAATGCGGTTGTGGGCCTGCCCACCACCACACTTTATAAAGCCCTTAAGCAGTTTGAGATTTAAGCAGTTTCAGTAACAGACAAATCAATCATCCAACCGTATTTGTCCTCACTTCTACCCATTCGAATATCGTTCAGAAGACGTTTGATTTCCATGGCTTTTCCGTCCGCAGGAACAGGAATAGAATAATTCGATCCTTGATAACCAATAGTATCAATTTGACTGACCACTGCAGCTGTACCCATTCCGAAAGCCTCTTTGAGGTTACCCTCACGAGCAGCTTTGACAATTTCATCAACGGTAATAGGACGTTCTTGAATGGACCAACCTTGGTCTTTCACAAGCTGTATGATGGAACGACGCGTTACACCTGCTAAAATTCTATCCGTTAAAGGCGGCGTTAAGAAAGTATCACCAACCAATAACATTAAATTCATTGTTCCGCTCTCCTCTATGTACTTATGCTCTTTATGGTCAGTCCAAATAACTTGGTTGTACCCTTGCTCAATGGCTTTTGAGGTAGGATAAAATGACCCACCATAATTTCCAGCTGCCTTTGTAAATCCAATTCCACCACCAGTAGCTCTGGTGAATTCTTGCTCAATTTTTACTTTCACAGTACCATTGTAGTAGGGACCTACAGGTGAAGTAATGATACAAAAGGTGTAATCATCACTTTGACGGGCAGCTATAAATTCAGAGGATGCAAATAAAAACGGACGAATATATAAACTATGGTCCTCTGCATCAGGAACCCAGTCTGAATCTATCTCTAATAACTTCTTTAAGCCTCCCATGAATAATTCCTCTGGAATTTGAGGCATCATTAAGCGCTCTGCACTTTTATTGAGTCTAGCAAAATTATCTAATGGACGAAACATACTAACAGAGCCGTCTTCTTTCCGGTAAGCCTTCATTCCTTCGAATGCGCTTTGGCCATAATGTAAAGCATGTAAACCGTAAGAAAACTCTAATTGCCCGTAAGGACGAATCTCTGCTTCCTGCCATTGCCCATTTTTAAAGTGACAAACGAGCATATGATCCGACATATTTTTTCCAAAAGGAAGGTTTGAAAAATCGATGTTTGATCTGCGGCTCTCTTTGGTCAACTCTATTTTCATCTTCTGCTTTCTTTGAGACGACAAATGTACTAATTTTGGAAGTGTAATTCACCTCGACCGAGTACCAAAGACGAAAGTACTTTGTCGGTATAATAAATATTTCAAATGAAGCATTTTCTTATTGCGAGCCTTTCAACTATCCTACTGATTTCTTGTCAATCTCCTAATTCTGACGAACAAGTTTCTACAGAACCGTTGGCTCAAGAATTTATGAACTTTGGCGACAGCACCTTTTCCATAGATGGAGCTATCAGCGCTGCGTCCATGGTAGAATCCTTTGAAACCAAGGGAGACACAATGTACGGAACAGTAGCAGGAGAAATCACAAAAGTATGTACCGTTAAAGGATGCTGGATGGCAACTGCAATAGATTCCAACAACAACTTATTTGTTGATTACGACTATGAATTTCTTCTTCCAACCAACAGTCAAGGTCAAAATATGGTCATGACAGGATACGCATATTGGGACAGCACTTCTGTGGCTGAACTCCGCCATTATGCGGAAGACAGAGGTGCAACTGAAGAAGAAATTGCAGCGATTACCGAACCTACAGGTGAAGTGAAATTTAAAGCAACAGGAGTAAAAATTGCAGTTCCGTCCGGTGATGAATAAACTAATAGTTTTAACCCTGATAGCCCTATTTGTTGGGGCGTGCTCCTCTGTTGAATCCAAAAAGGAAACCAATTCAACTTGGGAACCAATTATGGACCAACCTAGTGAGCTAGCATCTATAATGCGTTCCCTAAATCAAGAAGCTCTGCTGCGTAAGCAAAACCTTGAAAATGGAGAACTATCAGAGGCAAATTCCAAGCTCATTTTCAAAATGATTACCGCTGAACCTACAGAACCCCATATGGTAGGTCCCGCTTTTGCTCCACATACAGAGGCCTTTATTGCAAGCTACGGTCAATTGAGTACTGCGAAAGATGTTGATGCCCAGATTGACGCTCACAATAATTTGGTCAAAAGTTGTGTTGCATGCCACATGAATTTTTGCCAAGGCCCCATTCCTCGAATTGAGAAACTGTATGTAAACCTATGATTCAACCCAGTTCAAGGAACTTTACAACATCAGCAGATGGTAGCCTGACCATCTGGGTTCCTAAACTGGATGAACATTACCACAGTATTCATGGAGCCTTGACAGAAAGTCAACATGTTTTTATTGATGCTGGCCTTAACGCCATCCAAAAGAAGGAGATTCATCTACTTGAAGTCGGTCTTGGCACTGCGCTAAATGCGAGACTAACATGTGAGCAGCGAAAGGAAAAACAAATTCATTATTTGGCACTCGAAAAATTCCCTTTAAATAAAGAAGAGATTCAAAAAGTACGAGAAACAGGAAGCCATAAAGAGGCCGAAATACTTTCCATTCAACCCGGTCAACCCGTTGAAATAGAACCTGGTTTCACGTTTGAATTAAGTACTATTGACGTGAAAGTCTTCAATAAACCTCAGCCCACTTTTGACTTGGTTTACTTTGATGCTTTTGCGCCCAGCGCCCAGCCAGAGCTTTGGACACAAGAGGTTTTTCAAAGTCTTTTTGATGCAATGAATTTGGGAGGTGCCTTGGTTACTTATTGCGCCAAAGGGAGCGTTAAACGAACGCTCAAGAAAGTGGGGTTCCAAGTAGAAGCCTTACCCGGCCCACCACGCAAAAGAGAAATGACTCGAGCATGGAAAAGATGATTAAATTCAATGCCAGGTGTTACGCCATTATAAAATCAAAGAATAATCGGGTTCTTGTCATGAAGGAAAAGTGGCACGGTGTGCATCTCCAAAAGTTTCCTGGTGGCGGGCTCGAATTGGGCGAAGGACTTCTTGATTGTATCAACCGGGAAGTTGAAGAAGAATTCCGCAAGAGCCAAAGGTTAAATTACGTTCACTGCTTCACGCCAACAGATTGTTTTTCCTCCAAATTCAGACCTGAAGAACAATTGCTCTTAAATTATTTCACGAACATTGATGAGGCAGAGGAAGATGCATGGGAACTCATTAATAATGATGAGAATCTTTTGGGAATGCAATGGCTTGAATTGAATAGAGGGAATGCCCAATGGTTCACTTTGGAAAGTGACAAAAATGCGTTCTTGAGCCTTTTAGATTCCTAATCGGCGACTCACGACAGCAAGAAGTTTTGCATAGAGCAACTCAGGTTTCTTTGTTCTCCATTCCAAATGATCTAAATCACCTCCTAGAATAAAATATTGGTCTACACCATAGGCAGATAATTCCTGAACAACATGTTCCCGTAAATTTAAGAATGCCATCCAACCGTTTGGTACCTCTTCCAACCACTCTTCGTAATAATCAGTAATGTCTGCGTGAAAATTGAGAATGTTTTCTCCTATCAAAATATACTTATCTATTCCTAGTGGTATCATTTCATCCACCAAATCTCTTTTGAGACGCATAATATCATTATGCACCGCGTCATTCCATTCGCCCAAGAATTCAATGACGCAATACCCGATTACATAATCCACGTAAAGCACTTTAAGAAATAGTGTTTCACATCCTATGGAATCCCATTGTGGATGGATGACGTGATCATATATCCGGTCAGTATAATAGACTTCGCTATTAAAATATCCATGAAATGGACTTTGCGGATCATCACTCGCTATATAAAGATGCCTCCAATTAAAGTAAGGCTCAATGTTGTGCATGCAAAAAAGAGTTATTGTTGAATAACAAAAATCTCTCTGTAATGTTATAGGTACATAGCTTAATTCGTCATGGCAGTTTTTACAATTACAGGTGCAACTGGTTCTATTGGTAAAGAGGTCGTAAAAAAACTCTTACGTTCCGGACACGAAGTTCGTGTGCTCAGCACCCGAAAAGAATTACAATGGAAAGGAGTCTCCATCTTTTATTGGAACCCCGCAGAGGGGGAAATTGATGATTTAGCGCTCAAAGGTTGTGATCATCTCATCCATTTAGCCGGAGCCTCGGTGAGCAATCGATGGACTGCCCAGTATAAAAGAGAAATCAATGATTCAAGGGTTTACACCACAAAAGTTCTACTAGATGCCATGAACCGTTTGGAAAAAGGACCTAAATCTTGTGTAAGCGCAAGTGCCATTGGCTACTATGGCAGTTCATCTTCCAAATTATTTACAGAACACACACCAGCTGCCAATGATTTTCTTGCATCCGT
>Ga0181604_10004727_pt1 | contig 11020 bp, 10 predicted proteins | sample 041ome_12_FD_148663 | JGI IMG/M metagenome (GOLD analysis project Ga0181604, IMG submission 148663) | Coastal salt marsh microbial communities from the Groves Creek Marsh, Skidaway Island, Georgia - 041410US metaG (spades assembly) | ecosystem: Environmental > Aquatic > Marine > Intertidal zone...
CGGCGTGAAAATCCCGCCATATATGCCGCCCAGAATGATCACGATCAGCAGCAGGCCCCAGAACGCGCCCCCGGCCGCTGCTCCGAGCTCACCCCAGCCCGCCCAGGGCTGACGCGGAAGATCGCGCACACGGGCGGCGATATATATGCCGATCATCAGCATGCCGCCTGCGATCAGGCCCGGAATGACACCGGCGAGGAACATGCGTCCGACTGATACATCGGTGGCGGCTGCGTAGACGACCATCACGATGGAGGGTGGAATAAGAATGCCCAGGGTGCCTGCATTGCAGATCACGCCGGCGGCGAATTCCTTCGAATACCCGACCTGGCGCATGCCGGCGATAACGATGGTACCGATGGCAACCACGGTCGCGGGCGAGGACCCTGAAAGGGCGGCGAACATCATGCAGGCGAAGACCGACGCGATGGCAAGGCCGCCGCGGACATGCCCGACCATGGCGATGGCGAACCGAATGATCCGCTGTGCGACACCACCGGTCGACATGAAGCTGGATGCAAGAATGAAAAACGGAATGGCGAGTAGCGTGTAATGGCCGTCAAAGGCCGAAAACAGGGTTTGTGCGACCGATGCAAGGGAGCCGTCCGAGTAGGCCATCAAAACGACGATACTGGACAAGCCGAGGCTGATGGCAACCGGCACCCCGATAACCATCAGGCCGATAACCATGCCGAAAAGAAGGGTGACTTCCATGATTCAGCCCTCCGCTTTCTGACCGGTTTCCCGGGCTGCTACGGCTTCTTCCAGCATTTCCTCCGCCTCGTGGGATGCAATGATGGTGTGGATATCGCCGCTCATGATGCGAATGCCTGCCTGAATAAAGCGCCACGTCAGCAACGTCATGCTGATCGGCAGTACCGCATAGGGAATGAAGCGGGGGATTTTTTCGTATTTTTCGCCTTCGTTCAGCCAGTCTGAGAGAAATTGCAGGAACCAGGGCATCGGGATGTCATTGACCTCAAGGAATGCCCGTTTAGTGACAAACGGGTACCAGTATTCCCAACTGCCGATCAGCAGCAGAATGCTGAAGGCGAGGCAGGCGGCGATGGTGACCAGGCCGAAAATCTTGCGGGGGCGTTCGGGGAGCCGCGCGATCACGATGTCGATACCGAGATGCAGCGATTTTTTGACGCCGTAGCAGGTGCCGAGTAGAACGAGCCAGGCAAATAGAAACACCGTGGTCTCCAGGGCCCAGAGAATATTGTCGTTGAAGACGTAGCGCGCGACGACGTTGGCGAATGTCACCAGGGTCATCAGGCCCAGGAAAATCGCGATCAGGGTTTCTTCGAAATTGTCCGTCGCGCTGCGTCGCGCATTTGAATCCGCTGCCGACATGACAGTATTCCCCGTTTTGGTCCGTATCCGCTTTTTGGTAGCGGTTTGAATCCGATTTAGAAGCATCCCGCGGCCGGAGTACACCGGCCGCGGGGTGTCGTATGCAGGCTGAGCCTCGATCGATAGCTGGATCAGCTGCCGGCGTTGGCTGCCTGCGCTGCCTTGATCATGTCGCCGCCGATGTCGCCTTCGAACTTGCTCCAGACGGGTTTCATGGCGTCGACCCATGCTTTGCGCTGGGCGGCGTCAAGCGAACGGATCTTGCCGCCAGACTCCATGATCTTCTTTTTGTTGGCTTCGTTAACCGCGAAGGCAGCCTTGTTCCGCGCGACCGTGACTTCCGTCATGATCGTCGAAAGCTGGTTGCGGATGCCAGCGGGAAGACCATCCCACCATTCGGTCGACGTCACGACGAGATAGTCGATAATGCCGTGATTGGTTTCGGTTACACCGTCCTGCACTTCGAAGAACTTCTTGCCGTAGATGTTTGACCAGGTGTTTTCCTGGCCGTCGACGACCTTCGTCTGCAATGCGCCATAGACTTCCTTGAACGCCATTTTCTGCGGGTTGGAGCCGAGCTGCTTGAACTGGGCAACCAGCACGTCAGATGCCTGAACGCGGAATTTAAGACCATTGGCATCTTCGGGCTTTATCAGAGGACGGTTCGCGGAGAGCTGCTTCATGCCGTTATGCCAAAAGGCAAGACCCTGAAGACCGCGGCGGCGCATGGAATCTTTCATGGCCTGGCCGGCAGCCGAATTCTGGAAACGGTCGACGGCATCGATATCGGTGAACATGAACGGAAGATCGAAGATACGGAACTTCTTGGTGAACTTTTCGAACTTCGACAGGGACGGCGCCGCAAGATGCACGTCGCCCTGCAGCATCGCTTCGAGAACCTTGTTGTCATCGTAAAGGCTCGAATTTGGATAAACGGTCATACATGCTTTGCCGTTCATCTCTTCGTTGACGCGTTTCTGAAGAAGCGTCGCAGCAATGCCCTTCGGGTGCTTGTCCGTGTTGGTGACGTGGCTGAACTTGATATGAATTTCACCTTTGTCGCAGTTTGCGTAGGCGGGTAAGGCCATAGCGGCCACCGAGACGCCCGCAAGGGCGCCAACGAGAATCTTGTGCATAGGTTCCTCCCTAAATAGACACAGATTTATGTATATCGGCGTGGCCGGTTTATCCGGTTCAGCATCCGATAGATCAAAGGATGCAACAATTGTGCCAGTTTCGGCCAGAAGCCATCGCGCTGTCTCGTGTGCAGCACTATCGATTTGATTTATATATAGTATTTGAACATTTGATCCGTGACGTGTTCGGTGCTCCCGAGGTCACTATGGGTGGAAACCTACCCGTATGCGGGAAAGCCTTGGGTGGAAGGTCACACGTCCGGAGCGTGGCCTTCAGAAAAGCCTTCGCGCGTGACTTTCCGAACGTGTCAGGTTTTAAACATTTCTGGTACATACCGTTTGACGCCGATGGCGTCTTCGAACCTTCGTTTGATCACCACTGGGTCGAGAGGTTCAGACGGGATGACGATATTCAGATCAGGTTCTGTCTTCAGCGTTAGCATCGATGTCCGGGGCACGATAATGGAAGTCGCTAAAGCGGTCGCAAATGCGTCTGGATGATCAACGGGTGTTGCCTCCAGGCCTGCGGCGATGGCGAGCGCGGTGTAATTGAGCCCCGTGTTTGTAAGAGCCTGGCCGCCAGATGCGCCGTGCACGCCGTTATCGATAAGCAGGATGGTCAGGTTCGGCGGTGCGACGGCACCGGCTGTAACCAGTGCTCCCATATGCATCAGCAATCCGCCGTCCCCCTGGATAATGAAGACCGGCCGGTCAGGCTTGGCAACGGCAAGGCCGATAGCCAGAGGGAGTGCCAATCCCATTGCATCCTCGAGATAGAAATTCTCTGCCCGATCGCGGATCACGGCCTAGAGATAGGAGGCATTACCCAGCGATGTGACGACCAGTGCGTCATCGGGAAGAATATCAGCAAGAACAAGGTAGTGGTCTTCGCGCGTCGGTGGCGTGAGGTTCACCATTGGATATCCTCGTTTTCCATCAGTAGCACATAGGGGCAGTTGCCTTCTTCTGCAAAGGCTGCCGCCCGGGTGATATGGGAGGTGATTTCGTGTTTGGGATCAATGCGACTGAAGGGCAATCCAAGCGCGCCGAGGACGGGCTCGGTCACCCGGCCCTTCGGAATATGATAAAAAACTAGGTCTTCGACAGTCCCTCGGTAGGATGCAAGGATCAGGACGGGAAATTGGTACCGTTGGGCGAGGCTGACCAGTCCAGCCCCCATGCTGAGGAGCCCCGCGTTCTGGATAAGGAGGGCCGTGCGGGCACCGCCCAGTCATGAACCGCAGGCGATTGCAAGGGCTTCTTCTTCGTGTGTTGCCCTGATTAGCTCCATCTCGGGGGTGTTCTCTATGCGGACTAGTACTTCGCCGAGCCAGCTATCGGGAACCGAGACTGCCAAGGTGAACCCCAGTGCGCGGAGCGTTTCAAGCACTGCTGAAGGGCGGTGTCCGACGGAAATTGCGGGGACCTAAATCAAATCGGCGGCTCCTGGGTCTGGCTTTGATCCCAAACATGGCTGTACTGGATTACCTGAAGGGATAGATCAGTCTGTCTCGTCCCTATCGGCTGCGGTCAGGCCTTCGAGCCCGTATTTGCGAATTTTGTCGTACAGGGTTTTGCGCGAAACGCCGAGTTCTTCGTAAGTCGGCTTCAGACGGTAGTGATGACGTTCGAGACAGGCCCGTATGACTGATTTCTCGAACGTACTTACCTGGTCTGCCAGCGCGCCAATATCCGGTGCGGCACTGTCTCCGTCGATAATTTCCATTCCAAGGCCCTGTCCAACAGCCAGCCGCATTGCTGTGTTCTTGAGCTCCCGCACATTGCCCGGCCAGGTATGTGTGGTAAGAGCGGTTATTTCCTGCACCGATATTTCCGGTGCAGGCCGTTTGAAACGCAGAGATGCCTGATCCAGGAAGTGCAGCATCAGCGGCAGGATATCGTCCCGCCGTTCGCGCAGAGACGGCACGGCAATAGTGAGTACGTTGAGCCGGTAAAACAAATCTTCGCGGAAAGACCTACCCGCATTTTCCTTGAGATCTGCTTTGGTTGCGGCGATAACCCGAACGTCGACCGGGATCTCCGTATTGGACCCGAGCGGCACGACGAGCCGGTCTTCGAGCACACGCAGTAATCTGCTCTGCAGTTCCAGCGGCATGCTTTCGATCTCGTCGAGAAACAGGGTGCCACCGGTCGCATATTCAAACTTGCCGATACGGTTTTCGTTTGTGCCGGTAAACGCGCCGCGGACGTGGCCGAACAATTCGCTTTCGATCAGGGTTTCAGGCAGTGCTGCGCAGTTGATCGGAACGAAATGCCCGGTCGCCCGGGGACTAAGTTGATGAAGCGCCCTGGCAACCAGTTCTTTGCCTGTGCCGGTTTCACCGCGGATGAGAATATCCGCGTCCGTTGTCGCAAGGCTGGCAACCTGCGCCCGCAATTTTCCGGCGGCCGGTGTCGTTCCCACGATCAGGTTTTCAATCCGGGTCGCGCCACCGATTGCTTCCCGCAACGCGCGGTTTTCGAGCACCAGCTTGCGTTTGTCTGCGGCACGGCGGACGGCATCGACCAGAATTTCAGAAGCAAACGGCTTTTCGATAAAGTCATAGGCACCGTCGCGCATGGCATCCACTGCCATGGAAACGTCGCCGTGTCCGGTGATCAGAATAATCGGCAGTTCCGGGTCCCGTTCGAGGGCTGCCGCCATGAGTTCGATGCCGGTCATGCCCGCCATTTTTACATCCGTGACAACGACGCCGGGCCAATGACTGTCGATACTTTCCAATGCATCATGCGCCGATGCGTAGCTCTGAACGCTGAAGCCGGCGAGTTCGAGTGCCTGTGAACAGGCGACCCGGAGATGTTCCTCGTCATCAATAAAAAGAACCTGTCCGCTCATGCGGCTTCTCCCGAGGCTGCCGTTTCGGCGCCTGTTGCGGTGCGAAGTGTAACCGTGAAACTGGCTCCGCCTTCCGGGTGGTTGGCAGCCGAAATTTCGCCGCCAAACTGCTTGATAATTCCGTAAGTGATGGACAATCCCAGCCCCATTCCTTCGCCGACATCCTTTGTCGAAAAGAAAGGATCGAACAACTTGTCGATATCGTCCTGCACGATGCCGCTTCCCGTATCACGGACGATAATATTCACTGCCGATGGTCCGGCTTCTACCGAGACGAAAAGCTGTTTGTCGGCGCTTTGCTGCATCGCGTCCAGAGCGTTGGAGATCAGATTGACGAGCACCTGCTGTAAACGTACCGCACCCGCGGTAACGATCGGATCCGTAACCGGAAGGTCGACAGCCAGGTCGACATTTTCAGTTCTTATCCGCGCATCAAGGAGCGCAAGCGATTCCGTGATGGCCTGGTTCACGGCGACGGCCCTTAGAGCAACCGGTTCGTTCCGGGCATATGTCCGCAGGTTTTTGATAATCCTGCCCATCCGCTCGGTAAGTTCGGATATCCCCTTAAGATTTGATCGTGCCGGTTCCAGTTGGTCTCGGTCGAGAAATGTTCGGGCGTTGTCCGAATAGGAGCGGATCGCGGTCAGGGGTTGGTTCAACTCGTGGCTTAACCCGGCCGACATCTGGCCGAGAGCTGCAAGTTTAGTCGCCTGAACCAGTTCCGCCTGGGTACGGCGAAGCTGGGTTTCCGTTTTGTGCCGTTCTTCGATCTCGCTGCGCAGATGCGTATTTGCTTCCGTCAGGTCGGTCGTCCGCGCAGCGACCTGCGCTTCCAGGTGTTGTTTTGCCGCTTCCTGAAGGGCAAGGCGTTCACTCAACCGCCTGCGTCGCTGATAAATATTGGCGGCCAGCAGGAGCAGGCTGACGATAATGATGGCGACAACTGCACTCCAGACTTTAACCTGTTGGTCGGCGCTTGCAGTGTCCGAGAGAATAAAGACGCGCCAGCCCGCTTCGTTCATTTCCTTGCTCTGAACCAGATAGGTGGTGGCCGGCGCGGTGCGGGCGGTTCCGGTTCCACGCCAGGGTGCGTCCTGGATCGACAGGAAATCTGCCGATGCGCGATCAGCAACCGGGATTGCCGAAATTTCGCGCATACCATATCGCCGCGAGAGAATTAGCCTGTTTTTCGCAGCCTCGGAGAGCGGCGCCAGGCTCCGGAAACGCCAGTCGGAATGGGTGCTCAGAAACACGACGCCATCGCGGTCTACGACCAGAATTGTATTATCGGAAGACAGCCAGCTGGGCTCCAGTCGGTCGATCGCGATTTTGATCACGACTGCCCCAAGGGTTCTGGTCCCGACCCGAATTGGGTGCGCGAAATAATAACTCCGTGCGCCGGTCTCCGGCTCCACCGCGAAATCCCGTCCGAGGCTGCCCTGCATCGCTTGGTGAAAATACGGCCGGTAGCTATAGCCGCGGCCGACAAAACTCTCGGCCGATTCCCAGTTGCTGGCGGCAACGGTACGTCCCGATCGGTCGAGCAGAAATGTCGCCGCCGCACCGGAAATGTCGTTGAAACGCACGAGTTGTTCGTTGGCACGGATGACATCGTTCTTCGAAGCGTCATCGGATAGTGCCTGCTCGAACGCCGGGTCAGCTGCGAGCAGGCTGGGTTGGTATTGGAATTTTGACAATTCGCCCCGCAGGTTCTCGACCACCAGGTTGAGAATATCGCCGCTTCGCTCCCGGATATCAGACAGGACGAAACTGCGGGCCCAGTAGCCGGTCTGCCAGAGAGCCACGCTACTGATGGCCAGTATAAGTATTCCGAAGACGAGCAGCGACCGCCGGCTATGCATCGTTGGTATCGGTCATGATGTGAATGTGACGAGCCATGGGCGCGAGTTTACCCAAAACAATCCAATTGGCGAACGGGAACCGCTCAGATGGTTCCGTGGGTTTTAATCTTAACCTTTGGATGTATCTCGTTCTGCGACAGAACCATGGTCTTCGGTCGGAACCGTTCGACGATGGAATGCACATATGGTCACAGCGCGGGACTGGTATGCAGGGCAGGGGTCTCGCCCATCATCGCAAACCTGTCGAAGGTTTCGCGGACCTCCCCGATGAATTCCTGAAGCCGGCTTGGCGTCAATGACAGCTGCATTTCTTCACCCTGTCCGATGAGGGATTCGGCGAAGGACTGCTCCCAGTCCGCCGACAGCGTTATCAGCGGTACATACTCGGATTCATTGGATGCGGTATTGCTGATCCGGGATGCGCGCGGGATTGTGGCGTCATTTCCGAAATGGCTGAAGACCCGCTTTCAGATTATCGGGGCAGAATCGTCTCTGGCAGCTAATGATCCAGAGAGCGCCAAACTCTGGCTCGATGCATTGAGAAGCTCGTCTTTGAGTGATACGGATTCTCAATATCACAAATTCCTTGGCGGACACGCGCTGCGCCTTGCAGGTAAAACCACTGCCGCTAAAAGCCTTTGGCGCGACGTGATACAGAACGGTGATCGTCGTGCTCGGGCAAAGGCGGCGTTTGCGCTCGTGAATGCGGATATCGAGACCAAGCAGACTGACCGCAAGACAGCAATCGATACCCTGGAAGCGCTGTCCTTTGCGTGGCGTGGGGATGCTTTCGAGTTTGATCTGAAGCGCCGCCTTGGCGAGCTGCATGCGGAAGAAGGCGATTACCGGGAGGCATTGCTCCGGCTCCGGCAGGCGGCAAGTAATTTCAAGGACGTAGAGGGTGCGAACGCGATTGCCGAGGACATGCGGAAACGGTTCCGCAGCCTGTTTCTCGACGGGGCAGCGGACAAGTTATCCGCGGTTAAGGCGCTTGCGTTATATGAAGAATTCCGAGAACTCACGCCGGCCGGGAGTGACGGTGACGAGATGATCCGTAAGCTTGCCGACCGGTTGGCAAAGGTCGACCTCCTTTCAGAGGCTGGGCGGTTACTGGAACATCAGGTCCGGTTCAGATTAAAGGGGGTGCAGCGCAGCCGAGTGGGCAGCCGGCTCGCCGTGCTGCGGCTGCTTAATCGCGAGCCTGCAAAAGCGGTCGAGGCCCTGGCGCTCAGCACTGGTGAGGAACTTCCAAAGGACCTTGAATTTCAGCGGCGCTATCTGAGCGCCCGCGCCTATGGTGAGAACAAGGAGTCTGCCAAGGCACACGAACTTCTCGCCGGCGATGTAAGCCACGAGGCCGAGATGCTTCGTCTCGGTCTTTATTGGCGGAACGCCGAGTGGGAAAATGTGGCACGCACGGTACGGAGGATCATTCCGCAGAAGAAGGTTGAAAAGCTGGATCCGAAATTTGCGGACCTGGTTCTGCGCTGGGGAATCGCGCTGACGATGGAAAACGACACCGACGGATTGACATCGCTCCGCGACCGGTTCGGGCCGGCGATGGAAAAGACAAAATACAAGGAAGCCTTCAAGGCGATAGCAGGGGTCGATATCGGTTTTGTCCCCGACTTCAAGGAACTGGTCCGTAAGACCGGCGACCTGGAAGACTATCAGTCATTCCTGGCCAGCTACCGCGACAAGGTACAGAGTAATGCGCTCAGCGCGATAAACTAGAATTGTCGCCCGAGCCAGGCTCTGACAGCGCGCTCGGCTGGACGATGAATTCTCACAGGGAATGATGCAGAACTTGGGGGCGGGGCCGGCCCATGTCATAACGAGTGGAATTTTCTTGGCGCCGGATTTTTTGATGTCCTCTTCTCTTGCCATTCTCGACGCTTTGCCGTCGTCCGCGGATTTTTATGCGCATTACTGGAACAAGCGACCGTTTCTTGTGCGGGACGCCATCGACGATGCCGTGATGGACGGGTTGATTGCGCCCGAAGAGCTTGCAGGGCTGTCCATGGAAGAGACCGTGCGGGCGCGCATGGTCTCTCAGGAGGACTGGACCTGCCAGTTCGGGCCCTTCACCGATGAAGATTTCAACAACGCGCGCAAGTCCCCCTGGAGCTTGCTTGTCCAGAACGTCGAACAGTTCCACCCGGATACTGCCACGTTGCTGCGCGCGTTCAATTTCGCGCCCCGCTGGTTGATGGATGACATCATGGTGAGTTTTTCCACAACGGGTGGAGGCATTGGCGGCCACGTTGACAGCTATCATGTTTTTCTCGTCCAGGGGCAGGGCACCCGCCGCTGGACCATTGGCCATGAACCCGTCATCGATGAAGAGTATATTGATGGCTTGGACCTGAAAATTCTCAAAGAGCCCGTTGTCGGTAACACGGTCGAGGTTGCCTCTGGCGACGTTCTCTATGTGCCGCCCCATTTCGCCCATGAAGGGACGACGCTTGAAGATGCGTTGACGTTCTCCGTTGGTTTCCTCGGACCAAAATTGTCCGAACTTTACGATGCTTATGGTTTGCATCTCGCCGCCCACGATGCGCTTGATTCTCGCTACTCAGGAGAGGGCTTGAGCGCAGACAGTTCGGGCTTCGCCCTCTCGAACGATGCGGTGGATACACTGTGTGATTATCTCAGCCGTTCACTGCGGACGCCTGCGTTTTCTGAATGGTTGGCCTCGTTTTTCACCAGCTCAACCAGTGAGGAGGCTGCAGAGGACGGCGAACGAGAAGATCCTCTCAGCGTGAAAGATTTTTCAGAATATCTGAGAGACCAGGCCGGTTTGATCAAGCCTGCCTATGTAAAATTCGCGCTTATTCCATCGCGTGACGGAGGCTATAGCCTTGGCTTCAACCGTAGAACTTTTGACGTCAATGATGCGGCGCTCACCGTTATCCTGAGCCTGATGAAAGAAGATGCCGTCACCACCAATGACATGCCGTCACTGCTGGATCATCTCGATCTTTTATGCATGCTCTATAACCATCAGGCGTTGGAATTTTCCGAGTTGGCGACCTAAGGTGCGTCGTCAGCGGGTGTCTCGTCAGGAGCCTATGGTTCCGTAACTCTGCACCAGACTGCCGGCTACCAGGTACCAGCCATCCACGAGGACGAAGAAGATCAGCTTGAACGGCAGTGAGATCATCACCGGCGGCAACATCATCATGCCCATCGACATCAAGATAGATGCGACGACCATGTCGATGACGATGAATGGCAGGAAGAGCAGGAAGCCGATTTCGAAGGCGCGGCGGAGTTCGCTGATCATGAAAGCGGGGATGAGCGATCGCAGTGGGGTCTCTTCCGGTGTTGCAGCGACCGGGCTCTGCGCAAGATCCATGAACAGGCGCAAATCCTGTTCGCGGACATGTTCAAGCATGAAGGTTCGGATCGGGGCCAGTGTGCGGGTAAAGGCTTCTTCTTCGCCGATCTGGTTCTCGATTAGCGGGAGCAGGCCGTTCTTGTAGGATGCCTCCAGTGTCGGGCCCATGACGAACATCGTCAGGAACAGCGCCAGGCTGACAAGCACGGCATTCGGTGGTGTCTGCTGGACCCCCATGGCGCTGCGCAGAAACGACAACACGACGACGATCCGGGTGAATGATGTCACCATAACAAGGATGGACGGCGCCAGACTGAGGATCGTCAGCAGCGCGATGAGCTGGACCATGCGGCCGGTCGTTGAACCGCCCTCTCCTAGGTCGAGCGAGAAATTCTGAGCCGCCGCCGGTGTCCACATGGCGGCTGCCATCAGCAATATGCCGGCGGTGCCAAGAGCAAAGGGGAACCAG
>Ga0181604_10004736_pt1 | contig 11010 bp, 11 predicted proteins | sample 041ome_12_FD_148663 | JGI IMG/M metagenome (GOLD analysis project Ga0181604, IMG submission 148663) | Coastal salt marsh microbial communities from the Groves Creek Marsh, Skidaway Island, Georgia - 041410US metaG (spades assembly) | ecosystem: Environmental > Aquatic > Marine > Intertidal zone...
GATCACCGTAGCCGCGAAGTTGGGCGGCGGTAATCCGGCAGATAATCCGCGCTTGCGTGCGGTAATGGACAAGGCGCTGGGTGCCAATATGACCCGCGATACCATCGATCGCGCCATCGCGCGGGGAGCGGGAACCGCTGAAAATGAGAACCTGGAAGAGTTGGTCTATGAAGGCTATGGCCCAGGTGGCGTCGCTATCCTCTGTGAGACGCTGACGGATAACAAAAACCGCACCGTTGCTGAAGTGCGACACGGTTTCAGCAAGTTTGGCGGCAGCATGGGGACCAGCGGTTCGGTGGCCTATCTGTTCGAGCGAACCGGTGTGATTAATTTTGTCAGTGGGGCCGATGAAGAGGCTATCATGGAGTCTGCCCTCGATGCCGGTGCACACGACGTGGTGAGTAATGAAGATGGTTCAATTGAAGTTCGCACCACACTGGAAACCTTTGGTCCTACCCAGGATGCCCTAAAGGCAGCCGGTCTTGAGCCAGAGCGGGCAGAAATGACCATGATTGCTTCCACCGAAGTAGAGCTTGACCTCGACGGTGCGGAGAAAATGTTGAAATTAGTTGAGCATCTGGAGGATCTGGACGATGTACAGAATGTGTACTCCAATGCCAACATATCTGATGAGATCGCCGAACAGCTCTGACTCATCCATAGCTGACTTTCGCGATTGCAGTTTGCAGCTGCAGAATCTTCACCGCGGCTTATGCCGAGGTTGGCACTGATATGGCCCTCGTGCTGGGTATTGACCCAGGATCTCGAATCACGGGATACGGTCTGATCTCTGTACGTGGCAATAAACTTACCTATGTAGATTGCGGATGTATTCGCACCGAGGGCGGGGAATTGCCCCATCGCCTCAAGATTATTTTTGAAGGTATCAGTGGGCTCGTGAGTTTGCAGAAACCCGAGCAAGTGGCGATTGAGGATGTATTCATGGGCCGCAATGCAGCTTCCGCCCTCAAATTGGGTCAGGCACGGGGTGCTGCAATGACGGCATGCCTGCACCATGATCTGCCTGTATCTGAGTACTCGGCCAAACAAATCAAGCAGGCGGTAGTCGGCTCCGGCGGCGCGGAAAAAGGCCAGGTTCAGCACATGGTCAAAGCACTCCTGAATATCAGTGATACCATTGCGGAAGACGCGGCGGATGCGTTGGCGGTGGCTATCTGCCACGCCAATACCCAGGCAAGCCTGATCAAGCTGGCAGGCGCGAAGTCATTCAGTCGTAAACGATTGCGTTAAAAACTAGACCGTCACCGCTGCCGGCCCAGATAATCCAGCTGCAAACCGAAGTCACGAACAAGCGAACATGACAAACCAGGCGAGTATCAGACAGACATGCGTAAAGTGGGAGACCAGGCATAAATGATTGGGCAGATTCGCGGGATACTGGTAGAGAAGAAGCCGCCAGAAATCCTGGTAGATGTGGGTGGTCTAAGCTATGAGCTTCAGATACCTATGAGCACTGCCTATCAACTTCCTGAAGTCGGCAGCGAGCTGCGCCTGCATACGCATTTCGTCGTGCGCGAAGACGCCCAGCTTCTGTATGGGTTCTATGAACTCAAAGACAAGACCCTGTTTCGAGCCCTGATTCGAGTGAACGGTGTGGGGCCGAAGATGGCGCTGGCAATTCTTTCTGGTATGGCCGCCGATGAGTTTGCGCGCACGGTTCGCGAGAACGACGTTGCGGCCATGACGCGGATGCCCGGCATCGGTAAAAAGACGGCCGAGCGGCTGATTGTTGAAATGCGCGACCGCCTGACTGAATGGGACGATGCAGAGGCAGCGGCCGCGCTTCCTGGCGCGACTCAATCTACTTCAGCCATGGGCAAAGAGGCAGAGACAGCGTTGCTTGCACTGGGCTATAAGCCTCAGCAAGCTGCCAGGGCTGTGGCGATGGTGCTGAAATCAGACCCTGAAGTTCCCGACAGTGAAAGCCTGATCCGCCTGGCCTTAAAAGGCATGTTGTAAGAATCCGAATCCTGAGTTAGAGCCCCAGATAAATTATGCAAGATGACCGCCTGATCTCTCCCGATACCATACCCGCCGAAGAATCCCAGGAGCGCGCAATTCGGCCGCTTTCCCTGGCGGACTATGTTGGGCAGCAGGAAGTCAAAGAGCAGATGGATATTTTCATCAATGCGGCAAGAAAGCGCGCCGAGCCGCTGGATCATACCCTGGTGTTTGGGCCTCCCGGACTGGGAAAAACGACGCTTGCCAATATTGTGGCGAATGAACTGGATGTGGCGATCAAGACAACCTCGGGCCCGGTATTGGAAAAAGCGGGCGATCTGGCGGCCATGCTGACCAACCTCGAAGAGGGGGATGTCTTATTCATTGATGAGATACATCGTTTGAGTCCAGCAATTGAAGAAATCTTGTATCCGGCAATGGAAGACTACCAGTTGGATATCATGATTGGTGAAGGGCCAGCAGCGCGTTCGATCAAGCTGGATTTGCCACCATTTACCCTGGTTGGGGCCACCACGCGAGCCGGATTGCTGACCTCACCACTGCGCGACAGGTTCGGCATCATTCAGCGCCTTGAGTTTTATTCGGTCGAGGAGTTACAGAAAATTGTGGCCCGCTCTGCAGATATTCTTGGCACCGAGATGACGGAAGAGGGGGCTGAGGAAATTGCGCGGCGCTCACGGGGTACGCCCCGAATTGCGAACCGGCTGCTGCGCCGGGTAAGAGACTATGCCGAGGTGAAACATGACGGTACGGTTGATCGAGATTCAGCCCACGCGGCCCTGGATATGCTCAGTATCGATAAACACGGATTCGACCAGATGGATCGCCGCCTGTTACTTACCATGATTGAGAAGTTCGAGGGCGGCCCAGTAGGCATCGACAGTCTGGCGGCCGCGCTCAGCGAAGAACGGGACACGCTCGAAGATGTGATTGAACCCTACCTGATCCAGCAGGGTTTCATTATGCGAACGCCAAGAGGGCGCGTGATTACCCAGTTTGCCTACCGCCACTTTGGCTTGAAGCCCAGTGCGGCGGTCGAAGATCTCTTCACCGACTCAGAATAACCCTTGCTCTAGCGGGCGCTGACTGAAAGTTGGGGCTGCTGATGCTGCTGATTGCCACGTTTCAGTCATAATTCTTCAGCTTTTTGTCTCTTTCTGCTCGCCGCAACGTTAGTTTTTCCCTGTTAAATGCGTTTTCCCGAAACTATTTCGCTGATTGGCCGAATAAATGCCTGATACACGGATTTTCCGCGAAAAATCAGTGTCATACTCAATAGTTAGCACTGTGATAAGAAATACCTGGAGCCATCGAAGTGAATGAAGGATTAAGCCCGATCGATCTGATATTAGACGCCAGCCCTGCGGTGCAGATGGTGTTTTTGATACTGCTGGTGCTGTCAGTGGTGTCCTGGGTGATTATCGTGCAGCGCTGGATGGTTTTTTCTGCAGCCCGAAAAGGTGTGTTGAGCTTCGAGCAGCGCTTCTGGTCAGGAATGGACCTCAGTCAGTTATATAAAGAAGGTTCACAACTGCAGCAGGAGAACCTGCAGATTGTGGGTATGGAAAATATTTTCAGGGCAGGCTTCAAGGAATTCATGCGTTTGCGGCAACAGGCCAGTGTCGACCGCGAAGCAATCATGGAAGGCGCCCAGCGGGCAATGCGGGTTGCCTATTCGCGGGAAGAGGAAAAGCTTGAGCGTCACCTGGCTTTTCTTGCAACAGTGGGTTCAGTCTCTCCCTACATTGGCTTGTTTGGCACTGTAATCGGGATCATGAACTCCTTTATTGGTTTGGCCAGCCAGGCGCAGGCGACGCTGCAGGTTGTCGCGCCGGGAATTGCCGAAGCCTTGTTTGCAACGGCTATCGGGCTGTTTGCGGCGATACCCGCCGTGGTTGCTTACAACCGCTATTCATCCACGTTGGATAACGTCACCAGCAGCTACATCACATTCAGTGACGAATTCTCAAGCATCTTGCACAGACAAATTCATAGCAACTAAAGCCTATGGCGAGGCGCTGGTAAACACCGATGGAAATAATGGTCCGCAAGAAACGCAAGCCAATGGCAGAGATCAATGTCGTGCCGTATATCGACGTGATGCTGGTGCTGTTGATTGTGTTTATGGTGACGGCACCCATGCTGAATCAAGGCATTGATGTGGATTTACCCCAGGCCAACAACGAGCCGCTGGATATCGATGAAAATCTTGAGACGCTCGTAGTCTCAATAACTGCTGCCGGCGAATATTTCCTGAGCATTGGCGCCACTGGCGATGAGCGTGAGTCCGTCTCGCTGGAAACCGTTGGCGAGCAGGTTAGTCGCATTCTTAACGCGAATCCGGAAATCCAGGTTCTGGTGGAAGGTGATACCGAAGCTGACTGGGGCGCGATGATTACACTCATCACGACCTTGAACCAGGCGGGCGTGACTAATCCGAATTTTATTACTCAGCCTGTTGACAGCATTTAATGATACGTTTGTGTCAGGCAGTGAATTGAATGAACAACACGTTCAACAATTTGATCATTTACAATGGTTACCCGCTTTCTATTGTGCTGGCGCTGATTTTTCATATTCTGATCTTCGTGACACTGATTTACCTGCAATCGACTTCTGAAGCCCAAAGTCTGGAATTGGTGCAACCGACTATCATCAAGGCTCTGTTTATTGATGAGAATCCACAGGTCCGTAATCAGCAGTTGCGAGAGCAGCGCCGGCAGCAGGAGGTTACGGATCAGAGGCGCCGAGAAGAGCAGCGTCAGCAGCAGGAAGCCGAGCAACAGCGACAGCGTGAGCAAGAAGCAGCTGAGCAGCAACAACAAGAGCGAGAACGGGAGCAGGCGGCCCTGCGTGAACGCGAAGAGTTGGAGCGGCAGCGGGCCGAGCGGGAACGCAGGGAAAGCGAAGAGATTGCCCGCCAAGAAGCTAACGAGGAAGAGCGCAGGCGGAGAGAGCTGGCCGAGCAGCAGGAGCGCCAAAGGCAGCAGGAATCGCTCCGGCAGCGCCAGCAAGAAGCTGCTGAAGCAGCGGCCGCAGAGGCAGCGCGAACGGAATATGAGTTGGTACAGAGTGCCACTGCCCTGATTCAACAAGTGGTGCAGGAGAATTGGTCGAGACCACCCAGTGCACGCAACGGGATGCGCGCTGTGCTGCAGATCAGGATGTTACCTACAGGCGAACTGGTGGATGCGAATATTACCCAGTCTAGTGGTGACCCGGCATTTGACCGCTCCGCGGAAACCGCTGTGATTCGTGCCGCGCCATTTAGTGAGCTGCAGGATTTACCTATTAATGTTTTTAACGCGAATTTCAGATCCCTTTCACTGATATTCGAACCCGAGGATCTTTTGAATTGATCATGATGAACCGAGCCCTAGTACTTATCTTGTTATGTGCTTCGTTTTCTGCCCAGGCTGAATTGAGCATCCAGATTACGCAAGGCGTAGATAATCCCATACCCATCTCTGTTGTTCCCTTTGCCTGGGAAGGCGCTGGTGTGCTGAGTGAAAATGTGTCGCAGATTGTGATTGACGATCTGCAGCAAGTCGGCGAATTCAGGGCTCTGTCTCCGGGCAATATGCTGAGTCTCCCTAATGAAGAGAATGAAGTTTTTTATCGCGATTGGCGTGTATTGGCTCAGGACTATCTGCTGGTTGGGAAAATCACCCGTGCGACTGGCAGTCAGTTAGTGCAGGTGCAGTATGAATTTTTCGATGTGAATCGGGAATTGAAACTAGCCGGTGAAGTTTTGACGGGAAGTGTTACCCAATTACGGGATATTGGTCACGAAATCAGCAACGTCGTGTTCGAGCTTGTGACTGGTACACGTGGCGCCTTTACAACTCAGATTCTCTATATCGTTTCTGAGGAAGTGGGAGGGCAAACGGTATTTAGATTGGAGAAGGCGGATTATGACGGTCAGCGGGCGCAAGTGCTGCTGGAGTCTAATGAGCCCATTATGTCTCCAAGCTGGTCGCCCAACGGTCAGGATATCGCCTATGTATCCTTTGAAACATCGCTGCCGCGGATTTATACCCAAAATATCGCGACGGGTCAGCGTCGGCAGATTACCAACTATCCCAATATAAACAGTTCGCCGGTCTGGTCACCTGATGGCAATCGTCTCGCTATGGTGTTGTCTAAAGACGGCAGTCCGGACATCTACGTGCAGGACTTGCTGAGTAATGAGTTAATTCGCGTCACCGATCATCCAGCCATCGATACTGAGCCGAGTTGGTCCCGTGATGGAAGTGCTATCGTGTTTATGTCCGATCGCACCGGCCAGCCGCAGATTTACCAGATGGAAGTTGGAGCCAGTTCCTTCAATGTTGAGCGGCTCACCTATGACTGTTTTCAGTGTATGAAAGGTCAGTTCCTGCCCGATGGCGTCAACATGGTTCACGTGCGCAGGGAAACCCGTCAGGACCCGAATTACCAGATTGCAATTTTGAATGTGGAGACCCTGAGGGTGATTACTCTGACGGATACCTCGCTTGATGAATCGCCCAGCGTGGCCCCCAATGGCAGCATGATAATGTACGCGACGAAGTTCGCAGGTCGGGGCGTGCTGGACGCCGTATCCATTGACGGCCGCGTAAAATTCCGTTTACCATCCGCGCAGGGAGACGTGCGGGAGCCAGCGTGGTCTCCCTTCTTTAATTAGGGCTTCAGTTAAACCGAAAACTGGCGATTGAATAGGCAAGAAGCTAAAAGCATTAGCTGGTTATCACAATAGAGTCTTTGGAGGACTGAAAGAGTGGGATATCAACGAAATAATCTTTTCAGAGTCGGCCTTATGGTCATTTCGCTGTTTGCATTTGCGGCGTGCAGTTCTACTGGTGAAACCGATGATGCCGCCAGCGGCAGTCAATCCACCTCTGCAAGCAGTTCGGGCAGTTCGGCTACCTCTAGCGCAGGTTCCAGTAGCGGACGGCTAAGCCAGGAAGAGATTCGTGCGCAAAACGCATTGCGCCAGACAGTGTTCTATTTCGACTTTGACATTGCAGAATTCAAGGCTGAAGATCGGGACACCCTGACATTCCACGCCCGGGATCTTGCTGCCAATCCCAGCAAGCGAGTTCGACTGGAAGGTCATGCCGATGAGCGCGGTACCCGCGAATACAACCTGGCGCTCGGCGAGCGTCGTGCGAACGGCATTCTGAATTATCTTATCGTGAACGGTGCTTCGCGTTCACAAATTGAGGTAGTGAGCTATGGTGAAGAACGTCCAGCCCAATCCGGCCAGACCGAATCGGCATACGGTCGTAATCGCCGTGTCGAGATCGTTGCTCGCTAATAGTCTATGAAAAAATCTCCCGTCGTCGCGGCACGTAATATCCTGATCGGCAGCCTGACTCTGGTTGCCGCTCCTTTTGCTGCGGCGCAAGGGGTAGGGGCTGTCATTGAGTCTCAGCCCTCGACCCCCGGTCAATCCTTCCCGGCACAAACGGTTGCAGGCGGACAGACTGCTGCCAGCAACGATGCACTATCCTTGTTGCTTGATCAAAATCGTCAGCTCCAGACTGAGATTCAAGCACTACGCGGCATGGTTGAAGAGCAGGGATTCGAAATTCGAAAATTACAGCGGGATTCGCTTAGTCGTTACACCGATATGGACGACAGACTACGATCCCTGGAAACCAGCGCCGCCGCGCAGCCTTCAATGCCCATCGGGGCATCGACTTCGCCTGGTATAGGCGGGCAGCCCTCCGCGCCAGGAACCCGTACTGATGCCATGCCCACCATCGGTGGTGTGCGCGACCCTGGCAGTGCTGATACACCGACCACTGGGAGTGCGACAACTGCATCGACAACTGCACCGACAGTTCCACTAACTGCAGCAGATACGGCAAGCAGCAGGAGCAGCCGTGTAACCAGTCGCGGCACGCTGCAACCCGCAGTATTGAGCGAGCAACAGCTATACCAGATGGCCTATGACTCGGTCATCAACAGTAATTTTGAGCGCTCAATCGCAGAGTTTGACCAGTATTTGAGTATCTATCCGCAGGGGCGTTTCGTTACCAATGCACACTATTGGAAAGGTCAGGCTTACCTGTATTTGAATCGCTATGATGAGGCCCGTGATTCCTACGAGATTATTCTCGAACAGTTTCAAGAGTCGGCCAAGCTTCCCGATGCCATGTATGGCCTGGGCCTGGCTTATCAGGGTCTTGGCAATATACCCCAGGCACGCCAGTTGCTTAATGAGATCAAGCGTCGCTTTCCAAACACCGGTGTCGCCAATCTGGCCGATACGCGCCTACTGACCCTGGACTAGTGGCTTAGCTTAAAACCGGCGCCGCGCGGCTCTTGCATGCCGATCTTAGATGTCGATCCAAAATAGTTAAGTGCTAGAAATAACCCCTTGCTTAAAAAATGCCAGTGAACCCAGCAGCAACTCTTCGCATTACCGAGATATTCCATTCCCTGCAGGGTGAGGCGAGTACCGTCGGCAGACCTACGGTTTTTATCCGCCTGACCGGATGCCCGCTGCGCTGTCAATATTGTGATACCGCCTATGCATTCGAAGGTGGCAGTATGCGTGGGCTGGCAGAGATTCTGGCGGAGGTGAAGCGCCTGGATTGCCAGTTGATAACGGTGACCGGCGGTGAGCCGCTGGCGCAACCGAACTGCATCCCACTGCTGCAGCTGCTCTGCGATGAAGGCTATCAGGTATCGCTTGAGACCAGTGGCGCACTGTCCGTGGAGAAAGTCGACCCCCGCGTTTCTATCGTGCTGGATTTAAAGACGCCAGGTTCCCATGAAGCTGATCGTAATGATCTGGGCAATCTTTCGCTAATTTCGCAGAAAGACCAGGTCAAGTTCGTCATTTGCAATCATCAGGACTACGTTTGGGCCAAAGCGAAGCTGCTGGAGTGGAATCTGGCTGCGCGAGCCGGTGAGGTACTGTTTTCTCCGTCGTTTGAGGAACAGAATCCAGCCGAATTGGCAGAATGGATACTTGAGGATCACCTGCCCGTGAGAATGCAGATGCAGTTGCATAAGCTCCTGTGGGGTGAGGCAGCAGGCCGCTAGATGGCGCAGCGCAAATGGGCTTGGTGACAGTACAGAGTCAAGATTGGTCAATAGATGAATGAAAAAGCGATAGTTCTAGTCTCCGGCGGTCTGGATTCCGCTACCTGCCTGGCGTTAGCGAAGGACGCTGGCTATGTCTGTTGTGCGCTGAGTTTCGACTATGGTCAGCGCTCCAGCAGTGAATTGGCAGCGGCGGCCCGGATCGCGTCCGCGATGCAGGTTGCAGATCATCGGGTGGTGAAACTGGGCCTGGACGCAATTGGCGGTTCTGCGCTGACGGACAAGGCTTTGGATGTGCCGGAACAGGAGTCGGAGGGCATTCCAATCACCTACGTGCCGGCGAGAAATACGGTATTTCTCGCCTATGGCCTGGCTCTGGCTGAAGCGATAGATGCTGCTTCAATATTTATTGGGGTCAATTCGCTGGATTATTCGGGTTATCCAGACTGCCGCCCAGAATATATCGAGGCCTTCCAGGCGATGATGGATCTGGCTACCAAAAAGGCAGTGGAGGGGAGCTCCATTTCCCTAAACACGCCGCTAATAAGCCTGTCCAAAGCCGACATAATCAAGACAGGTACCTTGCTGAACGTTGACTATAGCCTGACGGTATCCTGCTACCAGGCCGATGACCGGGGCAGGGCCTGCGGCAGCTGCGATAGCTGCCGTTTCAGGAGGCAGGGATTCCTCGATGCCGGCGTCCCAGACCCAACAAAATATCAAGATTAATCAAGCCGCGGAGTCGAACCAAACAATCAACAGATATAGCCCTACCAACTCTTGAGTTTTTTATATTTGGTAGTACTATACCGCCCTCCCATGGGTCGTTAGCCCAGTCGGTTTAGCAATTGGCTGATTCTAACGCGGTAATCGAAGTCATAAGCGGTCTACCGGGGAAACGTGTCCGACATTTTGTAAGTCAGACACTAGTTACGATACACTTTTACGGTATGGGTCGTTAGCTCAGTTGGTAGAGCACCGGGCTTTTAACCTGTAGGTCGTAGGTTCGAATCCTACACGACCCACCATATCTCTTAATATCTCCTAAACTTCAGATTCCACCCCCACTTAAAGCTTAATGATGAGAACCGTTATAGGTTCGAAAGCCGCGCCAGCGGCGCAGACAGCGCAAAGCGCTGCCCGCAGGGCGAGGAATTTGGCTTAGCCAAATTACGAGTCAATCCTACACACGAATCTCGCAGTGCCCCTATCAACACCGCTCTTTCTAAACCAGATGAACGAAACCGATAATTCTCTACCCCAACACAACCCCACCCAAGCTGCTCCATCCCCTAAAACCACCCCAATACCCAAACCCACTGCCCCAAAGGGCGAGAATTTTGGCCCAGCCAAAATTCGATTCATGCCCCGCAACATTCCCAACCCCCCAAACCAATCCCCACACCCATCCCCAACGTAAAACCCACCTCAAAGCCCCTTAAATTCTGTGCTAAAATGTAGAGTCATCCAAACCGACAACTCAAACAAAGATGTCCTCAATCCCTTCAAACCAGCTAGCCGCAGACCAGGCAGTAGTGCGTCAATTCCTGGATCGCACCGTCGCGCCTGCTCAGCTGTCGCCGTCCGAAGTCGCTGACTACAAAGACCGCATCATCCGCCTGATGCAAGAGAAGAACGCGCGCCTGGTCGCCCACTATTACACCGATTCCGTGCTTCAGGATCTGGCTGAAGAAACCAGCGGTTTTGTTGGGGACAGCCTGGAGATGGCCAGATTTGGCCATGACTGTGATGCGGAAATTCTGGTGGTTGCGGGCGTTCGCTTCATGGGCGAGACGGCCAAGATATTGTCACCGAATAAGACTGTTCTCATGCCCACACTTGAGGCCACTTGCTCGCTGGATATCGCTTGTCGAATAGAAGACTTCGCGCCATTCTGTGATGCCCACCCGGACCGGGAAGTGGTGGTCTATGCCAATACCAGCGCCGCCGTCAAAGCGCGATCAGATTGGGTCGTCACCTCCAGTATCG